>Ga0335070_10000993_pt1 | contig 32513 bp, 32 predicted proteins | sample Lox_Sample_13_FD_206722 | JGI IMG/M metagenome (GOLD analysis project Ga0335070, IMG submission 206722) | Soil microbial communities from Loxahatchee National Wildlife Refuge, Florida, United States - Lox_Sample_1.3 | ecosystem: Environmental > Terrestrial > Soil > Wetlands | place: USA...
ATTCTATGGTTTCAAAGTGGAGGAAACACCATGACTAATTCGGATTTATCACTATATAATGCGGCAAAGTATCAGGACACATGGGGGAGTATGACAAGACCAGCGCGGCTCAAGGTGATCCTAGTGGTAGCTGCGGGTCTATTCCTTCTCATCGTGGCCTTCATGGTGATCCAACAGCGCCAAACAGCTTCCTCACCAGAAGGAACTCCCACTAGTTCCGCGCCCTCTGCCACCGGTACTCAAGTTCAAGTCATGATTCCCCAGCGTCGTGACATCGCGCAGACTCTGACCTTGCCAGCCAATATTTCGCCTTGGTACCAGGCGACTCTCTATGGAAAAGTGTCTGGTTATCTCAAGTGGATCGGCTTTGACAAAGGCGATTCGGTCAAAAAGGGGCAGCTTCTTGCCGTGATCGATGCGCCTGAAATCGAGGATCAGTACCAGCAGGCTGAAGCGGACTACTCGATCAAAAAGCTTACCGCTGAGCGTCTTTTTGGTGTCTGGAAGGAGAATCCAGATGTGATTGCCAAGCAGGACGTGGACGTCGCCCGTGCGGCGGCTGACGCGGCCAAGCACCAGATGGATAATCGTCGTACCTTCCTCGAATACACCAAGGTCTATGCTCCGTTCGATGGCGTGATCACGGCCAGGTTTGCGGACCCGGGCGCCCTCATCCAGGCCGCAACAGGCTCAGCGACGCAATCAGCACCACTGTTTACGATCATGGATATGGAGACCGTTCGGGTGTATCTCAACGTTCCTCAAGAGGCGGCACACCTCGCGAAACCAGGCATGGCTGCGACGCTGGCCGTGCGGGAGCGACCCGGAGAGGACTTCAAAGCCTCCATCACCAGAACCACGGAGGCCTTAGACCCCGCTACGCGAACGTTGCTGGTGGAAATCGACGTGCCGAACAAGGACCGCAAGCTTCAACCCGGCACGTTTGTGAATGTCACCCTCTATCTACAGGAGCATCCGAATGCCTTGGCTATTCCTCCTGCGGCCATAGTCTCAAGCAAGAATGGAAAAGAGAAGTCGGTCTTCATCATCGACCAGGGAACGGCGAAGCTCATTCCTATCCAAACTGGAATTGATGACGGAGTGTGGGTAGAAGTTGTCGAAGGTCTCACAGGCAGCGAGGAGGTAGTGGTTGTGGGGAAAGGGGGCCTCAACGACGGCCAGGTCGTGCGGGCATCCGACTATAACCTCCCAAGCGGCAAGCCGGCACGCCAGAAACTTTAAGAAGTTCCTGCTCTTACAAGAGCGGATTCAAGCTCCGCACCGGTGAGGGGACTTATGCGACAGATGATCATCTACGCAAGCGTTGTTTGGGTGCTTGTAATTGTGCACCTAGACATCTCGCTCGCTCAGCCTAATTCACCAGCCGATCCCAACGGGGCAGCGACAACTCGTCCGGTATCAACACCAGACGGATCCCTCCTGAAGCTGGACGAAGCGATCCGGAGGGGAATTGCACAACACCCTCTGATTGAGCGGTCGCGGGCCTCCTACATGATCGCAAGGGCTCTCACGAAGCAGACTCAGGGCGAGCTTTATCCTTGGCTGGAGGCATCAGTGGCGGAGAGCAGCGGTTCGCTCCGCATCGTGACCAGTGACGGCAAGATTGTCCACGACCGAGGCGGTCATGGGTTCGATCCCGGCGGGGCACTCGCGCATCACAATCAGAACATGGTGACCGGCGGGTTGCTGCTCAATCAATTGATTACCGATTTCGGTTACACCGCCCACCGGATTCTCGCGACGGAGGCGAACGGAGCCGCCGGCGAGAAAGAGATTCTGACGAACAAGGCGTTCGTTATCCTCAATGTTCAAAAAGCCTATCTCAATTGCTTGCTTCAAAAGAACTTGGTAGCGATTGCCGCCGAGACGGTCAAGCAGCGACACGCGATTCGCGATCAGGTTCAGGCGCTTCACAAGCACCAGCTGAAGTCGAAAATGGATTTCGATTTGGTATCGGTCGAAGTTTCGAATGCAGAACTCTCATTGATCAAAGCTCAAAACGATCTCAAACAGTCGTTTGCCGCGTTGAATAATGCGATGGGTGTGGACGGGCCGGACCGGTATGAACTGGAACAGATTCCTATCCAGATCACCCCTAGTCCGGCTATCGAGACTCTGGTCACGACCGGACTCAACGATCGTCCGGAGTTGCTTGGCAATAGGGACCGTCTAGTCGCCAGCGAGGAATTGCTCAAGGCCGTGAAAGCGTTAAATTTTGGCTCGCTGTCCGGCGTCGGTTCGATTGGTATCACGAAGTACGGGACGGTCCATGATAGCGGTATCCCATCCGACGGGCTGGCGCCGTTCTGGGGAGTCGGTGCCACGATGAAGTTTCCGCTCTTTACTGGATTTCGGATTCAGAATCAAATCAAGGAGGCGAGTCACCGCAAAGGAGAAACGGAGGAAGAAATCCAGAATCTTGCAAACGAAATCCTCTTGCAAATCGTCCGAGCCTATCTCACGAGGACGACGAACGCCGAGCAAATCGTATTGGAACAGGAACGCGTGAATTTTGCAAAAGAGGCGTTGGGATTGGCGCAAGAGCGCTATCGTCTCGGGTTAAACCCGATCGTCGAAGTCGTGCGCGCGACGGCGGCCCTCTTCGAATCCGAATCGCGATTGGCGGAAGCCCGGTACATCTACAAAACGAGCGAGTCAGTGGTGGCCTATGCGACGGGACAAGACTACAAACGCTTCTAGTTGGCTGGTCTGTGCACTCGCCGGCATTGCGTTCGGCGTGACAATTTCGTTCGCCGAAGACAAAATGCCGTCCCCTTCCATTCCTGTCCCTGGTGCCGCTCTGACGTGGGAGCAGGCCATTCGCACAGCGGTTGAGAAGCAGCCGCTCATCAAAGTGGCGGAACACGAGTCGCTGGAATCGCAGGCAGTCGTCAAGCAGATCGAATCGGCCAATTATCCGCAAATCACCGGCATCTATTCCAATTCTGGCGGCAATACGCGGGTGCTGGCCAACCTGGGGGTCTCAGGCTCGCTGCCGAAACCCACGAACTATCTGACGACTCCCGGCGTTCGTGCCGACTTTCTCATCACGGATTTCGGACAAACGGCGCATCGAATCCTCTCTCAGAAATCGTTGACTGCAGCGGCTGAGAAAGCGGTGATGACGTCGAAAGCACTCGCCATTCTGAACGTGGAGCAGGCCTATCTCAATTGTCTGAAACAGCAGCGGCTTGTGGAGATTGCGCGAGAAGTTATGAACGAACGAGACCTGATCCGCCAACAGACAGAGGCGTTCTATCGGCGGCAATTGCGGTCGAAGTTAGACCTGGATTTTGCTTCAGTCGAGTTCAATCGCGCAGAGGTGGTGTTGATTAAGGCTCAGAACAACCTTGCCGTGGCATTTGCCGCGCTGAATACTGCCATGGGTCTCCGGGGTCCAGGAAACTATGTGTTGGAACAGGTCCTCCTGACAATGACGCCAAGCCCTAACCCGGAAACGCTGGTACAAGAAGCGCTGAATCAGAGACCAGAGTTACTCGGAAGCAAAGACCGGATCCAGGCGGCGGAGGAAGCCTTGAAGGCAGCAAAGGCCCTTCGCTACGGATCCGTAACCGCGATCGGTACTCTAGGGTATACCTGGTGGGGGCGCGAGGAACAACCCAGCGGAAAAGCAGTTGCCAATCCCGGCGCGAAACAGGGATGGTACGGTCTCGGCGGAACCAGTGCCTTTCCCTTATACACTGGCGGCCGCATTGAAGGTCAGATCGACGAGGCCGACGCGCGCAAGGGAGAAACCCAAGCCACCACCCGATCGATTGCCAATGATATCGTGTTGCAGGTCGTGCAAGCCTACCTCAGCCGGCTGACTGCCGAACAACAAATCAAGGTTTCGGAAGAGAAGGTCGCCCAGGCGCGCGAAGCTCTGACGCTCGCGCGTGAACGGTACAAGGCCAGCCTGGGTTCTATTCTCGATGTGACGACTGCGACCACTGATCTTTTGAGCGCCGAAGTCGGGCTCGCTGAGGCACAGTATGACTACCGAGCCAGCGAAGCCGCGCTCGCCTTTGCCACAGGAGTTGAATATGCGCGGTATTAACTGGCTATCCGCGCTGGTTGTACGGCAGCTTGTTGTGAGCCTCTGGTGTGCGCTGGCGATGGTGTTCGTAGGTAGCGGGTTTTCCTGGTCGGCAGAGAACGTGCCCGACGAATCTAGCCGCCCACTCGGTACTGCGGCACCGCCGGTCATTCCCCAGACAAAGGGAGCCTTCTTGGGCTATGAATCTGCGATTCGGATTGGCCTCGAACGTCATCCGCTGCTTCGCCGGTCCAAAGAAACAGCGTCCGCTGCCGAGGCGGTCACGGATCAGGCGGTGGCCCGATATTATCCGGAATTGAATGCCTATGCGATTCAGACCGGAGGGACCATTCGCCCCCTCAGCGGCTTCAATATTGCGGGAGCCCAGAATAAACCGACTTCCTATGTGGAAAGTGCAGGGTTTCGGGCAGACCAGCTGATCTATGACTTCGGTCAAACCGCGCACAAGGTACTGGCCGAGCGGGCCGGCCAGGAAGCGGCTGAGAAAGACATTCAGACGCACAGAGCGACGGTCATTCTCAAAGTGCAACAAGCCTATAACCACTGCTTGCGGCAAAAACGTCTCATCGATATCGCGGAAGAAACCGTACGGGAGCGGGGAGTCCTACGCGATCAGATCGCCACTCTGTACAAGCGAGAGTTGAAATCGAAATTGGACCTCGACTTTATTTCGGTCGAGCTCAGAAACGCGGAAGTCCAGTTGCTCCAGGCTAAGAATGAACTCCGAGCCGCATTCGCAGGATTAAACAATGCCATGGGAATCCGGGGGCCAGAGGATTATACGTTAGAAGACCTCCCCCCGGTCGCCGCTTCGTCAAATACCTTGGAGACACTTATTACTCAGGCGCTCGAGGATCGGCCGGAATTACTCGGCACAACGGATCGGATTCGGCAAGCGGATGAACGGCTCAGTTCGGCCAAGGCACTGAACCTTCCCACAATCGCTGCCCAGGGAATGTACGGCGTAATCCACTTCAGTGACGCTCCGACAAACCAGTATAGCGGTTCACATCCCGGACAGACGAATCTTTGGTGGGGTGCGGCGGCGGTGGTCTCCGTACCGATTTTCACGGGATTTTTGATTGAGAATCGTGTGGCGGAAGCGCGCCAGCAAAAATACAAGGTCGAGCAAAAAAAGATAGATCTGATGAACACAATTTCGCTGGAGGTGACGGACGCCTACCTGACGCTGCAGGCGGCCCGGCAACAGGTAATCGTGGAAGAGAAAGAAGTCGAGTCCGCACGCAGTGCACTGACCTTGGCCAAGGAGCGCTATCGGCTGGGACTGGCGTCCATCGTCGATGTCACGACGGCAACGACGGCCCTGTTATTTGCTGAAGTACGCCTCTCGGAAGCGCGGTATGCCCTGCAGGCGGGATCCGCCGCTGTTGCCTATGCGACCGGCCAGGCCTATCAGAGTTTTTGACCCGCCTCCCTCGATTGACTATGATCATGGGGCTTTCATAGGATAGCTTGATGAGGGCTTGATGCGCTGGCTTCTGCAATTCCTCAGCGATCTGCCGATTGCCCGCAAGCTGTTCCTTGCCTCGGTGATCCCTGCCCTCACGGTGGTGGTGCTCAGCATCCTGACTTACCGAAGCGTGGTGACCTTTTCTGATGATGAAGCAGAACTCAATAATATTTATCACGCACAGCGACTTGCCGCGGAATATATGCGACTCGTCGTCGACCTTGAAACAGGATTTCGCGGGTTCGTCATAACAGGTCAAGAGGGGTATCTCTACCCCTATCGCACAGCTCAAGATCACATCCTGAACGTCGGATCTAACTTGGAAGAAAAACTGCAAAGTTATCAGGAACAGCGATCTGTGTTTGCCACGGTTCAACAACTGGTCAAGCAATTAACTGTGGAGAAGGAAGGTCTCATCGAAGCTACAAAATCCGGCCAGGCCGAGCGCGCCAGACGCTATATCGAGGAGGCTCGTGGGAGGGCGCTAATGGTTCAAATTCGGGGGGGAATGGCCCATCTAGACTTTCTTCAACACAGCCTCCTCATCTCGCGGCTGGGGAAACTGTCGCAGGATCGTACCACCATGTTGTCCGTGATTCTCGGGGGGGGAGGGTTCGCCCTTGTCCTCATGATTTCCGTACTCCACCTGATTGCCCGATCGATTACGGGTCCGCTAGCGACCCTAGCGAAGGTCGTCGGTTCATCACCGGCCGGATTGGTCCCCGCCATGCCGGTGATGGATCGAAAGGACGAAATCGGCAACCTGACCCATGTGATGCATGCCATGAGTGCCCAGATCAGGGACCATCTCGCGGTGGTTGAGAAGTCGGAAACGGAGCTGCGGGCCCTCAATCAGGATCTGTCGGCGTCCGAGTCCAAGTATCGGAGCCTGGTCGATCATGCCCCCTTCGGCATCTTCACCACAAAAGGCATGGCCATGGTGTTCAGCAACCGATATAACAGGGTCTTGGCTGGCCTCAACCCCGACGAGGAAGGCGATCCCGAAGCGATTCGTAGCGCGTTTCATCCTGAAGACAGGGATCGGGTCCTCTCAGAGTACGCCAAGGCCGTCAAGGAAGGTCGTCCGTATGAAACCGTCTTCCGTTTCCTCCATAAGGATGGGACGGTCAGGAAAGTGTTGAGCCGGCGCATTCCCATCAAGGACGCTGGCGGGCAGGTGGCCATGTATCAAGGGTTCAATATCGATATTACTGCGCTGGATCAAATGCAAACACGATTGAGCCGATCAGAGCGGCTCGCTACCCTTGGTCAGGTCGCGGCCGGGATCGCCCACGAAATTCGCAACCCACTCGTCGGAATCGGGTCGACCACGTCGCTGCTGGTGGATGACACCGACTCCACGGATCCTCGACGTGCTGACCTGGAAGTGATCTTGCGAGAAACGCGGCGATTGGATCGGATCGTGAATCAAATCATCGAGTATGCGAGGCCGCGTGAACTGGCGCCGATGCTGTTCTCCTTTCCCGAGCTGATTCAGGAAGTGCTGAAACTGCTTGATGCGTCTCTCTCGAACAAAGCCATGAAAGTCAATAGCGCCCTTCCTCCGACGCTGCCTCAGGTTCATGCGGATCGAGATCAAATCAAGCAAGTGTTGCTGAATGTATTCCAGAACGCGATCGAAGCTTCCCGGGAAGGTGGCGTACTCAGCGTCGCGGCTGGTCCATTCGCGAGAAACTTGGACCCCGGCATTGTGATTACCGTGACGGATCAAGGACCCGGAATATCACCGCAAGATCTCCCACACGTATTCGAACCCTTCTTTACACGAGGCAAGCACCGAGGAACCGGCCTCGGCCTGGCCATTTGCCGGAACATTGTCGATGCTCACGGCGGCGAGATCCAATTGACGAGCGACGTGGGCAAAGGAACAACGGCTCGGCTCTGGCTCCCTCTTCGGCAACAGCCCAGACTGATCGAGGTTTAACGTATGCGCGCAACGATCTTTGTGACAGATGACGAGTCCGCTATTCGAACGGCGATCGTCAAGCGATTGTCGCGGCGCCAACACCGCGTGGTGGGGTTCGAGTCCGGAGAGGCATTGCTAAAAGGGCTGGAACAAGACATTCCGGACCTCGTCATGCTGGATCTCAAGATGCCCGGTATCAGCGGGCTGGATGTCTTGAAACAACTCCGACCGCTAGCTCCTCATGCGCTCGTTGTCATGCTCACCGCGTATGGCACAGTGCAGGATGCGGTGGAGGCGATGAAGCTCGGCGCCTACGACTTCTTGATCAAAACGGTGGATCTTGAAGGCATCGACCCGATTGTGGATCGAGCGCTTGAATTTCTCGCGCTCCGGCGACGTATCGATTTTGAGCAGGAGCATGAAAGCAGTCAGTATGCGCTCTCGAATTTGGACGCCCGGAGCGCGACGATGAAACAACTACTATCTCAAATACGTGATGTGGCTGAGAATCCCAAATCGACCGTGTTGCTTCAGGGTGAAACGGGCACCGGAAAAGAATTTCTCGCGCGGGTTCTACACCACAACGGCCCCCGAGCCTCGGGCCCCTTCATCGGGGTCAATTGTACCGCTATCCCGAAAGAGCTGTTTGAAAGCGAGCTGTTCGGCTATGAGCGCGGTGCCTTTACCGGCGCCCATCAGCGAAAAATAGGACTGTTGGAGAAAGCTGAGAGTGGAACCTTGTTCCTCGATGAAATTGGCGATCTGGATTTGTCCATGCAGGCGAAACTGCTCCGTGTGCTGCAAGAAAGGTCGTTCAGACGAGTGGGCGGGACAGACGATATCTCGGTGGACTTCCGGCTCATGACGGCGACGAACCGTGATCTGAAAAAAGAGGTCGCGCGCGGGACATTCCGTGAAGATCTCTATTTTCGGCTGAACGTCGTCTCCTTCGAGTTGCCTCCGCTTCGCACAAGGGTAGAAGACATCCTGCCGCTTTCCATGCACGCCATCGTCCGATTCGGCAAAGAGTTTGGCAAAGAGGTCCTCGACATCGAGCCTGAAGCCAAAGCCCTCCTCGAACGGTACTCCTATCCAGGCAACATACGTGAGCTTGAGAACATCATTGAACGCGCGATGATTCTGTGCCACGGCAAGACACTCACTGTGAACTGTTTACCGCGCGAGCTGCGTGAAGCATCCCCGCAAATTGCGGTGGCTGTCACACAAGGCGATCAACCGATCGTGCGGGTGGATATGCTGCTGGGCAAGCAGTCACTGGCCGATATGGAATTCGCGATTATTGAAGAAGTCGTCCGCCTTTCAGGTCATAACAAGAGCCTTGCCGCCAAGCATCTGGGTATCACTCGTTTCGCATTGGATCGGCGGTTGAAAAAGATTGCAGATGCGTGAACCTGTCTCGGGGACCGAAGGCATTTGTCAGGATTGTGCGGGATATGGTCCTCATCACGTTGGTCCGTGTTTGTAAGGAGCTCCGCCAGTTGACAGAGGGCGATGCGAGGCGTATGAAACCGTGTAATATGTCATCTGTCGCGGATTCTCCGAGTTCGTGTGCTCACCACGGAGGAGGTCAATGATGGAAGACCTCAGTCCACCGGACCTGGATGGCCCGCCGAACTAGAGGCGGGTGTCTTATCGGTCACGCAAGCCAGATCTCCACGGGCAACACCATCTCCCGCGTAGGGAGCACTGATACCAGCAGCACGTCTTGTGAGAATGTTGCGGTGAGCGTGAAGAGCCCGAGTGCCCGGGACGAATAAAATCGTTCCCCGACAAGCCGCCAAGCCCTATCAACGCGCGCGGGTCTAATTCCTACAGACAATAGAATAGGTTGTGCTGGGCGTTCCAAGCGCCGGCCACGGGCGATTTACGGAGAACACCCTTCCTCTTCCGGGATCGCCCGTGACCTTCTATGCGGTAAACACGTATTGAGACCGACACAGAAAAGAGGAAGTGCTGAATCGCAAGGAGGCTACCATGCTTGTTCACGATGTCATGTCTACCGGAGTGGTGACGGCGAAGAAGACGGATACAGTCCGGTCGATCGTCATCAAGATGATGAATCGGAACTGTGGGGCGATTCCCGTGGTCGAAGGAGACAACCAGCTCATCGGCATGGTCACTTTGCGCGATGTGCTGCTGCCGCTGTATCCGAATTACGGGGACTACATTCACGATAACGTACACAGCCGGGATTTCATGGAAATGGAAGAGGGCTACCCCGAAGTGTTGGGCAAGAAAGTTCAAGACATCATGAGTGCAAATCCATTGACGATGTCGCCGAATACACCAGTCTTAGAAGCGGCATCGTACATGGGTCTCAAGAACTTCCGGCGCATTCCTGTCGTGGAAAAACACAAGCTTGTCGGTATGCTCAGTATCGGCGATATTAACCGCGGGCTCTTCTTTGAGCGAGGCATGCAACGTTGAGCAAGGCTGGATCCAAAACGTGATGGTCGGGAAGTTAGTTGCGCGGGAGGACGAAACAGGGCCGGATTCTTCTTGCTTGTTTGATCGCTGGCGCTTCAACTAGATCGCCAACTCTTCGCCAGATCCGTGACGCTTGCGTTCGGGATTCTGAGGGATCGGCGGTTTGTCCGTCTCTCTTCGGTCCTGTTGAGCATCGGTGCCCACCAATTGATTTCGCAATCTGATCAGGCGTTGGTGAAGAATCTTATCCTGCGACGGAGCCGCAGTTTCGGCTTCTTCCAGTGCAGCCAAGGCCTCCTTGGATCGCCCTTGTCTCGCATAGATATGGGCAAGGGTATCCAAGACGTATGGCCGCAGCGGACCCCTCTGGGCCAGAGCCCGGAGAGCCAGCCGTTCAGCCTCTCGAAGGTTTCCGTCTCTCGCCAGGTACAGCATTGCCAAATTGTTGTTGGCACCCGGGTGTTCCGGGGAGGCCTGCAACGCCTGCTGATAGTAAGTTTCTGATTCTTCCAATTCGCCTTCGGCGAACGCGAGATTGCCCAGTCCGATCAAGGCGGGGACGTATCCCGACTCCTGCGTCAGGGCCGTGCGATATTCGCGGGTTGCTAGGTCTCGGTGTCCTTGGATTTCATAGGTCAATCCCAGTGTGACATGCTCCTCCGGGGTGAGGGGATCGTGGAGAACCCGAAGATGCGGCAGATCAGCGCAAGCAGACAAAACTGCTCCCATGGCGACCCCATATAGGACAATCAGAATGTTCCTCATCATTCACTCCTTTGATTCACTCCTGTGCGATGACGTGATGCTTCACCGGTCGGATCTGTAGCATCCATCGGCCGGTCTTCTCCCAGTTGACGAGAAACTCAGGATAAGGAACAAACACATCGCGAGCCAATCCCGAATGAAGGTAGACCCCTTGTCGCTGGTCGTCATACCCTGTGACCACCACATAATGCCCACGTGGATAGATGGCCCAGCCGAGGTTCAAAAGAGCGACGACAGGACGATCGGCGTCTAATTCGGCTTTGACTCGGTCAAGTGTCCCACCAACGCCTTCGATATGAAGCCCTCGTGATTGCACCGCCAGAATATAATCGATCGAGAAAGTTCCTTGAAGCCGGCGGATGTAAAGTTCTTCCTTGAGAATGCGGGGATCGCTCGGGATTCCCCAATAGGTCAGAATACTGGCCAGGGTCGCTGGGCCACATTGATCCGTGTCGTCAGGGAAGAATGGAACAACGAGATGGGCACGATACTTGTTGGAACTGCTAGGCTCGGCTGGGCTTTGAGAGAAGTCCCTTTTCACACCTGCCCAGGCACCGTTTGATTGCTGAACAGGCAACATTTCACAGCTGGATTGGATGATCCACCCCGTCATGGTCAGCAAAAGGGGGGGAATCATTCGTTTGCATCGCTTCATCGAATTCCCGCAAAGACTAAGGATGTGCATATGCTCATTTGGCCGAATCACCCTTGGTGATGATAATCCGGTGGTTTAACAGGTAAATCAAAATGATGGCGAGGATGGCGATCACCAACAGCGCAATCACGATTCCCAGACCATCACCAGCCGGGATAAGGGCATCGACCTTTGTCGCTAATTGATGGAGTTGATCATCCGACAATTTGGCCAATCTTGTGTTGATTTCTTCTGGAGTGAGTCCGAAGTCTTCCAACCGCTGTCGGACTATTTTTGATTCCAGGACGGTTTGGATCTTCTGAAGGTCCGCCGTCCGATGTGTCTCCGCGATTGAGTTGGTTGTCGCCTGCAGAGGAGGAGCCACCATTGCCCTGACATCCTCAGGGAACAGGCCCGTCAGCAAGGTGACCGTCACCAGCGTCCAGATCATCGTCTGTCTCAACACACACTTTTGCACAATTCTATGCATCTAGTTTTCCTCTTCAGATGGGTTTCTCTCGCGCAATCAATACGCCGAACTGAAAGGATAGTGAATTGTTTCGCAGACGCGCGAGCCTGTGAACGGCTAGTGGCCAGACCGATTCGGTCTGGCAGGACGGTCAGGAGGGCCCGTCCGCTCGAAAGGGTTGGGCCGATTGAGCTGTGCATCCCGTGCCCTGTCACGACCCTGCTGACCATGTTCACCTGCCACCTGGTCTGCGCGATCAAGGCCCCGCAGTTGGCCGCCTTTGTTGCTTCGCTGTTCTTTCTCGGCTGAAGCCGGTGGGATGGTGGGGCTCGATGGAGTTTGCGCCAGAGCGATGGGGCTGAAGCCGATCATGGCGGTGAATAAGCTTGCCACTATTGTCCGTGTCATGTTCATGTACCTCCCGTTGAGATCCGTGTGATAGGTCTGTATCCGCTCCCAGCCTAAAGTGATTCGATTGAATCTTATTGAACATGTCTCTCGGGGGATTGCTGTGGGGGCGTCGAGTCCATGCCGGGTATGGTCGGCGCCGACCCGTTTTGTGGAACGTGCAACGTCAAAGACGTGACGTGCCCTTCTGGTGTCACCCGCGCCTCAATCTTGTCTCCAACCTTCACCTTCACGTCCGCCTTGGTGTCCTTGTTCACGTGCAACCGTACCTCATGGCCGGTGACGTCCTTTACAATGTAGAACTCACCTTCCGTCATCAGCACATCTCCTTTGACGAGTGTTTCTGATACCGTCTTCGTCTCGGAAGCGTTATTCAGCATGGGATCGGTCGCATGGCTGGGGGTCGCTACTGCAAGGATCAAGAGCGCTGTCATGGCAAGTCGCCGTAACAACTTCATGTCGATACCTCCTCACATGGGGGGACTGCTGAAGGTAGAATGGCTCGGGACGTCCAGGAGTTCGAGACCTCGTTGGGCTTGAGCCACATAATAGCGATACGGTGGTTGGGGAAAGTTTGTGATAACTATCAGGAACATCTCTTGTGCCAGATGAGGATGTCCTGTCCCCTGCGCGATCTGACCGGCACGAAGGGTACAGGCAGCAGCCATCGCGGCAGGATCCACCGATGCGCGAACGGGCAGTTCCTTATGAGCCGGGTCATCAAATGGCGAGAGTATTGGATCTGCCGCAGCGTTGATCGCGCCTGCGGCATGGTTTAATTGGCGAGCATCCAGATGCACCGCATCAAGATCTTCGCTTCGGTAGCAGTGAGTATAGGTGTTCCACATATCGATGAATCGCCCGTTTTCTGGCAGCCAGGGCCTTACGGATTGTCCACCGGTGTCGCATCCATTGAGCGCCATCAGGAGGATTAGGCCGCGTATGAGCCACCACCGATTTGCCCAAGACATAGGACCATTCTTTCTATGTTTCTCTATGTAATCCGCCCCTGGCATGCACGTTCTTCCGTTTACGCATGGACTGACTGTTGAATCGCTGAGGCAAGAATTTCCAACAGCGTTGTGAATCCATTTCCCTTACGGAGCCACGCGAAGGCCCCCCGATCCATCGCCTCGTGCGCCATGTTGTCTCCATCTCCAGAGACGACGACGACTGGAAGCCCAGGCCACCTCACGCGGCTGTTCGCGAGGAGTTCCAACCCATTCATTTTTGGCATATGGTAGTCGGTCAGAACGACATCGACCGAGTGCTTTTCCATTTGGTCCAAGGCTTCTACTCCGTTTGCCGCCCCGTAGACGGTGTACCCTGCGCTGACGAGTCTGACCGAAAGGACGTAGCGCAAGTCGCTATCATCCTCGACGACCAACACTGTTTTGCTCTTGCGTTCCATCATTGTTTGACCTCCCGTTCTCCATCGAGGCGAGAAAGACCTAACCGATGATGAAATTTGATCTTCGGTCCTCGCGTTTCTTTCGATGGAGAGGCGTGTATCCGGCCATAGTGAGGGTTCTTGCAACTTACCAACATCGATAGGCCTTTCCATGCTCTGTCCATAACAATAGCCAGCACGAGATATAAAGACATGGAACAAGAGAGCAAAGGATGGACCGACGAGCATGAATTTATCCGCTCGCCAAAGATTCAACGCAAAATCAAGCTGATGGAGGATTGCAGGACTACTTCATTGAACTGAGAAGAATAGCTCCTTCAGGGAGACAAGTTGTCGCATAGATCGGACGTCATGTGTCGAAATTCTATGTGGTATGCGGACTTTCAGTTTGTGAGGACAAGTTGTCTTGCCGAGGAACAGAACAGGCTGATCAATGACCGAATTCGCTTTGACCATACTGGCGGAGCTTGCGAAGGAGTGTCTTCCGGTGAATGCCAAGCACTGCGGCTGCTTGACCGTGGTCCTGACGATGGGCTTCCAACACGCGTAGAATATAGTCCTTTTCCATTTCCTCAAGGGTGGCCCACCCACGAGCCCGGGCCTGGTCTTGCGCAGTCGCATTCCGGATCGTCTCCGGCAGGTCTTCAGGAGTGATGATGGGGTGGGGGGTCAGGGCGATGGCACGCTCGATCACGTGCTCGAGTTCGCGCACGTTGCCAGGCCAAGGATACTGTGCGAACAACGCCAAGGCATCCGGAGAAATGCCGGTTACTGGCTTCTCCTTGGTTCGGCCGTATTTGTCGACAAAATACTGGCCCAAGAACGGAATGTCCTCAATGCGGTCTCGCAGGGGAGGGAGCACGATGGTCACGACTTCCAGCCGGTAGTAGAGGTCTTCTCGAAACGTTCCGGCTTGCACGAGCGGCTTTAAGTCCCTTTTCGAAGCTGCGATGATCCTTACGTCAATCGCACGGGGAGTCTCGCTCCCGACTCGACGAATTTCGCGCTCCTGAAGTGAACGGAGCAGTTTGCTCTGCATCACCGGTGAGAGATCTGCAATTTCGTCCAGAAAACACGTTCCCAGGTGCGCCTGTTCGAGCAACCCCTTTTTGTTTGCGACAGCCCCAGTAAATGCACCTCGTTCATGTCCGAAGAGTTCTGATTCAAGAAGTGTTTCAGCCAATGAACCCGTGTCGATCGCCACGAACGGTCCGCTGCTCCTCGCACTGTTGGCGTGGATGGCGCGCGCGATCAACTCTTTGCCGGTCCCGCTTTCTCCCTGAAGCAACACGGTGCTGTCGGTCTCCGCGACGCGCGCGATCATCTTATACACCGCGACCATGCCCGGGCTGCTGCCCACTAGATTGTCAAAGCGGTATCGTTCGCGCAACTGGTCGCGCAGGGATCGATTTTCCCGGACGAGTTTTTTATGTTCGAGAGCCCGCCGAACCACCAACCGGATATCGTCCACGACGAACGGCTTGCTGAGATAATCAAAGGCTCCGGCTTTAATGGCATCGACCGCCGTTTTAAGCGACCCGTATGCGGTCAAGAGGATCACCAGAATATCCGGTATTTTCTCGCGGACGGCTGCCAGCAGGGCCAGCCCGTCCATCCCAGGCATGTGAATATCCGTGATGACCAGGTCCGGATGCCATTCATCGAGCTGCCGCAGCGCTGTCTCCGCGTCCTCGGCAGTCTCGACCTGATACCCTTCCTTGGCCACAACCTCGCGCAACAGCGCGAGCGTCTCTATGTCGTCATCGACCACCATGACACGGGATTGTCGTAGCATCAGCGGGCTCCTCCATCAGTCGGGAGCACAATCGTAAACCGGGACCCTTTCCCCACCTCGCTCTCAACGTTGATTTGTCCCCCGTGAGCCCGTACCGTTTCCAATGCGATTGCGAGGCCAAGCCCCGTGCCGCGTCCGGCTTTCTTCGTCGTAAAAAACGGCTGAAAAATCTGTGCGAGCTGTTGGGCATCCATTCCGCAGCCGGTGTCGATGAATTCCACCGAAACCAACGTTCTAAAATCTGGCTGCCCCAGCGCGGCATAAGGAGAGACCCTGACGACCAACGTTCCGCCGGCCGGCATGGCACCGAGTGCATTCTCAATCAGATTGTTGAACACTTCTTGAAGCTGCTGGGAATCGGCGTTGACTTTCTCGATCTGATGGTTCGATTCGAGTACGACGGCAATCTGCCGACGTTCGAACTCCGGCCTGAAGAGCGCGATACATTCCTCGACGCACGCATTCAGATTGAGGAGAGAACGAACCGGTTCCGGTCTCCGAGCATACAACAACATGTCTTGAATAATTTTTGACGTTCGTTCGATCTGAGCCTCGACAGTCTCGAGCCGCTGTCGAGACTCCGGACTCAGAGTCGGATCTTCAGCCATGAGTTGGATATGACCGGACAGCGCGGTCAAGGGAGTGCCGATTTTGTGTGCGACGCTCGCCGCCATCTGCCCGATCGCCGAGAGACGCTGCGCGCGCGCCGCATCGCGCTGTGCTGCCGAAAGCAGTTCGTTCGTATGCGCGAGTGCGCGGTTTTTCTGCAGCACCTCGGCGGTCGCTTCGCTGACCTTCATCTGAAGATTGTCGTTCATCGCCTGCAACGACTCTGTTAATCGCGCGTTGTCCTGCGTTGCATCCCGGATCTTTCCGACCATGTCATTGAATGTACTGGCAAGTTCTCCGAGCTCATCCTGTTCGTCGACGGGCACGACCGAGGTCATGGTTCCGCGGGAAACCGATTCGACCGCGGTCAGCAGCCGTTTCACCGGGCGATGGACCTTGAAATACAGAATAAAATTGATAGCAACCACGATCGCGAATCCAGTGAGCAATCGTCTGTTTCTGGAGGTTTGTCGTAATGATTCTAAGGCTTCGTCCATCTGCTGGGTAGAAAACTCGGCATAGGTTGCTCCGACGACGGCGCCCTTCAAGAAGATTGGGGCGGCCAAAAACACGCGATGGGTGTTTGTCCGATCCGCAAAATCAATCAGCGACTGCCGTTCTTCACGCACTCGCTGCACAAGGGCAGGGACTTCCTCCTGGCGAAGCACCTCCGTGGGGCCAGCACTCGTGATGAGTATTGGATTCTCATCCGCTCCGGCGGGGATTGCATACAGCACGATACTGAGCAGATCCGGCAGATTGGCCAAGATCTTTTCTAGTTCCTTGGTTCGCGCTTCCCGATTCGACAGCTGGGCGAGACTCGTCACATTCTGGTCGACGGATCTCCCGACGGCCAGTGCCGCATCACGGACATTGTCTTCCACCGTTTGCTGTATTAAACGAGCCTCAAACCATTCGGTTATTGCTGCGGAAACACCGACGATCAGGATGATGATGATCGTCATCTTGGCCCACAAATTCAGTCGGTGCCACCGGTTCAACATAGTGTGATGGTAGTCTCCCGTGTCTCCTTGTTCAACACGAAATCGAGACAAGATGTCTGCTCTGGAATAAGATGTCTCTTATCTTCGTGAACGACCCCGCCGTCCTCATCGTGTTCGGCTCCTCCAATCGGTGCAAAACCTCGAATCTTTCGCGGTCTTGTGGGGCAGCCTGCGCAGGGCGACTTTTCAGGCATCCGGTTTGCTCAATCTCTCGCCGGGACGGTCGTGCATGTGCAGTGGCGCAATATGAAATATGGCTGGACGAATTCTTCTAGTCGAAGCTGATGTCGTGTTGGGAGCTGTCCTGGGAGAAGTCTTGCGTCGTAACGGGTATGCGGTGACCTTCGAGAGATCGTTGAAGAACGCAGCTGCGCACATTCATTCGGCGAGTGTGGTGATTCTGGATGTTGACACGCTCTCCGCAGAAAAGGAACTCGCTTTACTGGATCTGATTCGGCCGTACGGTGAATCATTGCCGGTCGTATTAATGGGCCTGCAGGAATGCGACGCCTTGCATGAACGTCTGCACAGACACATTCACCGGCAGCAAAATAATCACCTCACCTGTGTCCAGAAGCCGTTTCGGAATGAAGAATTGGTGGCAGCAGTTCGACGGGTTCATAAAACTGTCTGAGCATCGCGGGAGGTAGACTCAAGCGGTTCATGGATGTTGTGAGCCTGCGCGTGTCATGGCGAAAAGGAGTGTCGGATGATCACCGATCAGTTGCGGATCGCTCGCGGCAAGAAAGAAGTTCTCAGTGACATTAATCCTGAATGGTTAGGTCCAGAAACACGTGTGTATCCGTTTCCGCGTGCGCTGGTTGGTAGCCGGCTGATAGACCGGCGTTGGCGGTATTCGACGGGCAAGTTACTCGTTTCTTTCTTGTCCGGAATCGTCATGGGCGGGTGTCTCGCTGTCTTTGTAACCAGGGGAGCAGACGGTTCTGTCATGTCAGACGCGGTCAAGGCATGAATTTCTCAGAGTTCCAACGATGGTGACATCATGTCGAGCGTGATCGGTGGAGTTATTGTTCTGCTGTGCAGTCTGGCGATGTTCATGCCCGGTGCTTTCGCTCAGACAGAGCTGTCTCCGCAAACAACGGTCAAAGGCGATCTGTTGTCCATCAATGGCGATAGGTATCTCATCAAAGATATCTTCGGGAGGCTTGTGTATCTTCGCGTCGACAAAAACACGAAGCGAGAACGCGTGCTGGTCCCCGGAGAGAAGATCGAAGCTGATGTGACTCCAGGTCAGAGAGTCCTTGCACTTCGGCTAGGGAAATAGGCCTATGACGAAAGGAACAGTCCGATGAGAATTGCTCAAGTTTCACCCTTGTGGGAAAGCGTTCCGCCAAAACTGTATGGAGGAACGGAGCGGATCGTGTCGTATTTGACCGAAGAACTCGTTCGGCTCGGTCACGACATCACTCTGTTTGCGAGCGGAGATTCGTTTACCAGCGCGCATCTGGAACCGATCTGCGCTCGGGCATTGCGGTTGAACACCGGGATCTACAATCGCGACGCCCCCATGACGATGTTAATGGAACAGGCGTTGGGAAGATCCGGCGAATTCGACGTCATTCACTCTCATCTCGATTTTATGGGTTTTCCCCTTGCACGGCGCAACCCGACTCCGACGGTGGCCACATTCCATGGTCGGCTCGATCTACCAGAACTGCAGCCGGTGTTTCGTGAGTACGCGGAGATGCCGATGGTGTCGATTTCAGATGCCCAACGAAAACCGGTTTCCTGGGCCAATTGGCAAGCCACTGTCCATCACGGTTTGCCGGGCGACCTGTATGACTTCCAGCCAACAGCAGGAAGGTATCTGGCCTTCCTGGGTCGTATCGCTCCCGAAAAGCGTCCCGATCACGCCATAGAAATCGCCAAGCGGGCTGGGATTCCTCTGCGGATCGCCGCAAAGGTCGATCCCATGGATCGGGAATACTTTCACTCCGAAATCGAGCCGCTGCTCTCGCATCCGTTGATTGAGTATCTTGGAGAAATTACGGACGCCGAGAAGAACGAGTTCTTGGGGCAGGCGATCGCGCTGGTCTGTCCCTACGACTGGCCGGAACCGTTCGGACTTGTGCTGATTGAAGCACTGGCTTGCGGGACGCCGGTGTTGGCCTATCGGCGTGGGTCCATTCCTGAAATTATTGAGGACACAGTCACCGGATTTGTCCGTGAAGACGTTGACGGTATGGTGACGGCCGTCCAGCGCGTTTCGGAGATCGACCGTCGACGATGTCGCCAGGCCTTCGAACAACGGTTCACAGTGAACCGCATGGCGCAAGATTATCTGCGGGTATATGAGCGGGTGATTGGGAGCACTTGCGCGAGCGAAGAAGAGACCACAAATTCTGTCTCGTGGGATAAGTTCTTGACCAGTGCGTAAAGGCAAGGTGGTTCTGAGTGAAGGGAGGATAACGAGAAGGCGTCTTTTAGCCTTAGAAGGAGGTCAGTATGGACTCCCGAAAATCCTCTAGCTTTGTCATGTCAACGATTGGTCTCGGTCTCGTAGCGGTGTTGGGTGCTCAGATAGAGGCTCGGTCGCCATCCGAATCGCCACGTTCGGAAGTCGTGATAGGCGAAGTATCCACGGTTGAGGGCGAATTTCATATGGCCAAGAATGCTCAAGGTGAGGACATACTCGAAATGGTGGACAAGTCCTATATCATCACCACTCGAGCAGGAGAAGAGAGGCGTCTCGAACTCAGCGATGATACGAAAGTCCCCAAGAGAGCCAATCCTGGGGACAGAGTCGAAGCGAGAATCTCGCATGAAGGCCATACTCTTTCGGTAAAGCGGATTGAGTAGGAGTTCATCACGGTCGTCTTATACGGGGACTAACGAAATGTCCGTAATCAAACGACGACACCATGGGACGACGATGCAATCGGAAGAAGACCGATATCTCATGCGGGAGATGAGACGTTCTGTTGCAAGGCGAGTATCGACGTGGTGGTGTTTTCTGCTCTTCGGCTTGTTGTGCTTTCCGACTGAAGGCAATGGACAGATTGGACAGGAAGTTCTCTGGCAGACATACAAGGCTGCTGGGAATGCGGCCGCTGAGCGAGGACGCTATGGGGAGGCGGAAAAGCTCTTTCGTTCCGCGATCGAGCAGGCCGAACAGTTTGGATCGCTCGATCCACGCCTTGCTGACAGCTTGAACGAATTGGCCATCCTTTATGCCATGCAGCAGCAATTTAAACAGGCTGAGCCACTGTTCCAGCGGTCGTTGGGAGTGAGTGTGGCCGCACTCGGCCCTGATCACCCTGACGTGGCCATTATTCTAAGAAACATGGGGATCTTGAAAGCTTCTCTGCAGAAATATGCGGAGGCCGATGTTCCGTTGGGACGGTCGCTCTCGCTGACAAACCGAGTGCTGGGGCAAGAGCATCCGATCGTGGCAGTGACCATGAGAACCATCGCCGTGTTTCAAGCCGTGCAGGGGCATTATGGGGAAGCCGAACGCTTCATTCGCCGGTCGTTGGAGATCAGTGAAAAAACCCTCGGATTTGAACACCCCGAGGTTGCCACAAGTCTGGAGTTGTTCGCACAGGTGCTTCGCGCGGAGCATCAAGAAACTGAGGCTGACCGAGCAGAGTTACGAGCACAGGAAATTCGAGCCAGATATGCTCGCGTGAATTGAGAGGGTGTGAACGAGCGGTGCGGCTCTTGGGCGCCGTTTTGATTCGGCATGTGCAGTCTGAGATGGTGGAGGAGGTTACAACGTGACTGACAACGACATGATACCGGAAGGTCGGGCGAAAACAGGGTGGCGGTTGCTGACGACGAAGGATTTCGGTCTCCTGTTCTCCGGTCAGGTCGTGTCGCAGATCGGCGACAGCATGAATAAGGTCGCGCTGTTGTGGTTCGTCTACGAACTGACGGGGTCAGCCTTCAGCATGACGGTGATCGGATTGCTCCAAACCATTCCGCCATTAGTCTTCGGTCCCCTCATCGGTGTCTATCTCGATCGGATGAGAAAAAAACCGGTCATGATCTGGGTGGACCTCGTCCGCACGGTGCTGGTCACGCTCATTCCGCTCTTCTACGCGCTGGATGCGCTGACGCTCGAACGGCTCTATATCATCGTTTTCGCCACCTCGATTGTCTCCACGATCTTCGGTCCAGCCTTGTCGTCGGCCGTCCCACTCATGGTGTCGCGAACCCAGCTCACTGCGGCCAATGCGTTAATTCAAGGTACGGCTAATATCGGACTGCTCATTGGACCGGCAGTCAGTGGACTGGGAATTGCGGTGATGGGAGCACAAAACGTCTTGTACCTCAATGCGGTCACGTTCATGGTCTCCGTCCTCTGCCTTGTACCGATTTCTTTGCGCGAGACACCAGGAACGAGCGCACGGCTGGAGTGCGGAGTAGGCATCATTCAAGACCTTTTGGTGGGATTTCGGTTCATCTTCTTCCAGCATCGGACCGTCCTCCTGCTCATGCTTACCGCCACACTCTACAGTCTGGGGGCCAGTGCCTTTGTGTTCATACTGCCTGTCTTTGCGAGGGAGCTCCTCGACGCGAGTCCCTATGAACTTGGGTGGCTTTGGTCATCACTCGGAATCGGTATGCTGATCGCTTCTGCCTTGCTCGCCAGGATGAATCAGGGAGACATCCGAAGCCGGCTGCAGCTGATTGCGGCCACCCTGGCCGTCGGCGCCGTCGCCGTCTGCACACTGGGTATGTTGGAGGCTCCGGCTCTGGCTGCAGTTCTGATCGTTGTGTTCGGTGGCAGTACTGCCGTGTTTACCCCGATCGTTTGGGCGATGTTGCAAGAATTGACGCCCGAATCCTTGCTGGGCCGCGTCTTCACGACGTTCAGCACCGGTGCGATGGCTTCCGCCATGACCGGGATGGCAGGGTTCGGTTGGGCAGCAGATGCCGTCGGTCCTGCAGCGAGCTTGTTGGGCATCGGTTTGGTGCTGCTAGGCACGGCCTTCGTGGCCGCTGCGTTCAGTCGACGACAGGTCCAACGGGATGAGACGAGAATTCCGAGTCTCATGACAGTGTGAGATGTGATTCATTGCCTGGGCCGATCTGGACGGGAACGAACGTGAGCGATGTGAAGCGAACGGGTCAGCGGATCGAAATCATCGGACCAGACCAGCCGTTCATAGGACTCTGCGTGTGTGTCCTGCTTGCAAGCCTTCTGATCAAACCGATGCTCGTTGAGGGTGATCAGTCTTCGGTCAGGACAGCGCAACCTTCTGCCGATCAAAGCACGATCCCTACTTCCCTGCCTTCGAGCAAGCCACAGAAGGAGCTCTCTCAGGCGCAGCCGCCGTCTCAGGAATCGAAACCGGCTCCGCAGAGAAATCCAAACTCCAAGAGTGAGGAATCGAAGTCCAAAGGAGATAGAAAGGCCGAAGAGGGGATAGAGAAGGAGAAAGACGGTGGGGGAAAGAGAACCGTGTCGTCGCTGATCTTGACCGTCAAGCTTGCGCTGCTCGCAGATCCACGACTGTTTCCGTATGACATCGAGGTGGAGACCGGATCGGATGAAGTTGTGCTGTTGGGAAAGGTCTCCAGCATGGCTGAGAAATCCATCGCCGCTGAAATCGCAGGCACAGTACCAGGCGTGAAGGCCGTAGCCAACAAAATTGAGATTGTCAAGGAGTTGCCGGAAGTCCTGGCCCAAAGACAGGACGACATCGTGACTCGGCAGGTGAAGGAACGGTTTGCTCAGAGCGCCACACTGAAGGCGGCCGGCTTCGAGGTGAAAACGGAAAAGGGGGTGGTCTCGCTTGGCGGGGCCGTGCGATTCCAAGTCTTCGTATTGGAAGCGGCGGAGGCGGCCAGGCATGTTCCAGGAGTGAAAGCCGTGAAGACGGATAAGGTTAGGATTGAGAGTGAGGGATGAAGCCTTGGCAGACCTTGACGATGAATCGATCCTCAGCGCGGCACGAAGAGGTCGCACGGGAAGAGTCTCGAGTCATCGGTCGCACGAGCGTGATCTTTACGCGAGATTTTGGTTTGGTCTGGACCAGCCAACTGGTGTCGCAAGTCGGCGACGGAGTTTCAAACCTGGCCCTCCTCTGGTTTGTATATTCAATTACCGGTTCGCCGGTGAAAACTACCATCATCGGGCTCCTCCACACGATTCCGCCCATCGTGCTCGGCCCCCTCATCGGCGTCTATGTGGATCGGTTGCCGAAGAAACTCTTCCTCGTCGGATCGAACGCAGTGCGGGCGGTGCTGATTGGAATCATTCCCTGTGCGATTCCGACCGAGACCTTCACCGTCGATATGTTGTATGCCTTGGTCTTTCTCGACTCCGTGGCCATGGCGACGTTCAATCCGGCATTGACGTCATCGGTACCGCTGATTGTTCCGCGGCCCCAATTCACGGCGGCCAATGCTCTTCTCCAGAGTACGACAAGCCTGGGCATTATTGTCGGCCCGGCGGTGAGTGGAGTCGGAATCGCTTTGTTCGGGTCGCAGGAGGTCCTGTGTCTAAATGCGGTTACGTATTGCCTGTCTGCCCTGTGTCTCGGTTTGACACGGCTGAGTGACCTGCCTGTATCCGTGGGAGCAAAAGGGAGCGGGAGATCGGCCTGGCAAGATTTCATCGAGGGGCTGGCCTTTGTCGCGAACAAGCAACGTGTCATCTTGCTACTGATCGCGACAGCGGGATGCTACGGGTTCGGTGCCAGTGCGCTGACGACATTATTTCCGGTGTTTGCGAGAAAACTGTTGGGTCTGGGCCCGGTCGAGGTGGGTTTCCTGTGGTCCATCTTGGGCGTGGGATTGCTACTGATGTCGATGACGCTCTTGTGGTTTACCGAATGGAACTTGCCGGACCGCACCAGGATCATCGCGGGAGCGAGCGTGACAAGCGCGTTGGCGATCGGGGCTCTCGTCTGGACGAAAGACCTCTTCCTGGTCAGTTTTCTCATGGTCGCGATTGGCGGTGGGATGGGAGCTTTTACGCCGATCGCTTGGGGCGTGGTGCAAGAATTGACGCCTGCCTCGATGGTAGGGCGTATCCTGGGCCTCTACAGCACGGGTGCGATGATTGCCGCCATCAGCGGGATCAGTACGTTCGGCTGGGTGACAGAACGGTTTGGCGAATCGACCGGCGTTTCAGGCATCGGCGCGACATTTCTCCTGACCGCCTCTCTCGGAGGCTGGTTGAGCCGGTCGATCCGAGACTAATGAGAGGGACTTGTGGAAAAGCTCAATTGCCAGAATGAGCAATTCAATATCGTGGCCTCTTCTTCCTTGACTGATGACCATATGAAGGTTTTGAAACAGGGTGATACGTTCGGTGTGTTTGATCAGGACGGTGACATCCGCTGCGCCAGGCATGGACCGCAAGGCCTTTACCACGAAGGGACCCGATTTCTGTCCCGTTTCGAGCTGACCATCAATGGACATCAGCCGTTGCTGTTGAGCTCGACGGTCAAGCAGGACAACGTGCTACTGAACGTCGATCTCACGAATCCCGACATGACTCATGAGGGACAGATGGCGATCGCGCGTGGTTCTCTGCACCTGTCTCGATCCCGGTTCTTGTGGCAAGGCCTCTGTTTCGAGCGCCTTCGAATTCACAACTATAGCCTCCTTCCAATCCCGGTTCGACTTGCCTTTACGATAGATGCGGATTTTGCCGACCTCTTTGAAGTTCGTGGGAAAAAGCGAGACCGGCGTGGCCGACGGTTGGAGACTATCATATCAAAGGACGGACTTTCGCTCGGGTATGAAGGCTTGGATCGCGTGGTTCGGCGGGTCACTGTCCGCTGTTCACCGGCACCCACGGCCATTCATCCTGATGAACTTCAGTGCGAGACGCTTCTGCCGGTTGGTGAGGCAATCCAGTGTGATCTCACGATTTCATGTGAGGTGGACCGGCAACCCCCATGCGAGCTTATATATGAGAAGGCGCTCGTCGAGGTGGAACGGGCGCTTCAATCCGCCAAAGCAGACGATTGTCTCATCGTGACATCAAATGAGCAGTTCAATGCCTGGCTGAATAGTTCGCTGGCCGACCTTCATATGATGATCTCCGACACGCCTGAGGGTCCATATCCGTATGCCGGGGTTCCGTGGTTCAGTACCCCGTTTGGACGCGACGGCCTCATCACCGCATTCGAACTTCTGTGGATCAATCCGACGATCGCTCGGGGGGTATTGGCTTATTTGGCGGCCACCCAGGCGAGAGAAGCTGCGCCCACACAGGATGCGGAGATCGGCAAGATCCTGCATGAAACTCGCAAGGGGGAGATGGCGGCCCTCAACGAGATTCCATTCGGCCGCTACTACGGAAGTATCGATGCGACACCACTGTTTATCATGCTGGCCGGAGCGTATTACGAACGCACGGGGGATCAAATATTCATCGAGCAAATCTGGCCGAATGTCGAACTGGCGCTCCAGTGGATCGACAGCTCGGGAGATCTCGACGGTGATGGGTTTGTGGAGTATCGCCGTCAATCGAACGGCGGGCTTGCGCACCAAGGATGGAAAGATTCGCAGGATGCCGTCTTTCACGCTGATGGTAGCCCGGCTGAAGCGCCCATCGCACTCTGCGAAGTACAGGGGTATGTGTTTGCAGCCAAGCGACGAGCGGCTCGATTAGCCTTGGCGCTGGGCCATCCGGAGCGGGCCAAGCCTCTCGTCAAAGAAGCTGACAAACTGCGTTATCGATTCGAGCGGAGTTTTTGGAGTAACGACCTCTCGTCGTATGTTTTAGCCTTAGACCGGTTCAAGCAGCCCTGTCGGGTCAGGGCGTCGAATGCCGGTCACTGCCTGTGGACTGGTATTGCCGACCAGAAGCATGGGCTGAAGACAGCCAAGACCTTAGTAAGTGAAGATTTCTTTAACGGATGGGGGATTCGAACCGTTGCAGCTACGGAAATTCGTTACAATCCGATGTCCTACCATAACGGGTCCGTCTGGCCGCACGATACTGCTCTGATCGCGGCCGGTATGGCCTCCTACGGATTCAAGCAAGGTGTATTGAAGATGCTCAGCGGGCTTTTCGACGCCAGCCTGTTCCTCGACCTGCACCGCTTGCCCGAACTATTGTGCGGGTTCTCGCGCCGACCCGGCGAGAGCCCGACCTTGTACCCGGTGGCCTGTAATCCCCAGACATGGTCTTCGGCCGCCGTGTTTCTGCTGCTCCAAGCCTGCCTCGGCTTGCGGATTGAAGCCCCACGTGCCCGCCTGTCATTTTCGCAGCCGGTGTTGCCGCCATTTCTTGAGCACGTTGAGATCAGCAACCTCCGGATCGGAGATGCCGCTGTCGACCTCTCGCTTGAACGTCACGCGCAGGATGTCGGCATCAATGTGCTGCGGAGAGAGGGTAGGGTCGGAATTGTGGTGACGAAATAAGTGACCAGCTTGCTTTATCATATTTTGGATAGGCGGAATCTGCGCAGGACATCCTGTCCACATGGGACAAAATGTTTCTTCGATACATATTCTCTTTACTTAACCGTGGCTTAGGAATGCGCTCTCCCTGCAGATAGTCCAACAATTCCTTTCACTACCGTACTGTGTAATTCAAGCCCTGCCTCACCTCGAGAGCGCTAAGCGTTTCTTTTCATTGTAAGTAATTGAGACGTACACACATACACCTTTCATTCTGTGTAACGGTCTGCCTCTTGCAATTTGCCCTCTGCAGATTATGAGGCCGTCCCATTCATGAAGTGAATTCGGCTGTGGCCCGCACGAGTGAGTCGTTTTGTGTGTGGAGGGTGGAGGGATGAAGGAAATCAATTCCGACCGGGCTGGAATACTTGGTGACGTGCAGAGTGGCGGTGGGAAGGGGAAATTGTTGATACAGAGCGATCTAGAAGGTCGCAGGTGTCCCCACTGTGGCAGCCGTCGTTACACTCTCGTTTTTCGTATGATCAGAGGTCGATACATCGGTCTATTGGCTGCTCGTTGCAGCCGTTGTCGCCAACCGAAGTCGCTAATTCGGCGTGAGTTACTGCCATATGGCAACTGACTGCAATGAAGTGAGAAATCAGTCCTGACCGATGAGCAGGCACCGAACACTCAAACTGAACACAACGAACGAGGTGAGAACCATGACGAATGGAACGAAAAGCCTGCGGTTGAGCATCACCGCATTCCTTGTCGGTCTCGTGTCGGGGATCGGCGCAGGTATCCTGGTGGCTCCTCAATCCGGTGCTCGGACTCGCCGTCACCTTCACAATCTGGCGCACGATCTCGAGGAGCAGGCCGGCCATGCCGTCGGTGATGCGAAAGCGTCGATCGGCAGGGTGATCGATCGTGGCAGACGCCTGGTGACATGAACGACCACAGGACAGCGATGCCCTCGATTGGTACAGGGCTGAGAATCCCATCAAGGGCTGCGACCAGTAGATTCGCGAGTTGAAGGATCGCGGGGAAGAAGTCAGGAAGCGGCTCTCACCGTCGGTTGGCCCGCGCCAAGGATATGCTCTCAGGCCAACATGTTTCGTCTTGTCTGGTCTTATCCGAAGGACCTCGGGGTAAAAATAAGAACGACATCAAGCTCAGTGGAGGTTGAGAGAACATCATCAGGAGGGAACGACCTATGCGATGCCAACGTTGCCAGGGTTGTATGGTCAGAGACTTTTTCTTAGATGTCATGAACGTGAGTGGCGAAATGGATTTCAACGGCTGGCGCTGTGTGAACTGCGGAAACATTACGGATCCAGTGATTGTGCACCATCGCAATGCGAACGGGCGCGAGCCAGCGAGAGCGAAACGACGCTGGTCAGGAGTTCGGCCTCGTGCGTTTTACTCCGTCGCGAGAGACGGCGGCGGTTATGAAACCACGTAACTGATTTGTTTCGCGAGACGAGAGCTGCAAGGGAGGGGCGATGTTCCGAACATGTGGTGGAAGGAACCATTGTGGAAGGAACCATTATTGAGGGAGCGAAACCGTCTAGGGACACGCAGAGAGAGAAATCCATGTCCGATTTTCATCAGAACGGCGTCGTGACGGTCCTTCATCGGTTAGGGAGGCCGAATCTTGAGCAGTTGGAGGCTGAGCTCGAACGACATGCTGGATCGAATCCCATCGCGCTGGTCTTGCCCTCGTTATATATGGAACTGAGCCGGCCTGCGTTGAAGGGGATTGTTGATACGCTGACACAGGTTCGCTATCTGAGAGAGATCATCGTTTCGCTGGATCATGCGACTGCCTTGGAATTTCGACGGGCCAAGCAATTTTTCTCGATCTTGCCTCAGCGCGTGCGAATTATTTGGAATGACGGCGCCCGTATCCAGGAGATTCTCAGGCTGCTGACTGCAAACGCGATCGATGTTGGTCTGCCAGGGAAGGGACGCGGCTGTTGGATGGCGTTCGGCTACGTGCTGGCGCGCCATCAGAGCAAAGTCATTGCCTTGCACGATTGCGATGTGGTGAGCTATGACCGTCAATATCTAGCCCGCCTCTGTTACCCGATCGCCAACCCCAATCTTGGATACGAATTCGCAAAAGGCTTTTACAGCCGTGTGACCGATCGGCTTCATGGTCGCGTCACGCGATTGTTCATGACGCCGGTCCTTCGCAGTCTGCAGCAGCTGCTTGGTGTCCATCCATTCCTAACGTTTTTGGACAGTTTCAGGTATCCCCTCGCGGGTGAATTCGCCATGGTCAACGATCTGGCTTGGATCAATCGCATCCCCGGCGATTGGGGATTGGAGATCGGCGTGCTGGCGGAGGTGTATCGGAATTGTGCGCTCCGTCGAGTCTGCCAAGTCGATATCGCCGATGCCTACGAGCACAAGCATCAAACACTTTCTGCGGACAATCCGGATGCCGGACTCCTGAAGATGTGCGTGGACATCACGAAAGCGTTATTTCGGAATCTGGCAAGTGAAGGGGTCATCCTTTCAGAAAGCACTCTCAAAACGCTCAGGGCGAGCTATCTGCAGGCGGCTCAGGAAGCCATCAATCGATATGAAAACGATGCGGCTATCAACGGTCTCAGCTTTGATCGTCATGAAGAACGAATGGCGGTCGAAGTATTTCTGTTGGGCATGAAGCTCGCAACCGAACGGTTTCTCGAAGACCCACTCGGCGTGCCGATGATCTCCAATTGGAGTCGGGTGACTGCGGCGGTACCCGACATCTTTGGACAGCTGATTGAAGCGGTTGAAGCGGATCATGAATGGGAGCCGGTTGCAGAACTCGCTCATTCAGGATCCTAAGGGGAATGAGTTCAGCACTGAATACACGGAGGAGAGGTTGGAAATGTCATTCCGCCCAGCCAAGATGCCGTTTCATTTCGTTTCATGTATGGAGTTGCGAGAAAGCCTTGGAAAACGCGCACAAGACATCCAACGGCTGTTGGAGATTATCGAAGAAGTTCCGGCGGATAGTATTTATTACCATACCCACAGTTATTATTTGCGGCACCCCTATACTCAAGAACTGTATCCGAACGACTTTGCCACCTGGGTAGTGCGACATGCGCAAGACCGTGTTCTGGGGGAGCGACTGGGAGTCGTAGACCCATTCGACTTCGATGACATCGAGGCTGTCCGGGCTGAGTTAGTCGGAATCATCGGCGATCACCTTGATCGTGCCAGGGCGCCGGTCTCGAGCAGGGGTTCCGAACCGTTTGAATTCATTCGTTCGCACGTCATCGAAGTGGATTTGTACATCGAGGTGGCCACGCTTCAAGAATTTCGTGACGAACTAAGCCACGTCGAAATTGGCGCGGTCTACAACCACCTCTGCGAAGCGCGAATGCGGAAGCGCCGACCCAGCGGGGATTTTGCTGACTGGTTGTCCTCCGATGCGGGACTGGGCTTGTCAGAATTGGGCGCACAGACCGTCAAAGTGGCCCGTATCGGTTTGAGCTTGGAAGACATGCGCGCACGTATCGTCAACCTCTGCGATCAGGCCTTGAAGGCAACAGGTTAATCCGGTCAACGAGGGAGAAAGACGGCATGGCACCGATGTTAGCTGAGTACACCGATGTAGCTCCGACCGGAACGGTAGAGTTCCTCAGACGACTGGGTGAGATGGCTGAAGGCAGGACGATGCTCCATGTGAATTCAACCCGCTATGGCGGCGGCGTCGCGGAAATTCTGCATCGATTGCTTCCCCTGATGGATGAGCTGGGAGTCAAGACCAGATGGGAAGTGCTGACCGGAACCGATCTCTTTTACCGCACGACCAAGAGCTTTCACAACGCACTGCAGGGCACGAAGCAGCGACTGACCAAAGAGATGTTTGACGCCTACATTGAATGCAATCGCGAGAACGCCAAGCGGTTGAATTTGGATGCCGACGTCGCCCTGATCCATGATCCTCAACCGGCTCCGCTCATAGACAGCCGTCCATCCGGGGCAAAATGGATGTGGCGCTGCCACATTGATTTGTCGACGCCGCAACGATCCGTCTGGCAATTCCTACGTCCCTACATTATTCGATATGACGCCGCTGTTTTCTCCTTGCCGAAATTCACCCAGCGCCTTCCGATCCCTCAGTTTCTCGTCTACCCCTCGATCGATCCGTTCAGTGACAAGAATCGCGAGCTTCCAGACGAGCAGGTTGGAGCCGTGTTGGACCGGCTTGAGATTCCGAGGGATAAACCTATTCTGTTGCAAGTCTCACGGTTCGACCGCTTTAAAGATCCGGTCGGAGTGGTTGAAGCCTATCGAATCGTAAAAAAGAGTCACGACTGCCGATTAGTGCTGGCAGGCGGGAGTGCCGACGATGATCCGGAAGGTGCGGAAGTCCTGGCAGAGGTGCGTGAAGTTGTTGGTGTCGACCCGGACGTCCATCTCTTGTTGCTTCCGCCAACGGCCAATATCGAGATCAATGCGCTCCAACGGGCCGCGGCAGTTGTCCTACAAAAGTCCACGCGTGAGGGGTTCGGGCTCACGGTCACCGAAGCCATGTGGAAGGGCAAAGCCGTGATCGGAGGGGAGACAGGCGGGATTACGGCTCAGATCATTCACGGGAAAACAGGATACACCGTCAATTCTCCAGAAGGGGCGGCCTTCTATATTAGACGCCTCTTCAACGATCCTGATCTCATGGGCGCCATTGGGCGGCGAGCCAAGGAATATGCCCGGCACCGGTTTTTGATTACCAGACAGCTTCAGGACTACCTCGGGGTGATGATTCATCTGTCCCGTCAGGCTGCGTGAATAACGAACACGGGAGGTTTTACAAATGGTAGATGTGCATCGACTCATCGCGGTCTCGAATCGTGAACCGTACGAACATCACTGGGAGAACGGTCAGCTCGTGTGCAAGCGGACAGACGGAGGACTGACCTCGGCCTTGGATCCAGTGCTTCGCCGAAACGGGGGAACATGGGTTGCCTGGGGAAGCGGGCCGGCTGATCGCGACGTCGTGGAACCCGACATGTCCGTCGAGGTGCCGCCTGAATCACCTGCCTATCGGTTGCGGCGGGTGTGGCTGAGTCAGGACGAAATGCAGGATGGGTACCGTGGTTACGCCAATCAGGTGCTGTGGCCGCTGTGTCATATCACTTTGGACCGTATCACTTATCTGAAGGCATTTTGGCCCGCGTACCGGTCGACAAACTTATGTTTCGCCGATGCCGTTTTGGAAGAGTTGGATCGAGAACCGGGGCCTGTGTGGATCCACGATTTTCACCTGGCTCTTCTCCCTGCCCTAGTGAAGGCTGCGCGGCCAACCGTACCGGTGTCTGTTTTCTGGCATATCCCGTGGCCAGGTCCGGACGTATGGCGCATTCTCCCGGAACGCCGGGAAATCCTGCGCGGACTGTTGGCTGCTGATCTGCTCGTTTTTCAAACACCCAGTCATGCTGAGGCATTTCTTCGCTGTGCCCACGATTTCCTCGGTGGCATCATTCATGCCTCTCGAGATCAGGTGCTTTATAACGGTCGTGATACCAGGGTGATGGCCCATCCTATCAGTGTGGATTTTCGGATGTTCTCTGACCATGCGCGCAGTCCGGCTGTGAATCAGACCGAAGGGGTCCTGCGACAACGTTTTAATCTGCGCGCGGGAGTACGGCTCGGGCTTGGCGTCGACCGATTGGATTATACGAAGGGTTTGCTGAAGCGTCTATGGGCGCTCGATGCGTTTTTTTCACAGTTCCCCGCATTCCGTGGGAAATTTACGTTCCTCCAAATCGCAATTCCAACGCGCGGGGAACTCGATACGTATCAACGGTATCGCGACCTCATCCGGGAAACGGTGTCAGAGATAAACCAACGTCATGCGGCAGAATACACCGCTGAGACAAACGGGAATAGCAACTGGACTCCCATTGAGTTATATGAAGGAAGAATCGGCTTCGACGAACTCGTGGCCTTGTATCGGATGGCCGACTTGGCCTTGGTCAGTTCCGTGTACGACGGGATGAATCTTGTGGCCAAAGAATACGTGTCCGCCCAAGTTGACGAGTGCGGTGTCTTACTGATCAGCCAGATGGCCGGAGCATCAGAAGAATTGTCGGGGGCGATTGTGATCAACCCCTATGCAACCGAAGGCGTGGCGGAAGCCATGAAAGAGGCGTTAGAGATGC
>Ga0335070_10000994_pt1 | contig 32506 bp, 28 predicted proteins | sample Lox_Sample_13_FD_206722 | JGI IMG/M metagenome (GOLD analysis project Ga0335070, IMG submission 206722) | Soil microbial communities from Loxahatchee National Wildlife Refuge, Florida, United States - Lox_Sample_1.3 | ecosystem: Environmental > Terrestrial > Soil > Wetlands | place: USA...
ATCGCCTCGGCCTCGTTCGTGCTGGCGCTGGCGCTGCCGGCGGCGGGGCTGGTGGGCGGGCAGTTCATGCCCAAGTCGGACGAGGAGCAGACCTCGCTCACGCTGGAAGCCCCGGTGGGCTCCTCGCTGGCCTACACCCGGTCCAAGGCGCTGGAGATCGTGCGCTACCTGAAGTCCCGCCCCGAGGTGGCCTTCGCCTACACCACCATCGGCGGCCAGTCCAACGACAACTCGGTCAACAAGGGCCAGGTCTACGTGAAGCTCAAGCCCAAGCACCAGCGCCGGCTCAGCCAGGACCTGTTCGAGCAGGACCTGCGCCGGGTGCTGCCGAGCTTCAGCGGGATCACCGCGCACGTGACCGAGATCGGATTCGGCGGGGCGCACGCCCCCATCCAGCTCAACCTGCGCGGCCCGGAGCTGACCGAGCTGCAGAAGTACTCCGACAAGACCATCGCCGCGATCCGCGACGTGCCCGGGCTGGTGGAGCTGAAGTCCAGCCTGGAGGGGCGCAAGCCGGAGTGGGTGGTGGAGGTGAACCGCGACGCCGCGGCCGACGTGGGCGTGTCGGTGGGCGCGGTGAGCGCCACCCTGCGCACCTTGATGGCCGGCGAGAAGGCAGGCGACTGGGAGGACGAGACCGGCCTGGCGCACGACGTGCGCGTGCGCATCGCGCCGGAGGCGCGGGAGTCCGAGGCGGACATCGCCGCGGTCCCGGTGTCCACCGGCCGGGTGGACCCGGCCACCGGGCGCCCGGTGATGGTGCCGCTGGGCCAGGTGGCGACGCTCCACCGCAGCGGCGCGCCGGACCTCGTGCGGCGCCAGGACCTGGAGCGCGTGGCGGCCATCGAGGGCAACTACCAGGGCCGGCCGCTGACCGACGTGGTGCGCGACATCCAGACCCGGCTCAAGAAGGTGGACCTGCCGCCCGGGTACCGGTTCGACTTCGGCGGCGAGCAGCAGGACTTCGTCGAGACCGTGGGCTACATGGTCGAGGCGCTGATGCTGGCGGTGGTGTTCATCTACCTCATCCTGGCCTCGCAGTTCGGGAGCTTCCTGCAGCCGCTGGCGATCATGCTGTCCCTGCCGCTGTCGCTGGTGGGGGTGACGCTGGCGCTGCTGCTGACCCGGGGCACGTTCAACATGATGAGCATGGTGGGCATCATCATGCTCATGGGGCTGGTGACCAAGAACGCCATCCTGCTGGTGGACTTCGCCAACCAGGCCCGCCGGCGCGGCCTGGACCGCAAGCGGGCGCTGATCGACGCGGGCGAGCTGCGGCTGCGGCCGATCGTGATGACCACGCTGGCGATGATCTTCGGGATGCTGCCCACCGCCCTGGCCCTGGGCGCGGGCTCGGAGTTCCGCTCGCCGATGGCCCACGCGGTGATCGGCGGGCTCATCACCTCCACGCTGCTCACGCTGCTGGTGGTGCCGGTGGTGTACACCTACCTGGACGACTTCAGCAACCGGGTGGGCGGGCGCTTCAAGCGCTGGGCGAGCGGGCCGGAGGAGGAGGTCAGCGACACTGAGGCGGTGGCGTGACCCGGACGGCGGCCGGCCGTCCGCCGCGCCGGGCGGGCGAGGGGACCATGATCTACCGGTTCGCCCCCGAGCCTGACGGGCGCCGGTTCCGGCTCACGCTCACGATCGTGAGCGGCCAGCCCAACGGCCCCGTCAGCGGGACGTACGAGTCCATGAGGGAGTGAGGCGGGGCGGGCCCGGTGGTGGGGCCCGCGGCAGTGCCCGGGGGCGGGGGCCCGAAGCGGCGCCCCTCCGGGCCCGAAACGACCCCGGGGAGCCCGGCATCCAACGAGGATGCCGGGCTCCGCCCTGCCCGGACCCCCCCCTATCTTGCTGGCCGCCCCCGAGCCCGGCCGGTCCGGCCCGCTTCCTGGACGCCCGGGTCGACCCCGATGGGAGAGCCCGACATGAGAAAGTGGTCCCAGCTGCTGGCAGTGCTGGCGCTCCTGGCCGCGGTTCCCGCGGCGCACGCCAGCACCCTGTTCATCGCGAACCTCGACGGCGCCCAGGAGCCGTCCGCCTCGACGGCCACCGGCTACGGCACGGTGGTCCTCAACGACGCCATGACCATGATCACCGTGGACGAGTCCTGGACCGGCCTCATCGGCGGGCCGGCCACCGCCAGCCACATCCACGGGGCGGCTCCCCCGGGCGCCAACGCCCCGGTGCTGTTCCCGTTTGCCGGGGTTCCGGCTGCGACTTCCGGGAGCATCCCCGAGCAGACGTTCGCCATCACCCCCACTCAGGTCGGCTGGCTTCAGAGCGGGCTCCTGTACTTCAACATCCACGACGCGCAGTTCCCAGGGGGAGAGATCCGGGGCCAGATCTACGCCGCGGTGCCGGATGCGGGCACGCTGCCGCTGGTGGCCGCCGGGCTGGTCGCGCTGGCCGCCGTGGGCACCGTCTCGAGGCGCTCCCGGGCGTAGCAGCGCGGGAGGCTGACACGCTTCGGGGCACCTGGGGGAGCCGACCCCCGGGTGCCCCGATTCAGTTCCCGGCGCGGGCCCGGCCGAGCCCCCGGGGCCGCGTTCTCCGCAGCCCCGCCTGGCCGCATCCAAGCGTAGGCCACACCGCGTTCACCACGGTCCTCGCCGCCCGGAGCTCGGAGACTCCCCCCGCCCCCAGGCGTACAATAGAGCCACCCTCGGACCTGATGCCCGAGTCGTTCTGGTGGGTGACTTGAGCGTGCCCGATTCGGCTCCCATCGTGCGCGCGGCCCTGGGACCCAACGGACCTGTCCCATGCCGGCAGGGACAGCCGTAGGAGAGTCATGGACAGATTCCTGGCGCGCACAATTGCAGCCTTCGCCATGCTGCTGGTGTTCACGGCATCGGCCGCGAAGGCGTGCTCGTGTGGCCCGCCTCCGGCCGTGCTGGACGAGTGGGCCATGGCCGATGTGGTTTTCGAAGGGACGGTGCTGGGGCGGCACAATCCGCTGTCAAGCCACCCATCCCGCATCCGCTCGAGCGCAGAACCCGTCGAATACCGATTCCGAGTGACGCGGATCTGGAAGGGTACGCTCTCCGATACGACTGCCGTCTGGTCGGCAGCGATGAGCGCCAGCTGCGGCTACCCGTTTCAGGTCGGCCAATCCTACTTGGTGTACTCCGAGAGCCACGAGTCGCAGTTGCGAGCGGGTGCGTGCGGCAACACGAAGCCCCTGGACCAGGCAGCCGATGACCAGAGAGCGCTGGCCATTCTGGGCGACCCCGCCCGGCTGGCCATTCAAGAAGCCAAGCTCGCCGACATCGCGCTGGATGGAATCAGACAGGGCCACGGGGAACACCGCCTCGCGGAGATCCTCACGCTGACCAAGCTCCGGACCCAGCGACCCCGGGTCCTGCCGTTCCTGGACAGCCTGTGGTCCCATGGCAGCGAAGGAGCCAGGGTGGACGCGTTCCGGGCCTTCGCCGCGTGGGAATCCGACACCATGGGGCTGGCTCAGCGCTCTCTCGCCGCACTGGCCGATAGCTCCGAGGGCCTTGTGGAAGAGGCAATACTCTGTATCGATGAGCTTCCGTCTGGGGCAGCGCTCCGTTGCGCAGTTGCGCCTGCCCTCGGAGATGTGGCGTGCCGCCCGTGGGGCAACTGGGTCCCGAACGGCGTTCTCTCGATCCTCGAGACAATCGGCCCCTGCGCCCGCGCCGCGATCCGAGGGCTCGAATGCCTCAAGCGGTCGTCACCGAGCGGGGAGATCCGGGAGCGGGCGGCGAAACTGATCGAGAAGCTGCGGTAGGCGCCGCCCTCACAGCGACTTCACCGCGGCGTACTCCCCCCACACCGAGCGCAGGGAGTCGCTGATCTCGCCCAGGGTCACGTCGGCCTGGACGCAGTCCAGGATCCGCGGCAGCAGGTTGGCCGGGCCCCGGGCGGCGGCCTCCAACTCGCGGCGGGCGGCGGCCGCAGCCGGCTCCGAGCGGGCGGCGCGGAAAGCCTGGAGCCGCTCCGCCTGGCGGGTCACGGAAGCCGCGTCGGGGGTGAACAGCTGCATGTTCCCGGCCTCCTCCACCGCATAGCGGTTCACCCCGACCACGGTCAGCCGCCCGTCCTCCACCGCGCGCTGCGCGGCGTAGGCGCTGCGGTGGATCTCGTGCTGCACCCAGCCCTGCTCGATCGCGCGTGGCATGCCGCCCAGCTTCTCCACTTGCCCCAGGATCGCCAGCGCCTCGGCCTCCAGGTCGTCGGTGAGCCGCTCCACGTAGTAGGAGCCCGCCAGGGGGTCCACCGTGTCGGCCGCGCCGCTCTCCTCGCCCAGGATCTGCTGGGTGCGCAGCGCGGTGCGCACCGCCACCTGGGTGGGCAGCGCCAGGGCCTCGTCCATGGAGTTGGTGTGCAGCGACTGGGTTCCGCCCAGGACCGCGGCCAGCGCCTGCAGCGTCACCCGCACCACGTTGTTCTCGGGCTGCTGGGCGGTGAGGGTGGAGCCGGCGGTCTGGGTGTGGAAGCGCAGCAGCCAGGAGCGGGGGTTCCTGGCGCCGAAGCGCTCGCGCATGAGGCGCGCCCACATGCGCCGCGCCGCCCGGAACTTGGCGACCTCCTCGAAGATCAGGTTGTGGGCGTTGAAGAAGAAGCTCAGGCGCGGGGCGAAGGCGTCCACGTCCAGGCCCGCCCGCACCGCCGCCTCCACGTAGGCCACGCCGTTGCCCAGCGTGAACGCCAGCTCCTGGGCGGCGGTGGAGCCGGCCTCGCGGATGTGGTAGCCGGAGATGGAGATGGTGTTCCAGTTGGGCACCCGCTCGAAGCAGAAGGCGATCAGGTCGGTGGTCAGCCGCAGGCTGGGGTCCATCGGGAAGATGTAGGTGCCGCGCGCCGCGTACTCCTTGAGGATGTCGTTCTGGACCGTGCCGTTGAGCCGGTCGAACGCGACGCCGCGCCGCTCCGCCAGGGCCAGGTAGAAGCTCAGCAGGATGGCGGCGGTGGCATTGATGGTCATGGACACGCTCGCCGACTCCAGCGGGATCGAGTCCATGAGCCGCTCCATGTCGGCCCGCGTGGCCACCGCCACGCCCACCTTGCCCACCTCGCCCGCGGCCCGCGGCGAGTCCGAGTCGTAGCCCATCTGGGTGGGCAGGTCGAAGGCCACCGAGAGGCCGGTCTGGCCGTGGTCCAGGAGGTAGCGGTAGCGCCGGTTGGACTCCTCGGCGTCGCCGAAGCCGGCGTACTGGCGCATGGTCCACAGCTGCGTCCGGTACATGTCGGGGTGCACGCCGCGGGTGAAGGGGTAGCCGCCGGGCTCGCCCAGCCGGTCCTCGAGGCCAGGCGCCACGTCGCCGGCCCGGTAGACCGGCTGCACCTCGCGGCCCGAGGAGGTCTCGAACCGCGGCCTGCGGCCCGGGCGGGCCGCCGCGCGGCGCGCCCGGTCTCCGGCCTTCCCGCCGCCGCCGCTCATGGCGCCGGCTCCGGCTCGGCCGGGGCCGTGGGCGGGGCGAGCGTGACCAGCACCGCGCCGCCCTCCACCGACTGCCCCACCTGCACGTGGATCCGCTCCACCCGGCCCGGCCCGGGCGCGGCCAGCTCGTTCTGCATCTTCATGGCCTCCATCACCACCAGCGGCTGGCCGGCTTCCACCGCGTCCCCGGCGGCCGCCTTCAGCGCCACGATCAGCCCCGGCATGGGCGCCGTCACCTGCGCCGGCCCGCGCCGCGCCCCGGTCCGCTCGGGCCGGCGGGTGCGCGCGCGCACCTCGTCCAGCACCGTCATCTCGTAGGTCGCCCCGCCGATGCGCACCCGGAACAGGTCGCCGTCGCGGTCCACCGCCACCTCGCGGCTGCGGCCCTCGGTGAGGATGGAGTAGGCGCCCGGGCCCATCTCGGCGCAGTCGAGGTGCGCCTCCTGGCCGTCCAGCACCGCCAGCCAGCCGCTGCCGGAGGGGGTCAGCTCCACCCACCGCTCCTTGCCGTCCAGGCGCACGCTGTACCTCACGGCTCGCCTCCGCCTCCCGGGCGGCCCGCCAGCTTCCACGCCCCGGTGCGCCCGCCGGGCGCGGCGGTGGGGCCCGCCGGGAGCGGCCCGCCCGCGGGGTGCAGCAGCGCGTGCAGCGCCGCGGCCCGCACCGCCAGCGCCTCCTCCTCCGGGGTGGGCCGGAACATCTGCGGCTCGAAGTGCCGGTCCACGAACCCCACGTCGAACTCGCCCTCCACGAACGCGGGATGGCTCAGGGCCCAGCGGTGGAAGGGGATCGAGGTCTTCACTCCCTCGAGCACGTACTCGTGGAGCGCGCGCAGCATCCGCCGCCGGGCCTCCTCGCGGTCGCTCCCCCAGGCGATGAGCTTGGCCATCAGCGAGTCGTAGTACGGGGTGATCTCCGCCCCCGCGTAGATGCCGGCGTCGTTGCGCAGCCCCGGGCCGCTGGGCAGGCGGAACTGGGAAACCCGGCCGATGGAGGGCATGAAGTCCCGCTCCGGGTCCTCGGCGGTGACCCGGCACTCGATGGCGTGTCCGCGCGGCTCGATGTCCGCCTGCGCGAACGGCAGCTCGCCGCCGGCGGCCACATGCAGCTGCAGCTTCACCAGGTCCAGGCCGGTCACCATCTCGGTCACCGGGTGCTCCACCTGCAGCCGCGCGTTCACCTCCAGGAAGTAGAAATTCTGGCTGCGGTCCACCATGAACTCGGCGGTGCCGGCGCTGGTGTAGCCGGCCTCGAGCGCCAGGCGCACCGCGCACTCGCCCATGGCCCGGCGCACCTCCGGCCTAAGGTGGGGCGCGGGGGTCTCCTCGATGAGCTTCTGGTGGCGGCGCTGCACCGAGCAGTCGCGCTCGCCCAGGTACACCGCGTGGCCGTGGGCGTCGGCCAGGAACTGGATCTCCAGGTGGCGCGGCCGCTCCAGGTACTTCTCCAGGTAGATCTCCTCGCTGGCGAACGCGGCGCGGGCCTCGCCCCGGGTCAGCTCGAAGGCCGAGGCCAGCTCCGCCTCGGCGCGCACCGCGCGCATCCCCTTGCCGCCGCCCCCGGCGGCCGCCTTGAGCAGCACCGGGTAGCCGAGGCGGCCGGCCTCGCGCCGCGCGTCGTCCAGTCCGCGCAGCGGGGCGTCCATGCCGGGCACCACCGGGACGCCGGCCGCGCCGGCCAGCCGGCGCGCCCGCAGCTTGTTGCCCAGGGCCTGCATGGCCTCGGGCGGCGGGCCGATGAAGACCATGCCGGCGTCCCGCACCGCCGCCGAGAAGGCCGGGTTCTCGGCCAGGAAGCCGTAGCCGGGGTGGATCGCCTGGGCCCCGGCCCGCCGGGCGATCTCCAGCAGCTTCTCCACGTCGAGGTAGCTGTCGCGCGCGGCCGGCGGGCCCAGGAAGTAGGCCTCGTCGGCGTGCAGCACGTGGAGCGAGCGCCGGTCGGCCTCCGAGTAGACCGCCACGCTGCCCATTCCCAGCTCCTGGAGCGCCCGGATGACGCGCACGGCGATCTCGCTGCGATTGGCGATGAGGACCTTGTCGAACACCGGATTCTCCCCCTCCCGAGGCGAGCCGCCGCTGAGAATAGGTCTACCGTAAGAGATGCGGCAAGCGGCCGATGGGTGGGCGCCACGGCCGCCGCGGCCGCCCTCCCCTCACGTTGACACCTGCGCCAGAAGCGGTTAGCGTCCCCACCGATCCCGCGAGTGCGCATGTCCGGGCCCGGTCCCCGCGGCCCCACCAGGGGCCGCGCCGCACCGACAGCCCACCCCGCGCCGCATCGAAACTCCATGCGTGCAAGGAGGTTCCATGAATTCCCTCCCGCTCCTGGCGGCTCCTACGGGCGGCCCGCTAAGGGCTCCGCAGCCAGGCGGCTGGCAGTACCAGGTGATGCAGTTCCTGCCGCTGGTCCTGATCTTCGCGGTGTTCTACCTGGTGCTCATCCGCCCCCAGCAGCAGCGCCAGAAGAAGCTGGCCCAGATGGTGTCCAACATCACCAAAGGCGACCAGGTGGTGACCTCCGGCGGCATCGTCGGGACCGTCTGGGCGGTCAAGGAGGACCGGGTGGTGGTGCAGGTGAACGACACCCGCCTGGACTTCGTCAAGTCGGCCATCGTCTCGGTCACCAAGCCCGGCAGCTGATGGCCCGCCTGCCCATCCGCCTGTACGGCGACCCGGTCCTGAAGGCCCGCGCGCGCGAGGTGGCGCAGGTGAGCGAGGCGACCCGCCGCCTGGCCGCCGACATGCTGGAGACCATGGACTCGTGCAAGGGCGTGGGCCTGGCCGCCAACCAGGTGGGGGTGCTGGAGCGCGTTGCGGTGTTCAGTGTGCCGTCGGGGCGAGAGGGCGAGCCGCCGTGGCGCGCGGCGCTGGTGAACCCCGAGGTGGTGTCGGTCGCCGGCGAGCAGGTGGCCGAAGAAGGCTGCCTCAGCTTCCCCGGGCTGTACTTCGACGTGAAGCGCCCGCAGCGGGTGAAGGTGCGCGCCCTGGACCTGGACGGCCGGCCGGTGGAGCTGGACGCCGAGGGCTACCGGGCCCGGGCGCTGATTCACGAGATCGACCACCTGGACGGGGTGCTGTACATCGACCGCATCAGCACCGTGAAGCGCAATCTGCTGCGCGGCAAGCGGGAGGATATCCGCAGGCGCGGGGTGGCTGGCGAGACCCGCGACGCCGCCGACGCCGTGGGCGAGGACTTCTGAGGCGGCCCAGCCGCTTCACCGTGGATCACCCAATCCGAGCAGGAGGGAGTCGAGTGCGTCTGAATCGCTGCTGGCCGGCCGTCGCGACGCTGGCCCTCGTCGCCTTCGCCGGGACCGCGGCGCTCGCCGCGACGCCCCCCAAGCGGCCCGCCGCTGCGCCGGCCCCCGGGGCGTCGAGCCCGCGGACGGCCCTGGCCCCCGGTCACGCCGCGCCGGAGAGCCCGATGGCCGCGGTGCACTGGGAGCAGCTGCCCCAGCCGGACACCGCAGCCGCCTTCGCCACCGGCCGCTTCCCGGGGACCCCGGACACCCTGGCGGAGGTGGTGCTGGACGACGGCGGGGTGAGCTTCGGCGCGGACGGCGTGGTGGCGATGATGTCCACCCGCGTGTACCTGCCGCTCAGCCCCGCGGGGGCGGAGCAGCTGCGCCAGGTGCAGAGTCTGCCCCGCGCGATGGGGGGCAAGGTGGTGGCCTTCGTGCTCCACGACAACGGCACCCGCGAGTTCGGGCAGCTCAGCGTCAGCGGCCAGGTCACCTTCCGGGCCGTGATCCCGGGGGACCTGGTGGTGGTGTGCAGCCGCCTCGCGCGCCCCGCACTCAAGCCCGGGGTGTGCCTGCCGTTCTCCTCGGCCTCCCTGCTGCAAGGCGGGTACCCGGTGCGCACCAGCCACTTCTGGGCGCGCTACCCGGCGAACCGGCCCGCCGGCGTGCGGGCCGTGGGCCTGCCGGAGCCCCGCACCACGGTGGCGGGGAACACCGTGACCAAGGAGTGGCGGGCCGAGAAGCTGGAGCGGATGCTGGCCGAGGAGGATCCGGTGGCCCCGCTGGAGGGCGCGCCGGTGGTGTTCCTGGACTCCAACCCCGACCCGGACTGGCTGGCGCCCCTGTGCCGGGGCTACCTCAGGCTCCCCGCGGGCCCGCGCCTCAAGCGGCTGGTGGCCCAGATCCAGGTGCAATACCACGACCCGGCCGCGCGCCTCGAGGCCGCCCGCGACTACGCGGCCCACAAGCTCGCGCCGCTGGACCAGGAGTTCACCTGGCCGGACACGCTCCGGCGCCTGACCCCCGACGGGGTGCTGCGGCGGGGCGCGGCCGGCACGTTCGGCCGGCTGGTGCTGCTGGCGGCGCTGCTGCAGGAGCTGGGCTTCGAGCCGGGCATCGCCGTGGTGGACCGCCAGCTGCTGTGGCGGCGCCCGCCGGTGCTCAGCCCGGACCTGGTGAGCTGCATGGTGGTGGCCCCCTGGAACAAGCCCGTCCTGTGGCTCAATCCCAACTCCGTGGCCGCCCCCAGCCGCCGCCCCGAGGTGGCGGCCGAGGGCCGCACCGCGGTGATCATCGGCCCCAACAGCTCCGTGGAGCTGACCGTGCCGACCGGCCCGCGCGAGGCTCGGGGTACCGCCGCCGCGTTCACCGGGTTCGTGGACTCGAGCGGCGTGGTGGCCGGGGAGCTGCGCCTCGCGCTGCGCGGCGAGGATGCCGACGCCTGGCGGGCCACGCTGCGCACCGCCAGCGTGGCCGACGCGAACCGCGCCGCCCAGACCCTGGCGGCCCTGGCGCTCTACGGGGCGGAGACCATGGACGTGCGCGGGGAAGGGTTCGAGACCGCCGGCGACACCGCGGTGCTCGTCTCCCGCTTCCGCGCCCGCGACCTGGTGGACGTGGCCGGGGACCTGCGCCGCCTGAGCCTGTCGGCGCGGCTGGCGCCGGAGATGGTCCGCACCCCGCGCCGCAGCGCGCACAGCCTTATGAAGATCTACGGCGAGCACCGCGAGACGCTGGATCTCACACTCCCGCGAGGCTGGACGCTGGCCGGCGGGGCCGACAGCGCCTCCGGGGGCGAGCGCTTCCTGCGCTGGAGCGAGACCCGGCGCGTGGCCGGCGGGCGGCTGCACGTGGAGCGCTCGCTGTCGGTGTTGCAGCCGGAGATGGCGGCGGCCGACCTGGACGCCTACCTGGCCGAGCAGGACGCGATGAACCACGCCTTCGACCGGCAGGTGGTGTTCCGGGCCGCGCCCTGAGCCCGCCCGAGGCTGCCTGGGCTTCCGGGGCCCGCCGCTCGTCCGGCGGGCCCCCTTGCTTTACAATGCCGCCATGGCACTCAAGAGCGTCTTCCTGGGCACGCCGGGCTTCGCGGTGCCGGCCCTGCGGGCCTTGGTGGAGGCCGGCCGGCCGCCGCTCCTGGTGGTGACCCGTCCCGACCAGCCCCGCGGCCGCGGGCTCAAGCTGCAGCCCTCGGAGGTGCGCGCGTGCGCCGCGGAGCTGGGCCTGCCGGCCGAGGCGCCACCCCGCTTCCACGACCCGCAGTTCCTCGACCGGCTGCGCGCGCTCCAGCCGGACGTGCTGCTCATCGTCGCCTACGGCGTGATCCTCAAGGAGCCGGCGCTGCGCCTGCCGCGCCTGGGCAGCATCAACCTCCACGCCTCGCTGCTGCCGCGCTGGCGCGGGGTGTCGCCCATCGCCTGGCAGATCCTGGCCGGCGACCCGGTGGTGGGGGTGACCACGCAGTGGATCGACGCCGGCGTGGACACCGGCCAGATCATCCTGCAGGACTCCCTGCCGCTGCCGCCCGGCGCGACCACCGGCACGCTCACCGAGGAGCTGGCCCGCCGCGGCGCCGCGCTGCTGCTGCGGACCCTGCGCGAGGTGGAGGCGGGGACCGCGCCGCGCGCCGCGCAGGACTCCGCCGCCGCCACCCCGGCCCCGCGCTTCACCAAGGACGACGGATGGGTGGATTGGGCGCGCCCGGCGGAGTGGCTGGAGCGCGCCGCGCGCGCCTTCGACCCGTGGCCCGGGCTGCGCTTCCGCTCCGGCGGCGCGGCGGTGCGCGTGCGGCGCGCCGGGGTTTTGGCCCCATCCGCGGCTTCGGCGGGCTCCGGCCGGCCGGGCGAGGTGCTGCGCGTGGGCGACGGGCGGGTGTGTGTGGCCACCGGCGCGGGCGCGCTGGAACTGCTCGAGGTGCAGCCCGAGGGCAAGCGGGCGATGGCCGCGGACGCCTGGGCCCGGGGGCGGGGAGTGCGCGCCGGGACGCTGCTGGCGGAGGCCGCGGCCGCGCCTCCGGGCGGCGCGGCGCCGGCATGAGCGATCCGCCCGGCCGCCGTCCCGCCCGCGGCCGCCCGGGCGGGGCCGCGCGCCCCGGCCGTCCCAGTGCGCCCCCGCGCCCCGACCGCGCCGCCGGCGTGCCCGGCGGCTCCAGCGAGCCGCGCGACCTCGCCGCCCGGCTGCTGGCCTCGATCGAGGCGCGCAGCGCCTTCAGCGACAAACTGCTGGCTTCCGCCTTCGCCCGGCACGCGATGCCGCCGGCGGCCCGCGCGCGCGTCACCCGGCTGGTGAAAGGGGTGCTCCGGCGGCGCGGCGAGATCGACCACCTGCTCACCGGGCGGCTGGGCGAGCGGTTCCGGGGCCTGCCGCTGCTGATGCGCCAGGTGCTGCGCCTGGGGGTGTACCAGCTGCTCGACTCGGACATCCCGCGCCCCATGGTGGTGGACGAGACGGTGCGGCTGGCCTCCCGCTTCGGCCACCCGGGCACGGTGGGCCTGGTGAACGCGGTGCTGCGGCGGCTGGCCGAGGCCGGCGACCTGGAGGCGCTGCTGCCGCAGGGCGAGGACGCGCCGGCGTTGGCCGCGCGCTACTCCCACCCGCAGTGGATCGTGGAGCGGTGGCTGGCGGCACTGGGCCCGGAGCGCACCCGGGCGGCGCTGGCGGCGGGTCGGGCGGAACGGCCCACGTTTCTGCGCCCCAACCCGGTGCGCGGGGGCCTCGCCGCGCTCGGCGAGCAGTTGGCGGCCGAAGGGGTGCGGTGGACCGAGGACCCGGCGACCGGCCTGGTGCGGGTGGCGGAGCGCTTCGCGCCGCCGGATTCGCAGGTCTTCGCCTGGGGGCTGGCCACCGCCCAGGACGCCTCGGAGTTCCTGGTGGTGCGGTTGTGCGGCGCGCGGCCCGGGGAGCGCTGGCTGGACCTGTGCTGCGCGCCGGGCGGCAAGCTCACCGGGCTGGCCGAGAGCATGGAGGGCACCGGCCGGGTCACGGGCGTGGACCAGAGCCCGGCGCGGCTGCGGCGCGCGCGCGAGAACGCCGCGCGGCTGGGCACCTTCCGGCTGGCCTTCGTCGCGGCCGACGGCCGCCAGCCGCCCTTCCGCGGCGGCTTCGAGGGCGTGCTGGTGGACGCCCCGTGCTCCGGCCTGGGAGTGCTGGCGCGCCGCGCGGACGCGCGCTGGCGCAAGGACCCGTCGCTGCTGGCGGCGCTCCCGCCGGTGCAGCGGGCGCTGCTGGAGGCGGCCGGGCGCCTCTTGGGGCCGGGCGGCGTCCTCGTCTATAGTGTGTGCAGCTTCGAGCCGGAGGAGACCGTGGAGCTGGTGCGCGGCTACCTCGCGGCCCACCCGGAGTTCCGGCTGGACGACGCGGCGGCGCGGCTGGGCCAGGAGTTTGCCTTCGAGGGCTTCTACCGCGTGCTGCCGGGGGAGCACGACATGGATGGGGCGTTCGCGGCCAGGATGGTGCGCGCGTGAAGCCGCGCCTGCGGATTCCGGGCCCGGTGCTGTGGCTGGTGCTGGCGGTGGCGGCGTTCACCGCCGGGGTGGCGCTGTTCGACTGGGTGCTGATGCCGCGCCTCACGCACCGGGGCCAGGACGCCCGGGTGCCGGACCTGGGCTCGCTGCCGCAGTCCCAGGCGGAGCAGGTGGCCGGCCAGGCCGGGTTCCTGCTGCGGGTGCGGATGCAGCAGTTCGACGCCGCGTTGCCGCGGGGCTGCGTGCTGAGCCAGGATCCCCCGCCGGGGGTCATGGGCCGCCGCGGCCGGGCGATCGAGGTGGTGCTGAGCCTGGGGGAGGAGAAGGCCACCATCCCGCCCCTCGGCGGGCAGGATTTCCGCGAGGCCCAGGTGACGCTCGGGGGGCTGGGCCTCACGCCGGGCTCGGTGTCGCGGATCTACTCCGACGACGTGCCCGCGGACCACGTGGTGGCGAGCGACCCGGGGCCCGACTCCCCCATCCCGCAGGACCGCCCGGTGCGGCTGCTGCTGAGCCTGGGGCCGGAGCCGCGCCGCTACCTGCTGCCGGACTGGGTGGGCACGCCGGTGCGCGAGGTGAGCCAGGAGCTGGCGCGCGCCGGGCTGCGCTCCTCGCTGTCGGGGCGGGACGCGGCGCTGGCCGGCGCGGTGGTGAGCCAGAGCCCGCCGCCAGGGAGCCTGGTGCGGAGCGGCGACCTGGTCACGCTGGGGACCGGGCGCGGCCGGTGAGGGAGGGCCGATGAGAAGCCCGGGCGGACCGGGAAGGCCGGCGCGGTGCTGAAGCCGGTGCGGGTGGCGCCCTCGGTGCTCTCGGCGGACTACGCGCGCCTGGGCGAAGAGGTGCGCATGATCCAGGCCGCCGGCGCCGACTGGCTGCACGTGGACATCATGGACGGGCACTTCGTGCCCAACCTCACGTTCGGCCCGGGGCTGGTGGCGGCGCTGCGCAAGCTCACTCCGCTGTACCTGGACACCCACCTGATGGTCGAGGAGCCGTGGCGCTTCGTGGAGCCCTTCGCCCGGGCCGGCGCCGGCGGCCTCACCGTGCACGTGGAGGTGCAGCGGGCAGGCGAGACCCTCGCGCAGATCCGCGCGCAGGGGCTGCGCGCGGGCCTCTCGGTGAAGCCGGACACGCCGCTCGCGGCGGCCGAGCCGTTCTTCGACCGCATCGATCTGCTGCTGATCATGACCGTGGAGCCGGGCTTCGGCGGCCAGGCGTTCCGCGACGACGTGCTGCCCAAGCTGGCGGCGGCCCACCGGGCGCGGCAGGCCGGCGGCCTCGACTTCGACCTGGAGGTGGACGGCGGCATCGGCCCCCAGACCACGCCCCGGGTGACCCGCGCCGGCGCCGACGCGCTGGTGGCGGGCCACAGCATCTTCCGCGCCCCGGATCCGGCGGCCGCGCTGGCCGCCATCCGGGCGGCGACCGTCCCTCCCGCCAACCCGTAGAGGCGCGCCGCAGCGCGCCCGCCCGTCAAGGAGGACCCCATGGCCGTCTCGCTCCGCTTCTCCACCCACCCCCGCGCCACGCGCATCGTGGCCACCATCGGCCCGGCCTCCGCGCGGCCCGGGGTGCTGGAGCGGATGCTGCGCGCGGGCGCCGACGTGGTGCGCATCAACGGGGCGCACTGCCGGCCGGGCCAGATCGCCGCCCTGGTGGAGCGGGTGCGCCGCGCCGAGCGCAGCGTGCGCCGCCCGGTGGGGGTGCTGCTGGACCTGGGCGGGCCCAAGATCCGCGTGGGGCCGCTGGCCGGAGGCGAGGTGACGCTCGTGCCGCGCCAGAGCGTGGTCATCCGCCCGGGCCGGGCGGCGGGCGACGCGGACCGCCTCAGCGTGAGCTACCCGGCGCTGCTGCACGACATCCACGTGGGCGCCGAGATCCGTATCGCCGACGGGCGGGTGCGGCTGCAGGTGGTGCGCCGGAGCCGCGGCTGGCTCGGCGCGCGGGTGCTGCTGGGCGGGAAGGTGCGGAGCGGGGCCGGGGTGAACTTCCCGGCGAGCACCCTGTCGGCGCCGGCGCTGACCGCCAAGGACCGCCGGGATCTGCGCGAAGGGCTGCACGCCGGGGTGGAATTCGTGGGGCTCTCGTTCGTGCGCTGCGCGGCCCACGTGGTGCAGCTCCGGCGGCTGCTGGAGGCCCGGCCCGCCGCCCGGCGCCCCTGGGTGGTGGCCAAGATCGAGCGCCCCGAGGCGGTGCGCAACCTGTGCTCCATCGCCCGCCGGGCCGACGCCCTGATGGTGGCGCGCGGCGACCTGGGGGTGGAGGTGGGCCTGGCGGCCGTGCCGCGCCTGCAGCACCGGATCCTGGAGGTGGGGCGCGAGGCCGCGGTCCCGGTGATCGTGGCCACCCAGATGCTGGAGTCCATGGTGGCCAGCGCCACCCCCACGCGGGCCGAGGTGGCCGACGTGGCCGGGGCGGTGCACGAGGGGGCGGACGCGGTGATGCTCTCGGACGAGACCGCCATGGGCGCCTTCCCGGTGGAGGCGGTGCGGGTGATGTCGGAGATCGCCGCGGCGGCCGAGTCCTCCGAGGGCTGGCCGCAGGCGGAGGTCGAGTGCGAGGACGTGGCCGGCGATCCCGTCCGGGTGGTGGCCGAGACCGCCTGGCACGCCGCGTCGCTGTCGCGGGCGCGGGCGCTGGTGGTGTACACCGCCTCGGGGATCACCGCGCGCATCCTGTCCAAGAACCCCATGGGCCTGCCGATCCTGGCCTTCACCCCGGCGGAGGAGGTGCGCCGCAAACTGGCGCTGCTGCGCAGCGTGACCGCGTTCCGCATCCCGCGCGCGCGGCGGGTGGAGGCCATGCTGCGCTCGGGGGACCGGGTGCTGCGGCGGCTGCCGGGGCTGGCCGGCGCCGCGGTGGTGGAGGTGTCGGGAGGCGCCCTGGCCCGGGGGGCGACCAACACCGTGCGGGTGCGGCGGGTGTGACGGGCGCGGGCGCCGCCGCCGCGACCCGACCGGCTGTGCCGGCCCCCCCACCTGTGATAGGCTTGAGGCGACCCCAGCCCCGCGGGGCGGGCCCCAAGGGCGACCCACCCCACGCTTCCCCACCCCCCGCGAGGGAGCCCGCTGAAGAACCCCTCCGAGAGGAGCCGCGATGGCCGAACCTCCGGACGGACAGGTCAACGCGCTGACCATTGACCTGGAGGATTGGTACCACGGCCTGGAGCTGCCGCCCTCGAGCTGGGGCGGGCTCCAGGACCGGGTGGTGCGGTCTACGCGGCGGCTCCTGGAGCTGTTGCGCGAGTCCGGCGCGCGGGCCACCTTCTTCGTCCTGGGTCCGATTGCCGAGCGGCACGAGGAGCTGGTGGACGAGATCCGGGCCGCCGGGCACGAGATCGGATCCCACGGCTGCTCCCACCAGTTCGTGTACCGGCTGACTCCGAAGTCGTTCCGGGAGGAGATGGTGCGGTCCATCGGGCTGCTGCAGGACCACGCCGGGCGCGCCGTGGTCAGCTACCGCGCGCCGTACTTCTCCATCACCCGGCAGTCCGCGTGGGCCTTCGAGATCCTGGCCGCCCTGGGCATCCGCAACGACTCCAGCGTCTTCCCGGTGCACAACTACCGCTACGGCAACGCCGACTCCCCGCGCTCGCCCCACCCGATCCAGACCCCCTCGGGCCCGCTGGTGGAGTTCCCGATCTCGGTGTGGCGGGTGTTCGGCCAGAACCTCCCGGTGGGCGGAGGGGCGTACTTCCGGATCCTCCCGTACGCGCTGACGCGGACCGCCATCCGGGCCCTGAACCGGGGCGGCCATCCGGTGGTGTTCTACCTGCACCCCTGGGAGCTGGACCCGGACCATCCCCGGCTGGCCCTGCCGCGGCGCATCGCCGCCACGCACTACTTCAACCTCCGGTCCACCGAGCACCGGCTGCGCCGGCTGCTGCGCGACTTCTGCTTCGTCCCCCTGGCGGAGGTGCCCAGTGGCTGTTGAGGACCGGGTGCGGGACCACTTCCACGCCGACGCGGAGCGCTTCGACGCCATCTACGCGGACGCCAAGAGCCCGCTGGCGCGCCTGGTGGACGGCGTGTGGCGCGGGGTGGTGCGCCGGCGCTTCGGGCTGACGCTGCAGCTTCTGGGCCGCCTCGAAGGCCAGACCATCCTGGACGTGGGGTGCGGCTCCGGCCGTTACGGCATCGAGTTCGCGCGGCGGGGCGCGGCCCGGGTGGTGGGGCTGGACTTCGCGCCGGCGATGATCGAGCGCGCCCGGCAGCTCGCGCGGGGGGTGGGGGTGGCCGACCGCTGCGAGTTCCGGATCGGCGCCTTCCCGGCGGACGTCCCGCCTGGCCGCTACGACGCCTGCACCGCGATGGGCTTCTTCGACTACGTGCCCAACGCCGCCGAGCTGATCCGCCACATGCGCTCGATGACCTCCGGCACGCTGGTGATGAGCTTTCCCAAGGCCCGCGAGTGGCGGGTCCCGTTGCGCCGGCTGCGCTTCCTGCTGCTGGGCTGCCCGCTGTTTCTGTACTCGGAGGCGCGGCTGCGGCGGCTGCTGGAGGAGGCCGGGGTGCGGGACTACCGCTGGATCCCGCTGGACCGCGACTACATCGTGGCCGCGCCCTGAACGGGCCGCCGGCCGTGCGCGGAGGTCGCCATGCGCACCTGGCCCCGTCTCTCGTCCGGAGTCCTCGGCCTTTTCCTGGCCCTCCTGGCCTCGTCCTGCGGGGGCGGCAATCCCTTCCGGCCGCAGTTGCTGCGCGCGCACGCCGGCGGGCCCTACGCCGGGACCTACGGCGTCCCCATCGCCTTCGACGGCCGCGGCTCCACTCCCTCGTCCGGCGGCCGCATCGCCAGCTACGTCTGGAGCTTCGGGGACGGCGCCTGGGGGACGGGCGCCACCCCGTCCCACGCGTACCTCCGGCCGGGCACCTACCGGGTGGCCCTCACCGTGGCCGGGAGCGGCGGCGGGGCGAGTTCCGACTCCACCACCGCGGCGGTGGACGTCCCGGCGGCCGACCGCATGGTAGCCGTGCCCGCGGGCGGTTTCTTCATGGGCAGCCCTCCCGGCGAGACCGGGCACGACACCAGCGAGACCCGGCACCTGGTGACGCTCACGCACCCCTTCAGCCTCGGGAGGTACGAGGTCACGCAGGAGCGCTGGCAGGCGCTCATGGGGTGGAATGAGTCGGACTTCTCCGGCGCGGACCGGCCGGTGGACGAGGTGACCTGGTACGACGCGGTGGACTTCTGCAACCGCAGGTCGGCCGCGGAAGGGCTGCCGCCCGCGTACGCGCTGAGCGGCGTGTACCGCTCCGGGAACCACATCCTCCTGGCGCAGGTCGCGTGGGACCGGTCGGCGGACGGCTACCGGCTGCCGACCGAGGCGGAGTGGGAGTACGCCTGCCGCGCGGGGAGCACCACCGCCTTCGCCAACGGCGGGGCCATGGTCTGGGCCGGCCGGATCGCGCCGGAAGGCTGCTGGTCCGATTCGGTCCTCGACGCCATCGGCTGGTACTGCGGGGACGCCCCCGGCGGCACCCGGCCGGTGGGCGGGAAGGCCGCCAACGCCTGGGGCCTGTACGACATGCACGGCAACGTGTGGGAGTGGTGCTGGGACTGGGCCTGGGCCTACCCGCCCGGGGCCGCGACCGACCCCACCGGCCCGGACACCGGCGAGTTCCGGGTGCGGCGCAGCGGCGCCTGGGACCGGGGCTCCTCCGCCTGCCGCTCGGCCTCCCGCTATTACGGCGCGCCGGGCTTCCACTACGTCGCCTACGGCCTGCGGGTGGCCCGGGGAGCGTGGGCCCCGCCGGGCGCCGCCCGGAGGGAGGCCGCGCGCGCTGCCCCGCGCCCGGGGCTCGCGGGGCCGGCCGGGGTTCAGCGCCGCGCCGCCGGCCCCTCCCGGGTCCGCCGCACATCGGGCGTGTAATCGCACCCCCCATCTGCTAGAATGGCGCACTTGGGTCCATCTCATGTTTAGACAACGACCTCCGGGCCGAGTCGTGCGCGACCGGTCGCGTCCCAGGGGCACCTCGTGTTCCAGCAGCTGACCTCCCGCCTGGAGGAGGTGTTCAGGAAGCTCCGCGGCGAGAGCCGCCTGACGCCGGAGAACATCAAGGACGCGTTGCGCGAGGTCCGCCGGGCCCTGCTGGAAGCCGACGTCCACTTCCAGGTGGCCCGGGACTTCGTGGCCCGGGTGGAGCAGCGGGCGGTGGGCCAGGAGGTGCTCCGGAACCTCTCGCCCGGCCAGCAGGTGATCCGGGTGGTGCACGAAGAGCTGATGGAGATGCTCGGAGGCAAGGCCCACCCGCTGCCGCTGGCGGCCACGCCGCCCACCACCTGGATGATGGTGGGGCTGCAGGGCTCCGGGAAGACCACCTTCACCGGCAAGCTGGCGCGCTTCATGCGCGAGAAACAGCACCGGGTGCTGATGGCGGCCTGCGACTTGGCCCGGCCCGCCGCGGTGGACCAGCTGGCGATCCTCGGGCGGCAGGTCGGGGTGGAGGTGTTCCAGGACCGCGCCGCGCGGCACCCCCGCGAGGTGGCCTCGCGGGCGTTCGACCGGGCGCGCGCCGGGAGCTTCGACGTGCTGCTGCTGGACACCGCCGGGCGGCTGCACGTGGACGAGGCGCTGATGCGGGAGCTGCGCGAGCTGAAGGCCGAGGCGCGCCCGCACCAGACGCTGCTGGTGGTGGACGCCATGACCGGGCAGGACGCGGTCAAGGCGGCCACCGCGTTCCGCGACGGGGTGGACTTCGACGCCCTGGTGCTGACCAAGGTGGACGGCGACGCCCGCGGCGGCGCGGCGCTGTCCATCCGGGCGGTGACCGGGCGGCCGATCCAGTTCCTCTCCACCGGGGAGAAGCTGGACGCGCTGGAGCTGTTCCACCCCGACCGGGTGGCCTCGCGCATCCTGGGCATGGGCGACGTGCTCACCCTGGTGGAGCGCGCGGAGCAGGCGGTGGAGGCGGAGCAGGCCGCCGCGCTGGCGGAGAAGATCCGCCGCGAGAGCTTCACCCTGGAGGACTTCCTGGAGCAGCTCCAGGCGGTCCGCAAGATGGGCCCGCTCCAGGACGTGCTGCGCATGATCCCCGGCGTGGGGGCGCGGCTGCCCGAGGGGGCGGAGGTGGACGAGTCGGGGCTGAAGCGGGTGGAGGCCATCATCCGCTCCATGACCCCGCGCGAGCGGCACCGGCCGCAGATCCTGGACGGCAGCCGGCGGCGGCGCATCGCCCGCGGCAGCGGCACCTCGGTGCAGGAGGTGAACCAGCTGCTGCGGCAGTTCGCCGACATGCAGAAGATGATGCGGCAGGTGAAGAAGATGGGCCGGGGGAAGTTCCCGGCGTCGCGCTAGGCGGGCGGGCCGCGGGCCCGGCCGCCGGGAAACCCAGTCGAGGAGGTTGCATGGCAGTCGTGATTCGTCTGAACATCCGTGGCCGGCGGCATCTGGCGTTCCACAAGGTGGTGGTGGCGGACTCGCGGGCCCCGCGGGACGGGCGGCACATCGAGATCCTGGGCCACTACGACCCGCTGCGCACGCCCGCCCAGATCGTGGTGGACGTGGAGCGCGCGCGCTACTGGATGGAGCGCGGCGCGAAGCCGAGCGAGAAGGTGGCCGCGCTGTTCAGGCAGGCCGGCATCGAGATCCCGGCCCGCCCGACCCCGCCCAAGAAGAAGGCCGAGGGCAAGGCGCGCACCAAGCCCTCCGCCGGGACGGTGGCCAAGGCCAAGGCCGCCCGCGCCCGGGCCGCGGCCAAGAAGGCCCCGACCCAGAAGGCCGCGCCCGCCAAGGCCAAGAAGCCGGCGGCCAAGAAGGCCGGCAAGGAGGCCTAGGAACCGCCCATGCTCGACCCCAAGTTCATCCGCAGCCAGCCAGAGAAGGTGCGGCGCGCCATCGCCCTGAAGGGCGAGCGCGCGGACCTGGAACTGTTCCTGGGGCTGGATGAGCGGCGCCGGGGGATCCAGACCGAGGCCGAGGAGCTGCGGGCACGGCGCAACGCGGTCTCCGAGCAAATCGGCAAGCTCGCCCGCGCCGGCGCGGACCCCGGCGAGGTGGAGCGGATGAAGGCCGAGATGCGCGACGTGGGCGCGAGCATCACGGGCCTGGAGCAGCGCCTGGCGGCGCTGGAGGCCGAGCAGGAGGCCATCGCCCGCTGGATCCCGAACGTCCCGCACGAGACGGTGCCCGAAGGTGACGCCTCGAACAACCAGATCCTGCGCCACTGGGGCACGCCGGCGCCGGCGGGGCCGCCGATCCTCCCGCACTGGGACATCGGCGCGAAGCTGGGCCTGCTGGACTTCGAGCGCGCCGGCAAGGTCGCGGGCTCGGGCTTCATCCTGTACACCGGCCTGGGCGCGCGCCTGGAGCGGGCGCTGATCCAGTTCTTCCTGGACAGCAACCGCAAGCGCGGCTACACCGAGGTGTCGCCGCCCTACCTGGTCCGCGAGGAGTGCCTGTTCGGGACCGGCCAGCTGCCGAAGCTGGAGGGCGAGATGTACCGGCTCCAGGGCGACGACCTGTACCTCAACCCCACCGCGGAAGTGCCGGTCACCAACATCCACCGCGACGAGATCCTCTCCGGCGACCAGCTGCCCCTGAAGCTCACCGCCTACTGCCCCAGCTTCCGCCGCGAGGCGGGCGCCGCCGGGCGGGAGACCCGCGGCATGGTGAGGGTGCACCAGTTCGACAAGGTCGAGGCGGTGAAGTTCGTCCTGCCGGAGACGTCCTACGAGGAGCTGGAGCTGCTGGTGGCGGACGCCGAGAGCCTGCTGCAGGCGCTGGAGCTGCCCTACCGGGTGGTGCTGCTGGCGGCCGGCGACCTGAGCTTCGCGGCCAGCAAGTGCTACGACCTGGAGGCCTGGGCGCCGGCGGAGGGGCGCTGGCTGGAGGTGAGCTCGTGCAGCTGCTTCGAGGCCTTCCAGGCGCGCCGCGCCAACATCCGCTTCCGGCGCGAGGTGAAGTCCAAGCCGGAGCACGTGCACACCCTGAACGGCTCGGTGCTGGCGCTGCCGCGGGTGATCGTGGCGCTGCTGGAGCAGCACCAGACCCCCGACGGCCGGGTGCGCGTGCCGCGCAAGCTTCAGCCCTACCTGGACGGACGGGAGTACCTGGAAGACTGATCCGGGGGCGCCCATGAGGAGTGTTCCCGCCGCCTCGAGCGTGCCGTGGCCCGCCGGCTCCCGCAACCGGGGGAGGGCCGGGCATGCCTAGGGGCCGTTCCACCCGGCTGCCGCCGCGCCTGCGGGTGCTGCTCGCGGGGGGCAGCCTGGTGCTGCTGGTGGGAGTGTTCCTGCTCACCAACATCCTGGTGGGCCAGCTCAAGCGGCAGACCGAGGACCTGTCGCGCTGGGTGGCCCAGTTCTGCGCCGACGCCTCCTTCCCGGCCAGCGCCGACACCACCATCGCCCCGATCTTCCGCAACCTGGTCTCCAAGGTCCGCTTCCCGATGGTGATCACCGACGAGCTGAACCGCCCGCGCGCCTGGAAGGGCATCCGGGTGGACGCCAACGCGGTGACCCCGGAGGAGATCAACCGGGTCGGGACCACCGACCTGCCGATGCGCGTGCGCGCGGTGCTGTCGCAGGTCTCGGAGGAGGCCCGGCGGCTGGACCGGCTCCACCCGCCGTTCGCCATGCGCGACCCGGCCAGCAAGCGCATCATCGGCTACATGCACTACGGGGATCCCACCGCGCTGCAGAGCCTGCGCTGGATCGCGGTGGCCGAGGTGGTGGCCATCCTGGTGTTCGTCGGCCTGGGCTACTGGCTGCTGCGCAGCGTGCGGATCCACGAGCAGCGCAGCATCTACGTGGGCATGGCCCGGGAGACGGCCCACCAGCTGGGCACGCCGCTGTCCTCCCTGGGCGGGTGGCTGGAGCTGCTGCGGGAGCGCACCGCGAGGGAGGCCGGGCCGGAGGTGCGCCTGCCGGCCGAGTCCTTCCGCGAGACGCTGGAGGAGATGCAGAACGACGCCGACCGGCTGAACATGGTGGCGGCGCGGTTCAGCCGGGTGGGCTCCGAGCCCATCCTCACCTACCAGGACGTCGTGCCGATCGTGCGCGAGGCCGTGCTATACTTCAGGAAACGCCTGCCCCAGCAGTCCACCCGGGTCCGGCTCACCGAGCAGTACGAGGAAGTGCCTCCGGTGAACGTGAACCGGGAACTCCTCTCCTGGGCCGTCGAGAACCTGCTCAACAACGCCTTGAACGCGAGCGGGCCCGGGGACGGCCGGGTGGACGTGACCGTGCGCCGACGCCGCCAGCGCGAGGCCGTGGAGATCGAGGTGCGCGACCACGGCCGGGGCATGACCGCCTACGAGCGGGAGCGGGCCTTCGAGCCCGGCTTCACCACCCGGAAGCGGGGCTGGGGCCTGGGCCTGACGCTGGTGCGGCGGATCGTCGAGGAATACCACGGGGGACGCGTGGACATCGCGCAGACCGAGGCGGGCAAGGGCACCGCGTTCGTGATCTCCTTCCCCACCTAGCTCCGGGCCCGCGCCCGGACCTCCACCGCGCCCGATCGGAAGACCCAGCATGCCGGACATCCGCAAGAAGATCCTGTGGGCCGACGACGAGATCGACCTGCTCAAGCCGCACCTGCTGTTCCTCCGCGACAAGGGCTACGAAGTGACCGGCGTGACCAACGGCCGCGACGCCATCGAGGCCGTGGGCGCCGAGATCTACGACGCCGTGCTGCTGGACGAGATGATGCCGGGCATGGGCGGGTTGGAGACGCTCGACCGGCTGAAGCAGGTGTCCCCGGGCCTGCCGGTGATCCTGGTCACCAAGAGCGAAGAGGAGCAGCTGATGGAGGACGCCATCGGCAAGCGCATCAGCGGCTACCTCATCAAGCCGGTGAACCCCACCCAGATCGTGCTGGAACTCAAGCGGGTGCTGGAGGGCGGCCGGCTGGAGGACCGCCGGCTCACCCGCGACTTCGTGACCGACCTGGCGCAGATGCGCGGCGCCGACGTCGGCAAGCTCGACTGGCGCGGCTGGATCGGGCTGTACGGGCGCATGGTGGCGTGGGAGCTGGAGCTGGAGAGCCTGCCCGACCGGAGCCTGCTGGAGGCGCTGGCGGAGCAGAAGCGGAGCTTCAACCTCGAGTTCGGCCGCTACGTGGAGCAGCACTACCCGGCCTGGGTGCGGCGCGAGGACCCCGACCGCCCGGTGCTCACCACCGACGTGGTGGAGCGCGCGGTGGTGCCGCACATGCGCGAGGGCCGGCCGGTGGTGCTGCTGGTGATCGACTGCCTCCGCCTGGACCAGTGGCTCGCGCTGCAGAAGCTCCTGGAGCCGTACTTCGAGGTGCGCCGGGAGGAGTACATCTCGCTGCTGCCCACCGCCACGCCCTACTCGCGCAACGCCCTGTTCAGCGGCCTCACCCCGCTGGAGATGTTCCGCCGCTACCCCGACCACTGGAGCGAGCAGGAGAGCGACGAGGGCAGCCGCAACCGGCACGAGCGGTTCTTCCTCGAGGAGCACCTGGCGCGGCTCCAGATCTCCGACGCCGCGGGCATCAAGTACCTCAAGGTGTACACCACCGAGGAAGGGCTCAACGTGCGGCGCCAGGTGAGCGGGCTGCGCAAGGTGCCGCTGGTGGCGCTGGTCTACAACTTCGTGGACTCCTTCTCGCACGGCCGCTCCGAAGTGGAGATCCTGCAGGAGTTCGTGCCGGACGAGACCGCCTTCCGGGCGCACGTGGCCACCTGGTTCAACCACTCCTCGCTGTTCGACACGCTGCGCCAGATCGCGACCCAGGGCGCCACCGTGGTGGTGACCACCGACCACGGGTCCATCCAGGGCCGCCGGTCGGCGCTGGTGAAGGCCAACCGCGAGACGTCCTCCAGCCTGCGCTACAAGTTCGGCAACAACCTGGTGTGCGAGGAGCGGGCGGCCATGCACATCAAGCACCCGGCCCAGTGCATGCTGCCCGACAACGGGCTCAACAAGCACTACCTGCTGGCCAAGGAGGACTTCTACTTCGTGTACCCGAACCGCTTCCACGAGTTCGAGCGCCACTACCGGGGCAGCTTCCAGCACGGCGGCATCTCGATGGAGGAGATGATCCTGCCGCTGGCGGTGCTGGAGCCGCGCCGGGCGTGACGCTGGTGGAGTTCCTGCCGGACGCGGCGGCCACCGAGCGGCTGGGGGAGCGGCTGGCGGCGGCGCTGGAGCCCCGCGACGTGGTGGTGCTCACCGGGGTGTTGGGAGCGGGCAAGACCACGCTGGTGCGCGGGCTGGCGCGCGGCCTGGGCAGCCCGTCCCACGTGCGCAGCGCGTCGTTCACCTGGGTGCAGGAGTACCGGGGGCGGCTGCCGATCGTGCACCTGGACCTGTACCGGCTGCGCGATCCGGCCGAGCTGGCGGGCATCGGCTGGGAGGAGTACCTGGAGCGCCCCGGGGTCGTCGTGGTGGAGTGGGGCGAGCGCGCGGCTGAGGCGCTGCCCCGCGAGCGCTGGGAGGTGCGGCTGGCGCTGGAAGGGGAGGGGCGGCGGGCGGAGGTGGCGGCGGTGGGCGAGGGCCCGTGCCGGCGCGCGGCGGCGCGGCTCGGGGCGCGCGCGTGATCCGGCTGGCGCTGGAGACCGCCACGCCGTGGGTGGGGGTGGCGCTGCTGGACGGGGAGCGGGTGCTGGCGGAGTTCCACGAGCTGCGCCCGATGGAGCAGTCCACCGCGCTGGCCGCCGCGGTGCGGGCGGTGCTGCACGGGGCGCACGCGGGCCTGGAGCAGGTGGAGGAGCTGGCGGTGAGCGGCGGGCCGGGCTCGTTCACTGGGCTGCGGGTGGGTGCGGCCTTCGCGCGGGCCCTGGCGGACGCCCGCGGCATCCCGATCGCGGCGGTGCCCACCGCGCTGGCGCTGGCCCTCGGTGGGCTGGCCGGCCGGGCGGCGGCGTCCCGGGGCCGGGCGGTGCTGGCGGCCGCGGGCGGAGTGGCCTTCTGCCAGGCGTTCGAGGTGCGCGGCGGCGCGCCCCGGGCGGCCGGCGAGCTGGAGCGGCTGGAGTACCCGGAGCTGGCCCGGCGGGCTGCCGGCGCCCCGGGGGAGGCGTGGGTGTGCGATCCGGGCGCCGCGGAGCGGCTGGCGGCGGGCGGCCCTCCCGCGCCCTGGGTGTGGGTGGAGCCGCGCGCCGCCTGGGTGGGAGCGTATGCCGAGCGCGCGGGCGAGGCGGCGCCCGCGCGGGAGTTCATGCCGCGCTATGGCCACAGCCCGGTCTTCCGGAAGCGTGCCCGAGCCTCTTGAAATCGGGCCCATGAGGCACGAAGATGTGCCCGAGGTGGCGGCCCTGGAGCGGCAGGTCTTCGCCGACCCGTGGCCGGCGCGGGCGTTCGAGGCGGACCTGGCCAACCGGCGGCTGTCGTACCTGCGCGTGGCGCGGCTGGGCGGGCGGCTGGCGGGCTACCTGGTGGCGGCGCTGGTGGAGGGCGAGGTCCACCTCACCAACCTCGGCGTGCACCCGGACCTCCGGCGCCGCGGGGTGGCGCAGCAGCTGCTGGACGACCTGCTCGGGGAGGCCCGCCGCTCCGGCGCGGAGCTGGTCACGCTCGAGGTGCGGATGTCCAACGCGGCGGCCATCGCGCTCTACCTGCGCAACGGTTTCCGCGAGGTGGCCATCCGGCGGGGCTACTACGACGTGGGCCGCGAGGACGCCCTGGTGATGACGCTGGACCTGGCCGCCGGCGGCGGGGGAGGGGACGGATGACCTGGCTGGATCGGAAGCGCGAGACGCTCAAGGGCGTGCCCAAGCGGGACCTGCCGGGCGGGCTGTGGATCAAGTGCGACGGGTGCGGCGAGATCCTGTACAAGAAGGAACTCGAGAAGACCCTGTGGACCTGCCCGTCGTGCGACCACCACTTCCGCGTGCCCGGGTCCACCTTCATCCGCATCCTCACCGACGAGTTCACCGAGACCGACCGCCAGGTGGTCTCGGCCGATCCCCTGGGCTTCGCCGCCACCAAGCGCTACACCGACCAGCTCCGCCAGGCCCGCCAGAAGACCGGCCTGCCGGAGGCCCTGATCACCGGCTCGGCCCGGCTGGAGGGGCTGCCCTTCTGGCTCGGGGTGATGGACTTCGGCTTCATGGGCGGGAGCATGGGCTCGGCGGTGGGCGACAAGTTCGCGCGGCTGGGCCAGCGCGCGCTGGAGTCGCGCCAGCCGCTGGTGGTGTCCTCGGCCTCGGGCGGCGCGCGCATGCAGGAGGGCGTGCTGTCCCTGATGCAGCTGGCGCGGACCTGCGTGCGGCTGGCCGAGCTGCAGGAGGCCGGCGTCCCATTCATCTCGATCATGACCCACCCCACGACCGGCGGCACCACCGCCAGCTTCGCCTCGCTGGGGGACGTGATCCTGGCCGAGCCGCGCGCGCTCATCGGCTTCGCCGGGGCGCGGGTGATCGCCCAGACCATCCGCCAGGAGCTGCCGCCGGGCTTCCAGCGCGCCGAGTTCCTGCTGGAGCACGGCATGCTCGACCGCGTGGTGCACCGCAAGGACCTCCGCTCCACGCTCTCCTTCCTGCTCCGCTTCTACGCCGCGAGGACCGACGGGGGCTAGGGTGGCTGAGTCGCCGCTCGCCCGCCTGTACCGCCTCGAGCGGCGCGGCCCGCACTGGGGCCTCGCGGGCATCCGCCGTCTGCTGGAGTGGTGCGGGCACCCCGAGCGCCGCTACCCCGCGGTGCTGGTGGGCGGCACCAACGGCAAGGGCTCCACCGCGGCGGCCCTGGAGCGGATCCTGCGCGAGGCCGGCTACCGCACCGGCCTCTACACCTCGCCCCACCTGGTGGACTTCGGCGAGCGGGTGCGGGTGGACGGGCGGGCCATTCCGGCGGCGCGGCTGGCGGCCCTGCTCCGCCGCTTCGCGCCGCGCGGCGAGCGGGGCGGCCACTCCTTCTTCGAGGTCGCCACCGCCCTGGCGCTGCGCCATTTCGCGGACGCCCAGGTGGACATCGCGGTGCTGGAGGTGGGCCTCGGGGGGCGCCTGGACTCCACCAACGCGGTGCTCCCGGAGGTGTCGGTCCTCACCGGGGTGTCCCTGGAGCACACCGAGTACCTGGGCAACACGCTGGCGGGCATCGCCCGCGAGAAGGCCGGGATCGTGCGGCGGGGCCGGCCCGCGGTGGTCGGGGGGCGCGGGCGCGCCCGCGAGCTGCTGGCGGCGGCCGCCGCCGCACGGGGCGCGCGGGTGGTGATCGCCCAGCGCGCCGCCCGGCTGCGGCTGCTCTCCCAGGACCCGGCGGGCATGGAGCTGGAACTGCCCTCGGGCGCCCGGCTGCGCACCGCGCTGGTGGGCCGCCACCAGATCTCGAACCTCGAGTGCGCGGCGGCCGCCGCGCTGGCGCTGCGCGGGCGGGGCTTCGCGCTGGACTCGCTGCACGTGGCCCGGGGGCTGGCGGCGGTGCGCTGGCCGGGCCGCTTCGAGTGGCTGGCGCGGCGCGGGGTGGTGCTGGACGTGGCCCACAACCCGGAGGCCGCGGTGGCCTTCGCCCGCACCTGGCGCGAGGTGTTCGGGCGGCCGGCGGTGGGGGTGCTGGGGATGCTCAAGGACAAGGACGCCGCCGGGGTGGCCCGGCGGCTGCGCTGCTGCGCGCGGCTGCTGGTGGCCACCGCGCCGGCCACCGAGCGGGCCCTGCCGGCCGCCGCGCTGGCCCGCGCGCTGGGGCGGGCGCGGCACCGGGTGGAGCCCGACGTGGCCGCCGCCCTCCGGCACGCGCTGGCCGCCCGCCGCCCGGGCGAGCCGGTGTTCGTGACCGGCTCGCTGTACACCGTGGGCGAGGCCATCCCGCTCCTGCGCCACCATGTTCCGGCGGCGCTGTAGGAGGCCCGGCCGGCCCGCGGCGGGGGGCCGGGGGCCCGCGGCGGCGGGCGCGCTGGCGGGCGCGGCGCTGCTGCTGCTGGGGCTCCTGGCGCGCCCCGGGGCCGCGCCGGCGGAGCCCAACGAGGACGAGCCGCTCCACGTCACCGCCGACCAGGCCGAGGGCAGCAAGGACTTCACCACGCTCCTGGGCCACGTGGTGCTGCGCCAGGGCACCGTGACGCTGACCGGCGAGTCGGCCTTCTACGACAAGGTCAACCACCACCAGAACCTCACCGGGCACGTCCACTACACCGACCAGACCCTCTCCATCACCTCGCAGGTGGCCGACTACTACGACCAGGAGCGCAAGGCCATCCTCACCGGCGGGGTCTTCGTGACCGACACCTCGGGCACGGTCCAGGCCAGCCGCGCCACGTACTACCGGCGCGAGGGCCGGCTGGTGCTGGAGGGCGACGTGCACGCCAACGACCGCGACCGCTCCGTCACCGCCCAGCGCCTCACCTACTACCGGGACACCCGGGACGCGCTGGCCGAGGGGAACGTGGTGCTGGAGGACCACGAGAACAGCGCGGTGCTGGCCACGCCGCGGGTCTTCTACAACCGCGAGACCCGGGTGCTCCGCGCGCCGGAGGCCGCCGACCTCCGGCTGACCGACCAGGGCAAGGTCACCGCGGTGCGCAGCGACAGCCTGTCCTACGACGGCCGGGCCCACGTGGCCTACGCCGACGGCCGGGTGCACATCACCCGCGACAGCCTGGTGGCGGAGTCGGGCAAGGCGGTGCTGTACCGGGACCAGAAGCGGGCGCTGCTCACGATCCAGCCGCAGGCCTCCGACCGGCACGGCTCCACCGCCGGCGACACGCTGCTGATCTTCTGGAACGACACCGAGGTCCGCCGCCTCGAGGCGCGCGCCCGGGCGCGCGTGGAGTACCGCAGCCAGCCCAGCCCCGGCAAGGAGGAGGTGTCGGAGGCCACCGGCGACTGGCTGGCGCTGGACCTCAAGGACCAGAAGGCCCGCAGCCTGAGCGTGCACGGCGGGGTGAAGAACTCCTTCAGCAGCCGCAACCTCTCGAGCCAGGAGGAGGACGTCAACACCGCCGAAGGCGACTCGATGACCGTGTACTTCCAGGACAGCGAGGCCCGCCTGGCCACCGTGTACGGCGCGCGCGCCGGGCGCTACCAGTACCACCCGGGGCTGCGCAAGGGGAAGACCGCCGAGGACGTGAAGTACGTGGCCGAGCGCATCGACTACGACCTGGACCGCGACAAGGTCTACCTGCGCGACGAGGCGCACATGGAGTACAAGGACCTGGTGCTCACCGCGGACTCGGTGGACTACGACATGAAGCGCGCGGTGCTGGTGGCGCGCGGGGCGCCCCGGCTCAAGGACCCCAGCCAGGACATCCAGGGCCAGGAGATGGGCTACGACCTCAAGCACCAGCAGGGCTCGGTGAAGATGGGGCGCACCGCCTACGCCAACGGCTACTACACCGGCGAGGACATCAAGAAGGTGGGCGACAGCGTGCTGAACGTGCACGGCGGGGACTACACCACCTGCGACGACCCGGAGCCCCACTACCGCATCCACAGCTCGCACATGAAGATCTACCTGCACGACCGGGTGGTGCTGCGCCCGGTGGTGTTCTACCTCAAGGACCTGCCGGTGCTGGCCCTGCCCTTCTACGTGTTCCCGATCAAGGAGGGCCGCCACTCCGGGATCCTGTTCCCGCAGTTCGACCTGGGGTTCAACTCGCAGCAGGGCCGGTTCATCCGGAACGCGGGCTACTACTGGGCGATGAACGACTACGCCGACGTGGCCCTGTACGGCGACTACTACGAGGCCGGCCCCCGCTGGGTGGGCTACGTGGACACCCGCTACGCGGTGCGCTACCTGCTGAACGGCCAGGTGTCGGCCTCGCTCAGCAAGGACCTGGGCAACGACGAGACCCAGTGGCAGTTCAGCGGGACCCACCAGCACCAGCTGGGCGAGCGCACCGCGCTGTCCATCTCCGCCGACTTCATCAGCGACGCCGCGTACCTCCAGGACCTGGGCCTGGGCCGGCCGCCCGAGACGCGGGTGAGCCGCAACCTGCACTCGCTGCTGGCGCTCAGCCACTCCTGGGGCGGGGGCAGCCTGTCGCTGGCGCTGGACCGCAACCAAAACCTGGCGGTGGACCCCACCGACAGCGTGAGCAGCCTTAAGGACGAGCAGCTGCCGACGCTGCAGGTCAACTTCTCCTCGTTCCCGCTGGGCCGGGCGCCGGACGCCAACGGCAAGAACGGGCGGCTGGCGTTCCTGTCCTCCACCTACCTCTCCTACAGCGCCCGGGTGGCGCGCGAGGTGCACCAGACGCGCAAGTTCCTCAGCGACCGGTCGGCGCTGGGCGGGACCCTGGGGCTCAACGACAACCGCCGCCTGCTGGGCTGGCTCAACATGAGCCCGCGGTTCAGCCTGACCCACGCGCTGGTGGACCAGGACGCCCTGGGCAACAAGGGGGCCATGGGCGCGGTGTGGAGCGCCGGGATCGGCATGAGCACCACGCTGTACGGGGCGTTCCAGCCGCACTGGGGCCCGTTCGAGGGCATCCGGCACGTGCTCTCGCCGAGCATCTCCTACTTGTTCCAGCCGGAGTTCCGGAACCTCACCTACCTCGACACCGCCGGGGTGCGGCAGTCGCGCTTCCCGGGCGTGGCCGGGGTGGGGCTCACCGCCACGCGCCAGAGCCGGATGAACCTCTCGGTGGACAACACCTTCCAGCTCAAGGTCAAGTCGGGGCAGGAGATCAAGCGGCTGGACAACTTCGCCAACCTGAACCTGACCACCGGCTACAACTTTCTGGCCCGCGAGCAGACCCCGGCGAGCGAGCCGGTGCGCCCGTGGGACCCGGTGTCGGCCTCGCTGCGGGTGTCCCCCGGCGGGGTCAGCGGGCTGGACCTGAACGCCACCTACGATCCGTACCGCCGCACCGGACGGAGCATCTCGCAGCTCTCGTTCAGCACCAGCTTCCTACGGACCGGGCGGCTGTCCTTCGCGCCGCCGGGCGCGGCGCCGGAACGCCGCCCGGGCGGGCCGGCGGTGGGCGACACCACCGGGGCCGAGGCCATCCCGCCGCTGGGCGTGCAGCGCACCGGGGGCGGGCCGGGCAGCGTCGGGGCGCCGGCCGCGGGCGCCGGCAGCGGCAACTGGAGCCTGTCGCTGGCGTACTCCTACGGCGGGAGTGCCTACCTCGACGTGGACGGACGGTCGGTGTGGTCGCAGACCCAGCGCCTCAACTCCCACATCACCTACCAGCTGAGCCCCAACTGGAGCTTCGACTACTCCAACCAGTACGACCTCAACCACGGGCTGGCGGTGTACCAGGAGTTCGACGTGAGCCGGCAGCTGCACTGCTGGGAAGCCCACTTCAGCCGGCGCATGTCCCCGGGGCAGTCGGAGTACTACCTGCGGATCAGCGTGAAGAACCGGCCCGAGATCTCGTGGCAGAGCGGGAGCGCCGGGCTTGGCGGGCTGCTGGGCTCGGGCAGCCCGTTCGGGGGCATCTTCGGGCAGTAGCGCGGGGGTGACGCCGCGCGGCGGGGCGCCGCGCGGCTACTTCTTGCGGGCGGGGACGGGCCGCGGAGCGCTCGGCTGGCCGACCACGTGCAGGTC
>Ga0335070_10000995_pt1 | contig 32502 bp, 32 predicted proteins | sample Lox_Sample_13_FD_206722 | JGI IMG/M metagenome (GOLD analysis project Ga0335070, IMG submission 206722) | Soil microbial communities from Loxahatchee National Wildlife Refuge, Florida, United States - Lox_Sample_1.3 | ecosystem: Environmental > Terrestrial > Soil > Wetlands | place: USA...
ACGCTAGCCGCGCCGACGTTGTCCATCTTGCCCCCGCCACGGTTCTTCGGGTTCCACTCGTAGGCGTTGGCCGTGCCGGTGTAGTACATCTTCAGATCGGGGTCCCACGAGCCGGTGATCCACGGGCCGGCTCCGCCGTACTCGGTGCTGCCCTCGGGCCAGGTGTCATAGCCCTTTTCACCCTTGGCCGGGATCATGTTGGCTTTCCACTTCACGTTGCCGTTCTCCGGGTCCACGCCCAGGACGTAGCCCGGCAGGCCACCGAAGTCGGTCCCGTTCATCGGCAAGATGATCGTGCCGGGGATCGCCAGCGGCCCTACCGTCGTCGCGTAGCCGGTGGAATCCTTGGCCTTGGCGAAGTCCTTCGGGTAGGGGAATCCGTCGTAGCTCTTGGAGAACTTCACTTGCCCGGTCTTGTAGTTCAACGCGTGCAGCTTGGCGTCGTTGGACAGGAAGTAGACGTTCTCGCCGTAGATCGCCAGCCCGCGGTGCTTGCCGGTGATGAACGGCACGTTGTAGCCGCCCCAGTCCTCGGGCAGCTTGTGCTCGAACTTCCAGACCACCTGGCCGGTGGCGCCATCCAGCGCGAACACTTTGTTGTCCTGCGCGAAGTAGACCATCCCCTCATGGAACAGCGGGGTGTTCTGCGCGTCGTTCTTGCCACCCGGCGAAAACGCCCACGCCACCTTCAGCTCCTTCGCGTTGCCGGGGTTAACCTGCGTCAGGGTGCTGTAGCGGTGTGCGGCCCAGTTCCCGTTGGCGTGCAACCAGGATTCGCCGGCATCGGCAGCAAGCATGCTGTCGGTCACCGGACCGGCCTGGGCGATACCCGCCGCACCAATCAACGCGATCGAAAGCGCGAGCGCAGTGAGCTTCGGTAGTTGTTGTGCGTACTTCATCTCCTTCTCCCTCATACCCGTTTGTTCGAATTGGAACGGCCGGCACCGTCGGATGTCGTTGCCGGTCGCGGACTAAGCTGGTGGTGCTGAGCGGCACCGTGTCTGCGTCGATCCTCGGTGGGCCGCGTGGAGGCGGAGGCCGGGCCTGCTGTTTATAAGCAATCGGAGAATGCGACCGGACCGGCACGCGAGGCGTCGGGCCAGCGGTGGGCTGGCACAGCGTACCTCGCGCAAGGCGTGTGCAGCGTCCCATGCTCCTCCCCCAGAGCCGGTCGGCCAGGCACAGCAATAGCGGCGCTTCCCCACACCATGAGTCGGCCGGCGAGGGGGAAACGCGGTTGTTCACCCAGTGGCGCAGGACGCGCCCACAGAAGCGGGCCCGGGTAGCCCAAAGGAGCCACGGCGCAGCGAGCGCCGGCGCAGGCCGATGCCCGTTGTCAGGACGCCAAGGGCTACGGCTGCGTGATGCCACTGTAGCCCAATCTGCGGCCACGTCAAGATCCCGCGCTGCGGAACAGCTAGCGGCCGCGCGTCGGCCACAGCGCGTGACATGGCGCCGGCACTCCGCAAGCGGTCTCAGGCGGATCGTTGCCCGCGGAAAAGTTGCAGCTTTCCTCCGAACTTCCGGCTACCATAGTGTTCGCGGCCCACTTCGAGATCGACCAGGGCGCACGCCCGAGACGGCTTCGAAGAGCAGACCGTGCACGAACACGGCGAGTTTGGGAAAGGAGCCAGCCATGGCGAGCATCGCTGATGCAGGTGCTATCTCTGCCCCGTGGTGGAAGGAGCCGACCAAGGAGCAGTGGCTGGCGTGGGTGGCCTCCTGGCTCGGCTGGATGCTGGACGCCTTCGACTTCACCATCTTCCTGTTGATCATGGTGCCGATCTCCCAGGAGTTCAACGTCCCGCTGACGGCTGTGGCATTCGTGGTCTCGATCACGTTGTGGCTGCGCCTGGTGGGCGCCGTGGGATCGGGCTGGCTGTGCGACCGCATCGGCCGGAAGAAGCCGCTGATGATGTCGATCATGTGGTATTCGCTGTGCAACTTCATAGCCGGCTTCGCGCCGAGCTTCGGTTTCCTCGCCTTCTTCCGCTCGATTCTCGGCATCGGGATGGGGGCCGAATGGCCGGCCGGCGCAGCGCTGGCCATGGAGTCCTGGCCGGCCCGCTCGCGCGGGCTCATGAGCGGATTGCTGCAGGGCTCGTGGGGCCTGGGTTTCCTGCTGGCCAGCGTGTGCTACGGTGCGTTGTACTCGACGATCGGGTGGCGTGGCTTGCTGTGGATCGGCATTCTGCCGGCCTTCGCGTGCGTCTATATCCGGTTCTTCGTAAAGGAGTCGGAGGTCTGGCGGAAGAACCATGACAACCAGAAGCTCGGGGCCAAGGAGATTCGTCAGCCGCTCTTGACCATCTTCAAACCCGGCTTGCTGGGCAACACGATCACGGCCTGCCTGTGGATGTGCGGGCAGTTCCTGGTCTACTACTCGCTGTTCTCGGTGTTCGCGGCCTGGCTGCAGAAGGACCTCAAATTCGGCCCGGCAGCGGTCGCGACGCCCATCGCTCTGGCCAATTTCGTGGCCTTCTTCGGCATGGGGTTCTGGGGCTACATGGCGGACCGCATCGGCCGCCGCCTCGCGATCATGATTCCGCTGGTGGTCGGCTGCCTGGTGGCGCCGATCTACCTGCTGTCGACCGACCTGTTCTGGATCACCGCCGGCTTCGCGCTGCAGGGCTGGTTCTCGGGCGCCATCTATGCGCTGCAGCCCGCCTACCTCAACGAACGGTTCCCGACCGAAGTGCGGGCGACGGCCGCCGCCTTCTGCTACCACTCCGGGGCGATCCTCGGCGGCATCGTGCCGCCGCTGCTCACTTACTACGCCGTCGATCGGAAGCTGGGTTTCGCCACGCCGATGCTCTGCGGCATCATTCTCGGCGCGACGGTCGGAATCTTCGCGCTGCTCCTGGGGCCCGAGACCAAGGGCACCGTGTTCAAGTCGGACGTGGTGGTGCGATAGCCCGCTCTCCAAAGGAGGCGGAGCAAGCGCAAGTCGGACGCCCCAGGGATCACGCTGCCCGCAGCGGCAGTACCCCTCAGGGCGTTTTGCAGAGTTTCTCCATCGCGGCGCGCAGCATAACTGCACCGTATTCGGATGCCAGCGAGGCGCTGATGCGCACGGTCCACGCAGCCAGGCCGTATGTCCCCGCGGACGTGAGCTTGCGTTGCACGGAGAGCAACTCGCCCGCAACGCAGCGGACTTCGTAGGGGATGACGCCGCCGGGACCGGACGTCGACAACCCGCCCTCGCTGGCGATCCCGCCCTGATCGGTGAGGACCCAGACGCGTCTGAACTCCTGGGCCGAGGCGTCGGCACCCTCGTCGGCGGTCGCCTGACGGATCGGCGCAGAGAGCATCACGATCGCGAGCCACAGCCAACGCGTTCCGGGTGCGGCAGCTCGCGAGCGGCGCGGGGTCAGATCACGGGTGGGTCGATGCAATCTCGGCAGCTTGCTTGCTTGCGGCGGAGGATAACGAGTCAGGCGATGGGTGCCTCGCCGAGGCGGACGCGCGTTACCGCGCACCGTCATGCCGGGCGGGGGGCGCTGCGCTCCGCGCATGCATACGAGCAGCCGCGTCCCGAGACCAGAGATTAGTTGCTGCGATGAACAGCCAGGCCAGCGCCGCGCCGATGCCCAATGCTGCGTGCACCGCGGCCACCCCGCGCGCGCCGGCCTGCTCGACGATGAACCCGAAGGCCAGCGTCAGCACGGCATACACGGCGCCGGCGCGTAACGGCGAGGCGCCTTGCCGGCCACGTCGCGCCGGCGCCCACAACTGACCGCTCCAGGCCAGACCCCAGGCCGCGCCATGCGTGACGGTCAGGCCCAGGAGGTCCAACGGCGCTGCGGCCCAGGCCACCAAGGCCGCGCCGGATGCCAACAGGACAGTGCACAGGATCGAGAGGGTGCGCGCCGACCAGCGTGCGATCGAGTGCCTGAGCGCCAGCGCCGGGCCGAACATGGCCGCCAGATGGAGCAGCACCATCGCCTGCGGCGCGACGGCCTGGGCGCGGCACCACGCCGCTGTCAGCGGCAACGCAGCCATCATCGGCAGCATGGCCAGCCCGGCGAGCAAGGTCGGCCATTGCAGCGTGTCGCGCCACGCCCCCGGTGGCCACGCAGGCAGCGAGCAATCGAACAGGCCGGCGCGGCAACCTGCTGCGCGGGGACTGTCGTCGACCCGCCGCTGGAGCAGCACGAGCATGACGGCCGCTGCGCCGACGAATGCCACAAGGCGCATGGCGAGCGCCGGCAGATCGCTCAGGTCGCCCAGCACTAGGCCCGCGCACAAGGCGCCCAAGCTCGCTGCAGCGATTGGCGGTGCTGCCACAGCAGCCGGGCCCTGGCGCAGGCTGCGCACGACGCCCGAAGCCAGCGCCGTCAATGCAGCCCAGCCGATCAGGGCAGGCAGCAGGGCGAGCGAGCCGCCGCCATGCGCCGCGGACCACAAACCGGCACCGGTGATCGACGCGCCGATGCACAGGGCCAGCGTACGTGCCCAGTGCTGCATGCCGCCTCGTGTGGCCACTGCGGCGGCGGCGCCGAGGGCGATCAGCCACAGAGCCACGAGCGCAAACCCATGGCTCAACGTGGGTGCGAACTGGAGCGCGAAGCTGCCCAGACCGATCCAGCCCGCGATCAACAGCGCCCAGGCGCAAGCACGCGCCAGCGTCAGGCGCAGCAGCGGAGTGCCACTCATGCTTCTCATCAGGTCTCTTCGTACGCGAGCGCCAGCGGCCACGTCAACCTGTGGCCCGTGGTCGCCGTGAATCGCTCGAGGTCCTCGGGCGTGTCGATGTCGATGCGGTATCGATGATTGTCGGTGTCGAACCAGCGCACGCGCTCGGGGTGCGCTTGCCGCCACTTCCGGCACGCGAGATCGGCCTCGCCGGCGAGCCACTGTTCACGTAGCGCGCTGTCGAAGATCACCGGGTTGCCCGGTTCCGTATCCCCGTCCGCGGCCGTCACCCGGGGCACCACCATCGCGGCGTCGCCGCGCTTCTTGAACGCGCCGATGAGCGCGACGATGTCCTGCTCGTCGATCAGCGGCTGGTCGGCGAGCGCGACGATCACGGCGTCGAGCCTGGGTGACAACGCCTGCAGCCCGAGGCGCACCGACGAGGCCTGGCCCTCGTCGGGCGAGGGGTTGTGGACCAGCGTGATCGGGAACTGGCGTATGGCAGCTTCGACTGCGTCGGCGTGATGGCCGAGCACCACGGCCACCTCGTCGACGCCGGCCCCTGACAGCGCGATGAGTTGGCGCATGATCAGCGGCACGCCGCCCAGCTCGAGCAATGCCTTCGGCCGCCCGCCCAGGCGCGCGCCGGCGCCGGCCGCCAGCAGCACCGCGCCCACCGTCATGCGGCTGTACAAGCCGCTGTTACCTTTGAGGATGCAACCCACGTAACCTCCTTTCAGCTATCGGCTCGGCCCGTCGCAACTGACGGGCCAGGCACAAGCGCTCATCGTAGCGCCTCGATCAGGTTCGGCACTACCGCCTGGATGCTGGCCAGATCGGCGCCGGGCGCGAGCAGGTCCAGGTGCGGCATCGCGGCCTGCATGCCCTGGCAAATCGGTGCGTAACCCGGGCGGTTGCTCAGCGGGTTGAGCCACACCACGCGCCGCGCGCGACGGCGCAATTGCGCCAGCGCGTCCGACAGCCGCTGCGGCTCGCCAGTGTCATAGCCGTCGCTCATGATCAGGATAGCGGTGCGCGAATGCACGATGCGTGCCGCGTGCTCGCGATTGAACTGCGCCAGGCTGTCGCCGATGCGCGTGCCGCCGGCCCAGCCCTGCGCGATCAGGTGCAACCGCTCCTGCGCGCGCCACGGATCCGGATCGTGCAGGGCCTGCGACACGGCCGTGACCCGGGTGTGGAAGATGAAGCTGTGCACGTCGGCCAACTCGGCGCCGAGCGCGCGCGCCAGGCGCAGGTAGAAGAAGCTGTACAGCGCCATCGAGCGGCTCACGTCGATCAGCAGCACCAGGCGCGGGCGCACGCGGCGGCGGTCCTTCCAGGCCAGATGGAACGGCGTGCCGCCGCTGGAAACGCTGCGACGGATTGTGGCGGGCAGATCGAGGCGACGGCCGTGACGCGCGCGCGCCTCACGGCGCAGCCGGATGCGCTTCAAGCGCCTGGCGAAGCGCCGCATCAGGGCCTCGATGTCCAACGCATGCTCGCGTTCGGTCAGGGCGCGGAAGTCGGCGGAGGTCAGGACTTCCTGGCGGCTGGCGGCATCGCGCCGCCGGGGTTGCTCGCTGTCGTCCGTCGCTTCGTCCTCCCCGTCAAGGCCCTGCGGCCGCTGGCCGCTCGATGCGCCCTCGCCGGCGTCGCGGCGTTCCGGACGTTGCCAGCGGTTGGCCGGCAGGAACCAGGCGTCGAACAGCTCGTCGAAGCGTTGCCACTCGTCGCAGCGCCCGCACAGCAGCGCTTGCAGGCTCCAGCGGAGGATATGCGAATCCAGCACGCCCACGCGCTGTGCGGTTCGCAGCACCTGCACCGCGTCGCCGCCGCCCACTGCGAACCCGTTGGCCCGCAGGAACCCGGGGAAGCCCGTCAGCCGGGCGGCCGCCTGCGCGTCCAGTGCCACCGTGCCCACGCTCAACATGCGGCGGCCAGCCGGGCGACGACCTCACGCGGGAACGCCGCGCGATCCTCCCGCGTCTTGATCAGGGCGCTGAGCGTTTCCATGATCCGTTCCGCACCGTCCTTGTCGATCACCGAGATGCCCAGCCGCAGCAGCGCGGCGGTCCAGTCCAACGTCTCGGCGATGCCCGGCTTCTTCTGCAGCTCCATGCGGCGAACGCCCTGCACGAACGCGACGATCTGCTGCGCCAGCGCGGCGGCCACCTCGGGCGCTTTCTTGCGCACGATGGCGAGCTCCTTGTCGTAATCGGGGTAGTCGATGTACTGGTACAGGCAGCGCCGTCGCAACGCGTCCGACAGCTCGCGCGTGCCGTTGGAGGTGATCACCACCAGCGGCCGGGCCGTGGCGTGCACGGTGCCCAGCTCGGGGATCGAGAGCTGGAAGTCCGACAGCAGCTCGAGCAGGTAAGCCTCGAACGCCTCGTCGGCGCGGTCGATCTCGTCGATCAGCAGCACCGGCGGCTGGTCGCAGGTGATGGCCTCGAGCAGCGGGCGCTTGAGCAGGTAGCGTTCGGAGAAGATGTCCTGCTCCTTCTGGGCGACGCCGCGTTCGTCGTGCTCGAGCAGCTTGATGGCGAGCAGCTGCCGCTGGTAGTTCCACTCGTACATCGCCGCGTGCGCGTCGAGCCCCTCGTAACACTGCAGCCGGATCAGGCGTGTGTGACGCACCGTGGCCAGCACCTTGGCCACCTCGGTCTTGCCGACCCCGGCGTCGCCCTCGAGCAGCAGGGGCCGCCCGAGATCCTGCATCAGCAGCAGGGCAGCCACCAAGCTGGGCTCGGCGATGTAGCCGACACGCGCGAGGTCCTGCTGCCACGCGGCCAGCTCCTGCGCGCGCTCCGAGGTCATGCCCTCTTCGCCGCAAACAGCGTGCGCAGCCAATCCTTGATGATCGCCCAGAGCAGGGCCAGGGCGTTGAGCTGCGTCGGCCCTTGAGCCGGCGCGGCGCCCTGCGTGCCCGCGCCGGCAGCTGCCGTGACCGGCGCCTGTGCTTGCAGCGCCTGCACCTGGGCGGCGAAGTTGGCGGCGAATTGATTGAGCACCTGGTCGGCCACCGAGCTCATCATGCGCCCGCCGAAGGCGGCCGCCTTGCCGCTGACCGACACCTCGCTGCTACCGACCAGGTTGCAGGACACTGAGTCAACCGCCTCCACACGCGCCGTCAAGTCCATTGACGCGCCGGAGCTGCCGGTGGTATCGGTGCCCTTGCCGACCAGATGCAGCGTCTTGCTCGCAGGTTCCAGCGCCTTGACCTCCACCTCGCCACGAAACGACATGCTGGCCGGCCCGAACTTGACCGCCACGGTGCCCTTGTAGCGCTGCGCGTCGATGCGCTCGGTGATGCTCGCACCGGGCATGCAGCCGGCTACGCCCTCGATGTTCTGCAGCAAGCCCCATACCGCGTCGGCCGACGCGGGCATCGGAAACGTCTTTTCGAGCTGTACTTTCATGTCCTTCTGACGTCAGGCGCCAGTACCGTCGGCGCAGTGAATCATCGCTGGTTGATGCCCAGCGCGTTGCATTGCTGCCAAACGCGGTACGCGCTGTGCGGCATGTCCATGTGGGTGACACCCAGGTGCGCGAAGGCGTCGATCACCGCGTTGCTGAAGCACGGGATGCCGCCCACGTGCGGCGACTCGGCCACACCCTTGGCGCCGATCGGGTGGTGGGGGCAGGGCGTGACGGTATGGTCGGTCTCCCAGTGCGGCGTCTCCATCGCGGTGGGCAGGAAGTAGTCCAGCAGGCTGTTGCCCAGGTGGTTGCCGTTCTCGTCGAACGGGAGTTGCTGGCCCATCGCCACCGCGAACGCTTCGGTCAGCCCGCCATGGATCTGGCCTTCGATCACCATCGGGTTGATGCGCGTGCCGCAATCGTCGAGCGCATAGAAGCGGCGCACCTTGACCTCGCCGGTGTACTTGTCGACGTCGACCACGCACAGGTAGGCGCCGAACGGGAAGGTCATGTTGGGCGGATCGTAGTAGGCCACTGCGTTCAGGCCTTGCTCCATGCCGGCGGGGAGGTTGCTGGTGTGCGAGACCATGCAGATCTCCTTCATGGTCTTGGCCTGGGTCGGATTGCCCTTGACCTTGAAGCGGTCGACCTCCCACTCCAGGTCGCCCTCGGCCACTTCCAGCAGGTGCGCGGCGATCTTCCTGGCCTTGTCCTTGATCTTGCGCGCAGCCTGCGCCGTGGCGGCGCCGGAGACCGGCGTCGAGCGCGAGCCCCAGGTGCCGGCGCCGTAGGGTGCCTTGTCGGTGTCGCCCTCCTCGACGACGATGTCGCTCGCGGGCAGGCCCAGCTCGGTAGCGATGATCTGCGCGTAGGTGGTCGCGTGGCCCTGGCCCTGCGTCATCGTCCCCAGGCGGGCGATCACGCCGCCCGTGGGATGGACGCGGATCTCACAGCTGTCGAACAGGCCGATGCCCAGGATGTCGCACACCTTGGTCGGGCCAGCGCCCACGATCTCGGTGAAGGTCGAGATCCCGATGCCCATCAGCGTCGGGCTGTTCGGGTCGGCACGCTGGGCGGCCTGCTCGCGGCGCAGGCCTTCGTAGTCGACCGCTTTGAGCACCTTGTCCAGCGCCGCGTGATAGGCGCCGCTGTCCAGCGTCCAGCCGAACGCGGTGGTGTAAGGGAACTGCTCGGCCTTGACGAAGTTGCGCCGCCGGATTTCGGCCTTGTCGACGCCGAGCTTGTGCGCCAGCACGTCCATCATGCGTTCGATCAGGTACACCGCCTCGGTGACCCGCAGCGAGCAGCGGTAGGCCACGCCGCCCGGCGCCTTGTTGGTATAGACTGCATCGACGCGGGCATAGGCGTTGGGGATCGCGTAGCTGCCGGTGCAGATCGAGAACAGGCCCGCGGGCAGCTTGGTGGCCGAGACATGCGAGTTGAACGCGCCGTGATCGGCCAGCGCGGTGAAGCGCAGGCCCTTGATGCGGCCATCCTGGTCGGCTGCCAGCTCGCCCACACAGTGGTAGTCGCGCGCGAAGCCGGTGGTGGAGAGGTTTTCGATGCGCGATTCGACCCACTTGATGGGCACGCCGGTCACGATCGACGCGACGATTGCGACCACGTATCCGGGGTACACCGGCACCTTGTTGCCGAAGCCGCCGCCGATATCGCCGCCGACTACGCGGATCTTGCTCTCGGCGATGCCCGACAGCATGGCCAGCACGGTACGCACGAGGTGGGGGGCCTGGGTCGTCATGTAGACCGTCAGGTACCCGGTGGCCTTGTTGAACGACGCGACGCAGCCGCAGGTCTCCAGCGGACAGGGGTGCACGCGCGGGTTGAGGATCTCTTCGCGCACGGTGACGGCGGCGCCGGCGAAGGCCGCGTCGGCGGCCGCCTTGTCGCCGGCTTCCCAAGTGAAGATGTGGTTGGGGTGAGTGCGCGGGCCGTGCCCGACCTCCTTCTTGCCGGCGATATCCTCGCGGATGATCGGCGCATCGGGCGCCATCGCCTTCTTCGGGTCGACGATCGCCGGCAGCTCCTCGTAATCCACCTCGACCAGCGCGGCGCCGTCGGCGGCGGCGTAGCGGTCTGTGCCCAGCACCATGGCCACTTCCTGCATCTGGAAGCAGACTTTCTTGTCGGCCAGTACGGCCTGCACGTCGCCGCCCAGTGTGGGCATCCAGTGCAGGTTGACCGGCTTCAAGTCGTCGGCTGTCAGCACCGCCACCACGCCCGGTGCCGCCAGCGCCTTGGCCTTGTTGATCGACTTGATGCGTGCGTGCGCGTAGGGGCTGCGCACGACGGCGCCGAACAGCATGCCCGGCAGCTTGATGTCGTCGACGTAGCTGCCCTGGCCGCGAATGAAGCGCGCATCCTCCTTGCGCAGCAGCGAGGTGCCCATGCCCTGCAGTTTCTGCTCGCGTTCCTGAAGTTCTGACAGGTCGCCCATGAGGGTTCTCCGTTGAGTTCGGTGTGGGTGCGGTCGGTGGGTAAGGCCCTAGACCTGGCGCGTCAGGCCGGCGCGGCCGTCAGCTTCTTGGCGGCCGACTGCACCGCCTTGACGATGTTCTGGTAGCCGGTGCAGCGGCACAGGTTGCCGGCGATGCCGTAGCGGATGTCCTGCTCCGTTGGGTTCGGGTTCTCCTTGAGCAGCCGGTAGGCGCGGGTCAGCATGCCCGGGGTGCAGTAGCCGCATTGCAGGCCGTGCTCCTCGTGGAATGCCTGCTGCAGCGCGTGCAGCACGCCGCCCTGCTCCAGGCCTTCGACCGTCACCATCTCCGATCCGTCGCACTGGACCGTCAGCACCGTGCAAGCCTTGACCGACATGCCGTCCACGTCCACCGTGCATGCGCCGCAGTGCGAGGTTTCGCACCCGATGTGCGGGCCGGTGTGCGCCAGCTTCTCGCGCAGCGTGTAGATCAACAGTTCGCGCGGTTCGACCACTGCCTCGACGTCCTTGCCGTTGAGTTTGAATGCCACCTTCTGCGTCTTCGCCACCATCGCCTCCCCGAGTCCTCTGATCTATGACTTGCTCGCACGTGCATGCGCCGCCTCGAGCGCACGCCGCGTCATTTCGCCGCACATGGCGGTCTTGTAGGCAGCGTCCCCGCGCTGGTCGGGCGTCGGGTCGCAGATGCTCATGGCCAGGCGTGCCGCCTCGTTCAGGCTGGCCTTGTCGATCGGCTTGCCCACCAGATAGGCTTCGGCGGCCCGGGCCTTGAGTGCAGTCGGGCCGACGTTGGTCAGCCCGATGCTGACTTTGGCGACGCTGCCGCCTTTCATCTGCAGCAGGACTGCGGTGGCGGCGGTGGCAAAGTCCCCGGTCTTGCGCTTGAGCTTCTGATACGACCAGCCGCTGCCTGCGGCGGGGATCGGCACCCGGATCTGCGTCAGGATCTCCCCGGGCTCGAGCAGTGTCGAATACAAGCCGAGGAAGTAGCCGTCGGCCTTGACCACGCGCTCGCCTTGCGGGCCGGTCAGCACGAAAGAGGCGTCCAGCGCCAGCATCAACGCCGGGTGGTCGTTGGCCGGATCGCCGTGCGAGATGTCCCCGCCGATGGTGCCCTTGTAGCGCACCTGCGGGTCGGCGATCCAGCTTGCTCCCTCGACCAGCAGCGGCGCTTTCTCCGCCAGCAGCGCGGAGCGCAGCAGGTCGTTCTCGGTGGTCATCGCGCCGATGTGGATCTCGTTGCCCACTTGCGAGATGCCGCGCAGCTGCGGGATCTTGCCCAGGTCGATCAGGTGCGCCGGCTCGGCGAAGCGCAGCTTCATCATCGGCAGCAGGCTGTGCCCGCCTGCGAGCAGCTTGGCGTCGGGCCCCAGCTCGCCGAGCAGCTTGACTGCGTCGGCGAGCGAGCGCGGGGCGTGATAGTCGAAGCCGGCCGGTATCATAGTCGTTGTCTCCTCTTTGGAATGCCGACGGACCTGGGAAGGACTTTGAAGCTCAAAACGTGTCGCGCGTAGTGAAAGACTAGGGGACCCAACCCTATCACGTGTGGCAGGAGGGCTCAAGGCAGCAGTCGGGCTGATCTGCCGGAGCGGGGAAGCGATGGAGACTGCGCCGGGGCAACTGGCTGTTGTGCACCGCGGTATCACGCGGAACCGTACCGAGGCTCCGGGCGGCGGCCGGCGCGTACGCGGCGGTCAAGCGCGCTGCACCTGGCCGCGGTACCAGTCGAGGATGTCCTCGCCCTTGCAGAAGAGCACGCCGGGCTTCTGCTTCAAGTAATCGTAGATCGCCTCGAAATACTTGATCCGATGGGGCACCCCGGTGATGTAGGGGTGCACAGCGATGGCCATGATTCGCGCGGACGCGGCACCCTCCTCGTAGAGCCGGTCGAAGTGATCGCGTGTACGGTTGAACAGCTCGGCAGCCGTATGATGCTGGATCATCATCAGCGGAATGTCGTTGAGCTCGACCGTGTAGGGAACCACGACCAGCTGGCGCGACGTCGTCTCGATGGTGAAGGGCTGCTCGTCCGCGACCCAGTCGCACAGATACTCGATGCCCGCTTCGGCGAGCAAGTCCGGCGTCTCCCAGGTTTCCGCCAGGCCTGGCCCGAGCCATCCACGCGGCGCCTTGCCGGTGAACTCGCGGATGGTCTCGACCGACCTGCGGATCACCGCGCGCTGATCTTGTTCCAGCGGCAGCGCACGCTGCTTGTACCCGTGGCCCATGAATTCCCAGCCGGCCGCATGCGCTGCCCGAGCCAGGGCAGGGTACGAAACGCAAACCGAGGCGTTCAGCGCCATCGTGGCTTTGATGTGGTGCCGGTCGAGCGCGGCCTTCAGCCGCCAGAAACCCACGCGCATGCCGTACTCGTGCCACGACCAGTTGGGCACATCGGGGATCACGCTCGCACCGGCCGGCGTGGTCAATGCGACGCGCGGCATCGCGCCTTCGATGTCCCATTCCTCGACGTTGACGATGGTCCACACCGCGACGCGCGCGCCGTCGGGCAGCTTGAGCGGCGCGCGATCCACGATCGCGGAGTAGTCGAAGCGGTCTCGCGGCAAACGCATGGGGGTTGCAGACTACCGCTGCGCGAGCGTGGGGGCGACGTCGGAGACTGTAGTGCGATGCATGTCGCGCCGCTGCCCCGGATCGAACGGGCGCGCGCGATGCATCGTGCAGCGGTCGTCCCACATCACCAGATCGCCCGGGCGCCAGCGGTGCGTGTACACGAACTGCGCCTGCGTTGCGTGATCCATCAGCTCTTTGAGCAGCAGCCGCCCCTCGGGCACCGGCATCCCACGGATCGACATCGCGTGCGACGCGAGATAGAGCGTCTTGCGCTTCGACCCGGGATGCACACGCACCAGCACCTGCGGCACCGGCGACAGCGCGGCGCGCTCTTCATCGGAGAAGTCGGTGAAGCCGATGGTCGAGCGCGAATAGACAATCGAATGCTCCGCCACCAGCCCTTCCAGCTGCTGCTTGATGGCATCGGGCAGCGCATCGTAGGCGGCGCGCAGGTCCGCGAACTGCGTTTCCCCGCCGGCCGCCGGGATCGCCCGCGCAGACAGCAGCGAATACTTGGCGGGGACGGGCTTGAACGAGCTATCGGTATGCCACAGCCGATCGCCCAGGCTATACATGCGCCGGCGGTCCTCGCGAGGCAGGATCTCGCCGTTGTGATCGAGGTTGGAGATATCGCTCACATGCTGGTCGAGCCGGAGCTTGTGGCCCGGGCGGAGCTTGCGGATCGTGGTCTCGAGCGGGCCCAGGCGCGCGCTGAAAGCGATCTGCTGGTCGTCGTCCAGCGCCTGATCGCGAAACACCAGCACCGCGTAGCGGTCGCACGCCTGGACGATCGCATCAACGGTCGCATCGCTCAGCGGGCCGCGCAGATCGATTGCGCTTACCTCGCCGACGAAGAGCGGGTGCAGTTGGGTTATCGAAAGGTTCATCGCCAGGGCTGGAGGCAGGCGCTCAGAGCACACTCTACCAGACCTTTGCGCGATTGCCTGGGGTGGGCCCGACGCTATCCCATCCCGCCGCGGTGCTTCAGCGTTCACTCTCGTTGAGCGAGCCATACAGTGTGGAGGCCGCACTCGGGATCCTCCGCGAGGTGCGCCCGGACAGAGAACCCGTTCGACTCGAGCAACAGTCGATACTCCGACTCCGACAAACTGGCGTGGTAGAGCGGTTCCCCACGATAGGAGCCGATGCTCTCGCCATGCGACGGGCCGGTTGTGAACAACAGAGCCGCTCTCGGCGCAGCGTGCCTCTTGAAGATGGGGAACATGCTACGTTGATCCTCATGGGACAAGTGAAAGAAGCTATCCCATGCGATCAGTCCCTGGAACACTTTCCCCAGCTCGAGCGTGCGCATGTCTGCGACGAGCCACTCCTGGCGTGGGAAGCGCCGCCGGCAAAGCGAAATCAACGTCGGAGAAGAGTCGACGCCGGTGACCTCGAATGCTTGCTCGATGAGATATCGCCCGATCGGCTCGCCGTGGCCGCATCCGATGTCGAGGATCGGCGCGCCCTTCGGCAACAGAGCTATCCAGCGATCCAGCCAGCCCTTCTCGATTCGGGGATCGCGCGTGCGATCCGCGTCATAGTGGTGTGCATGTCGCTCGTAGAGGGAGATGATGCGCTCGGAGGGTGAATCCATGCGGGGCATGGTAGCACTACGACTGATCCTCGCCCGCCGAAGAAGTCGCGCAGTCGCCAACAAGTTGCCATAGACATAGGCCAAGCCCCCGCTCCTTGCAGCCCGACCGCCAGCCTCGTCCGGGCGCCGCAGTTGGGCGAGCGGTGAAAGCTCGGGCGGGCTGCATCCGTATGTCATCTGTAAGGCTTCGTCCTGTAGTGTTGGCAAGAACAATTTGCTGCATACTGAGGGACGTGCATTGATTGGCTAGGGAGCCGGGTCGGCTTATCGCTCATCCGGAGCTGGCGGGTTCGGCGTGATCGCCCGTGGTAAGCCGTCATGACGACTGCACCCGTATCCCGAGGGATGCGCGCCCGCGATAACGGCGTATGGAGGGTTCGTAGATGCTGATCAAGCTCGCTGGACGAGAGGCAGTCCTGACGCGGACCTTGTGGCTGGCGTTAGCGGCATTGGTGTGCGGTTGTGCCACGACAACGCAGAAGTCGGTCACTGACTGGCACGACGCGGTAGTAGCAGTCCGCGAGCAATCGGCGACCACGTTCCGGGGAGTCAACGATCTGGTTCGCGAGGCGCAGCTCAAGCGCGCGGCCGATCTGGCCAACCTGAAAGAAGATGATTTCCACCCCGGGCTCGACGCCAAGTCGATCGCTACTTGGAACCGAGCACTGGACAACTTGGCCGCATACGGCGCGTCGCTCTCTGCCCTGCTGAGCCCAGGGCTCGCAAGCGGGGTCGGTGACTCGACCAAGCAATTGGGGGCGTCTATCGCCACCTCCTCGAAAAGCACCGTGTTCCAGCAGCAGCCCGGCTTGTCCTCCGCCCTGGGCAAGCTGGGCGCAAAGCTCGCGTCGCTGTCGGCTGCGCAGAGCGCCCAGAGCGTGATGGCCCAGACCAATAGCGCCATCACCGAGGTTCTGGATCAGATGGCAAGGATGATCAACGACGACTCCAGTGGTATGGAAACGGGCATCCTCCAGACCGTGCATGCGGACTGGACTAGCCGGGCCGCCGACGTCAGGGCAGCGTTCTTGGATGCGAAGACACCCGCCGACAAGCGCGATCTAGCCGCCCAATACGCGGCGCTACTGGAAAAGCGCGATGCGGCGGATGCCGCGCTGCTTGGCCTCAGGGGAGCGCTTCTCGAGTTGGCCGTCGCCCACAGTCGGGCCGCAGCGGGCGGCTCGATGGATACCTCGGCGCTCATCGCCAGCATCCGCGAACAGACCGCATTTTTCAAGGGGCTGCTGCAGGATCTGAAGCCCGCGAAGACCTAACCTAGCTGGAGGGACCGCCATGCCGACACAGAACGAGTCGATGCGCAAGCTGCAGAACGCGCTCGTGCTTCAGCTGAGGAAACTGAACGATAGCCTGGACGACGTAACCGATTCCAACCGCGCCCAGGCGATAGTGCGGGAAATGCAGGAGGTCAATCATCGCATCGCGCTGACCGGCAGCCTGCTGTTTGCCGCGCAGGCACAGGAACTGGATGACAAGGTTGCGGAGATTAGCAAGGCGACGAAGACGGTTAACGCCGCCGTCGCCGACATCGAGAACCTCCAGGCGTTCCTCGACGCAATCAGCGAGTTCTTGGGGTTGGTGGATGAGGCCATCGATCTCGCCAAGACGCTCTAACGAGAGCCGGGCGGAACGATGGAAAGGCAGGCGCAAAGCAGCGCCGCACGAAGACGGCAAGACGCACGCTGCCTCTCACATCCTCGGTCGCACCGCCGGCGACCGCAAAGCCGATGTAACGCGTCGCGTCGGCGAGCACGAACGTCGCGCCGGCCGCTGCAGCGCGCCAGCGCGCATCACCGATCGGCTAGTTCTCGGCCCCAGGCTTGGTGCTGGCGAGCGCGCTGGACGGGCGAGCGGCCCTCGTCATGTGCGGAATCTGAGATACACGGCCAACGCGATCATCACGGCGAGCGCGCCGTAGGTCAACGCGGTGCGGGGCAGGCGCGCTGTGGAATCAGTCTGGTTGGCCGTGCTGGACAGTACAGTGTCGTTGGGCCGACCCGAGATCGAGCTTCCGCTCGGCAGCACATCGCCTGAGGTCGCTGCAGCCTGCTGCCCCAAGGCTTCCCCCTGCACGGTTCGCAGCGCATCCTGGTAGAGCTGACGCAGGTCGGGCGGCAAAGCCTCGACGCCGTCGTACTCCTGGCCGTTCAGTCGAATCCGGGTCTTCGCCGGGCCGGCGGCACCGACCCCGGGCGGGCGACGCATGGCCTGCTCGTAGGCGTTGCGTAGCGTAGGCGGAAGCTCGTCGACCGAGCCATACTCCTTCCCGTTGACGATGATTCGGCGCCGCACATCGATCTTGAGGCCGGGTTCCATTCTGAACTCCTTGGGCTGTCGCTGAGGTTCCCAGGCAGGAAACGTTCCAGAATCCGCGGTGCATCCGTCGCGGACGCAGCTCGATCGGCGTCGGCCTTCGCACCGGGCGTACGGCGGGGTCTGCTGGCGAGCGCGATCGAGCAACGCGGAATCGTGCCCCACGACCGCCTCCAGCACCACGCAGAACCAGCACGCTCACGCCATCCGTATGCGATCTGTAAGTGACTAACTGGTACGCTGCCCCCGTTGTTGGCTCTGGACCGCGAAGCGTCGATAGACCCGTGCAATCAAGACATGCCAGACAGGAAGGGAGTGAGGATGAACCGCGCTACTGGGTTTGCGATCGGTCTTGTTTTAGTGTTGGCGACGGCTGCGCCGGTGTTAGCCGCGAAGGTCAACATTCCGAAAGAGGGCAAGTTTGAATTCGACTACTGCGCTGTCGGGGAGACTCAGCCTCCCCTGGTCAACGGTGACAAGGTGACGGTAAGCCACTACAGAAACGTCGCTAACCTGCGGACCGAGCCGGCAGGCAAACCGTTTGATCGCATGAGTTCGATCTGCTACGGCACGTATGCCAATCTCGACGGCCGACAACAAGACTTTGGCGTGTGCGAGCTAACCGACGAGGACGGAGACAAGTGGTATCTGGAGTACCACGGCAGCGCGGACGGGGCGGGCGGCACCTATACAGCAGCGTATGGCACGGGCAAGTACGCCGGGATGTCGGTCAACGGGCGATACGTCCTCGATTTCTGGCCCAGCGCGATCAAGGGTGGCTTCCAGGGCTGCTTTCACAACACTGGTACATACAAGCTCAGGTAGCTCCACTTGCTGCTGCAACCGGTTGCGGTGAGGGTGGAAGCGAGCATGCCGCCGGAGGCCTGGTTCCTGGGCCTCCGCGTCGAGCGAGGTCAACCGATCGCATCACAGCCGGAACTCGTCGGAGCACCCTGGCCCGGTTACTAGACGCGACAGGTCCGGCACAGCCTTAAGACTCGCACGCCTTGGATTGCCAGCATAGGCTAGACGCGCCCAACCCTTCACGGTGCGCTGTGGGAGTGAGTTCCCCCGACTGCCGATCGGGACCTGCGTTTCATCGACGAGACAGCTGAGCTGGGTCGGGTTGAGAGCGTCGGGCGACAGGCAACGGTCGGCCAGTTTCGGTCATTGACCAACCCGGCGTGATTGCCCGATCGCTGTCGTTGCACGGTGCAGAGGCGCCAGCACCCCGTGATAGCGGTGGCGGGGGATGCGCGGAGGGGGATGCGCGTGGCCAGACGCTCGATCAGTTCCGGAGGCGTAAGCCGCGACTCGGTGCGCACATCGGGCTGGGGCTTGGGCAAGCGATAGCTGAGCTCATCGGCGCGCACCTGCTGCTGTACTGCCGCGAGGTCTGCCAGTGTCAGCGGGCCGGCTTCGGCTAGGCGGATCTCGATCATCTGCCGCGAGCAGTTCCACTCGTACACCGCCGAGCCGCTGCCGGTGGCGGCATGAGTCCTACTCCTTGTAGTACCGTCGCGCGCGCGTCTGCGCCTGCTTCGCCGCGGCTTCGGGACGTAGCTGTCCGGTGGCTGCCTCGGCCACCATGTTGACGACGATGAAGTCGGCGACGGCGGCGGCGGAGGCGTGGCCTTCCCTGCCGGCGTAGCCGGGGTGCAGGCTCATGGCCGGCCCGTCGCGGAACGGCGTGTTCTTCGGGTCCTCGGTCCACACCGGATGCGACTCGTAGGCGCGCAACGTCTGCGCCATATAGCCCTGCGACGCCTGCATCCACGCGGCGTACTGCTCGCGCTCGAGCATGAAGCGAAGGTACTCGCGCGCTGCGTTCGGATAGCGCGTATAGCCGAACACCCATGCGGAGGTGAACGGCGACAGCTCGGTTGGCCGGCCCACCGGCCCCACCGGAAAATGCGCATGCTGCATATCGGCCGCGATCGCGCGCATCGCGGGATCCGGCGAATTCTTCGCCGCGTAGTAGATCGAGATGCCGTTGTAGGTGAGGCTGATCTGGCCGGCGAGAAACGCCTTGTTGTTGCTCGGGTCGAGCCAGGACAAGGTCCCCGGGACGAACGTCGGGTACAGCTCGCGCGCGTACTCGAGCGCGGCTAGGGTCTGCCTGGAGTTGATCGCGACGCGGTCGTGCTCGTCGACCAGCTTGCCGCCGTGCGACCACAGCAGCCAGTGGCACCACGTTGTGCCGTCGCCGATGGCGTTGCCGAGCGCGAACCCGGGCGGGGTGCCGGCCGCGTGCAACGCGCGGCAAAGCTTCAGGAAGCCGCCGAGATCGCGGGGAATGCCGTTGAAGCCAGCCGCCTTCACCATGCTTTCGCGATAGACCACGCAGCTCACCGGGAAAGCGATGCCAAGCGCGGTAAAGCGCCCGCCGGTGGTGCAATAAGCCTTGACGACGTCGTACCAGCCGCCGTACTTCTCGGCCAGGTAGTCGGCGAGCTCGGTCAGGTCCAGGCACTTGTCGGGATACAGCTGCTGCTGCCCGTAACCGCCCATCACGATGTCCGGGCCCGAGCCGACGTTCGCCGCCATCGCCGCCTTCGAGGGGAGATCCTCCAGGTTGACGCTTTCCACCTGGACCGGCACGCCGGTATGCTCGGTGAAGCGCTGCGTGCTCGCCAGCCATTGGTCCTCGTCGCCCTGCACGAAGCGCTTCCAGCGCAGAAAGCGCAGTTGCGCGCCCTTTTCCGCCGGGTAGCGCAGCTCCCTCGCGGCAGCGCCCGCATCTCTTCCCAGCATCCCCCCGCCGCTCGCCGCGAGGATGCCAGCCCCGAGGGCCTTCAGAGCATCGCGCCTGGCCATGTCACCTCCTCCCGCCTGTGCATGGGCGGATGCTATCCTTCCCGCGTCTGCGCAACAACCGCCAGAGGTGCAGCATGAAGATCACGCGCATCACGCCGATCGTGGCCGACGGCGGCCATCGCATCATCGTCTTCGTCAAGGTCGAGACCGACCAGCCGGGCCTGATCGGCTGGGGCGAGGCCACGCTGGAGGGCAAGCCGCGCGCAGTCGCCGGCTGCATCCAGGACATGGAGCCGATGATCGTCGGCCAGGACCCGCGCCGCATCGAGCACTGCTGGCAGATTCTGTACCGCAGCGGCTTCTGGCGCATGGGCGTGATCGGGCTGTCGGCCCTGAGCGGCATCGACCAGGCGCTGTGGGACATCAAGGGCAAGGACCTCTGCGTGCCGGTGTACGAGCTGCTCGGCGGGCGGGTGCGCGATAAGGTGCGCGTGTACACGCATTTCTCCGGCCCCACCGCCTCCGGACCGATGGCCGCGGCCGGGTTCGATTCAGCCGTCGCCAGCGCGCGCTCCAAAGTCGAGCGCGGCTGGACCGCGATCAAGACCGTGCCGGTGCCCATCACCAACGCGCTGGACGGGCCGAGGAAGCTCAAGCACGCCGAGGCGTTCCTCAAGACCATCCGCGAGGCGGTGGGCGACGAGGTCGACATTCTCCTCGACCTGCACGGGCGGCTCACCCCGCAGATGGCGATCCAGTACGGCAAGCGCTTCGAGCCGTATCACCCGCTGTTCCTCGAGGAGCCGGTGCAGGCGGAAAACCCCAAGGCGATGGCGCCGGTGGCGCGGGCGCTGTCCACGCCGATCGCCACCGGCGAGCGCCTGTTCCTGCGCTGGGGCTTCCGCGAGATCCTCGAGCACGGTGCCGCCAGCCTGTTGCAACCCGATCCGTGCCACGCCGGCGGCATCAGCGAGACGCGCAGGATCGCCGCGATGGCCGAGACCTATTACGCGGGCCTCGCACCGCACAACCCCTACGGCCCGCTGGCGACGGCGGTGTGCGTGCAGCTCGATTTGGCCTGCCCGAACTTCGTGATCCAGGAGATGATCGACCCGGACACCGCGCCGCAGGCGCAGGCCCTGGTCAAGGAGCCTTTGCCGGTGGTCAACGGCCACATCTTGCCGCCCGCGAAGCCGGGGCTCGGCGTGGAGGTGGACGAGGCCGAATGCGCGCGGCGCGTGCCGGATTACGCGATCGAGCGCGCCGGCGGCATGGCCATGCGCTACTTCCACGCCACCCACGATGACGGCTCAGTGGCCGACTCGTAGCGGTGCGCTAGTCCATCACCGCGCCGGTCATTCCCGCGACGTAGTACTCGACAAAGAACGAGTACCTGATCGCCACCGGCAGCGAGCCGAGCGGGACCTGCGTTTCATCGACAAGACAGCTGAGCTGGGTCGGGATGAGACCGTCGGGCGACAGGCAACTGTCGGCCAGTTTCGGTCATTGGCTAAGCCAAACGCGTTGCCAGAGTGCCGCCCTTCAACGCGCCGTAGATCAGCAGGTTGCCCGCGGTTCACTGGCCGCGCGCCGCAAGACTGGCAATGGTGGCCTCTCGTGCGTTCGCAATAAAGCCTTGCCGGCGCGGCGCATTCGTGCCTACCATGCACGAATGGAATTGGACCAACTGCGGTTGTTCGTCGAAGTGGCGCGGCGTGGCAGCTTCGCTGCGGCGGCCAGAGATCGAGTCGTCGACCCCTCGTTCGTGTCACGCATGATCGCGGCGTTGGAGACGGAACTGAAGGTACGCCTGTTCCAGCGCACCACGCGCCGCCTCGCCTTGACCGAAGCGGGCGATCTCTACCTTGGCCGCGTCGAACCCCTGCTCGATGATCTGGAGCACGCCCGCGACGAAGTTCTCGCGATCAGTGGCGGCCCGGCCGGAACGCTGCGTCTTACGGCATCGGTTGCCTTTGGCCGTCAGTGCCTGGTGCCGCTGCTTCCCGAGTTCCGTGCTCGATTCCCGCAGCTGAAACTAGAAGTGCTGCTGTCGGATACCAACCTCGATCTCGTGGCTGAGCGGGTCGATCTGGCAGTGCGCTTGGCGCCCAGACTCGACACGAACCTGATCGGAGTGAAGCTGTGCGACACGCGCTATCGGGTTTGCGCGACCCCCGAGTACCTGAAGAAGAGCCGGCCGCTGCGTCGCCCGCAGGATCTCACCTCGCACCGGTGCCTGCTGGTCACGCTGCCTGAGTTCCGGACCCGGTGGTTGTTTCGCAATCAGGCCGGCGAGGTGATTCGGGTTCCAGTCGATGGAGATCTCGTCGTATCGAACCCCCTCGCGCTGCGCGACTGCGTACTGGCCGGCATGGGCCCCGCGCTGTTGGCGAACTGGCTGATAGACGAGGACCTGGCCGCAGGTCGGCTGCTCGACTTGTTCCCCCGCCATCGCGTCACCGCTACGGACTTCGAGACCGCTGCATGGCTGGTCTATCCCAGCCGAGCCTACCTGCCGAACAAAGTCCGCGCGACCATCGATTTCCTCAAAGGCCACTGGCCCGACCGACGCGCATGAAGCAGTGCCGCTCGGTCCGGCGGGAAGGCGATGAAGCGCAACCGAGATCCGTGCAGATTCCGAACGAGTGTCGTGCGCGCCCGTCGCTGTTTTTCGGACGGCGGGCGCCATACAGTGCGGGTGCATATCTCCTGAGAGGACCTGCAATGATCCGCTTCTACTTTCACCCGACCCCCAATCCCCTGAAGGTCGCCCTGTTTCTGGAGGAAGCCGGGCTCGAGTACGAGCTCGTCCCCATCGATACACGCAAGGGCGAGCAGCACACCGCGCACTTTCGTGCGATCAACCCGAACGGCAAGCTGCCGGCTATCGTCGATACCGATAGCGCCAGCGGTGCGCACGTTCGCGTATTCGATTCCAATGCGATCCTTCTTTACCTCGGCGACAAGATCGGCCGCTTCGTGAGCACGCCGGCGAATCGAGGCGACCTGCTGTCCTGGCTCATGTTCGTGGCCACGGGTGTAGGCCCCTTCTCGGGACAGGCCGTGCATTTCCAGCACGCGGCGCCGCAGCCGATTCCCTACGCTATCAATCGCTACCGGCGCGAGGCCGACCGGCACTATCGGGTGCTCGACGCTCGCCTGAAGGAGCGCGAGTACGCTGTAGGCGATGCCTATTCGATCGTCGATATGGCGGCGTGGGGCTGGATTGACCGTGCTCCTGTTGTGCTGCCGGGCGATCCGGACCCACTGTCGGCCTATCCCAATCTGAAGCGATGGTTCAGCGCCATCGAGGCAAGGCCAGCTGTTGCGCGAGCGCGAGCCGTCGGCAAGAATCTCGTCTTCAAGAAGGAGATGGACGAAGAAGCCAAGCGGGCTTTGTTTCCCTCGAACTACCCGCTCGCGACAGCTTAGTAGTGCCGTAGCCTTCAAGAGACCCACTGCCATCGAGGTCGCATGAAGATCGGGATTGCGGGAACCGGACGCATGGGCGGCCGCATCGCCATGCGACTGATCCAGTGCGGCTTTGCGGTCACAGCCTGGAACCGCACGCCTGAGAAAGCGGGTGCGGTTCAGGCTGCAGGCGGGCGGGTGGTTGCCAGTGCAGCGGCGCTGGCCGCCGACTGTGAGACCATCATCACGATCCTGACTGATGCGGCGGCGATCAACGCCGTATATCACGGGTCCCAAGGCTTGCTGACAGCCGACGTGCGCGGAAAGCTGTTCATCGAAATGAGTACCGTGCGTCCGGACAGCGAGCGCGACCTCGCCACAGCTTTGGCTGCGCGTGGTGCGCAGATGGTCGAATGCCCGGTGGGCGGCACCGTCGGGCCAGCGTTGGAAGGCAAGCTAATTGGTCTGGTGGGAGGAGACGATGGTGCATTCGAGCGCGCGCGGCCGTTGCTGGAGAAGCTGTGCCGGCGCATCGAAAGATGCGGCCCGGTGGGCTCGGGCGCGACGGCGAAGCTGGCGATCAATCTGCCGCTGATTGTCTTCTGGGAGGCGTTCGGCGAGGCCATGGCGCTCATCCGGCCTTTGGGCATCGACTCCTCTCGCCTGGTCGACCTGTTCACCGACAGCAGCGGCGGGACCAACGTCCTGCGCAATCGTGCGGCACTGATCGCGAAGGCGTTGGACGGCGAAGACACTGGTCCCGCCAGCTATGACCTCGACTCGATGCGCAAGGACCTGCGCGCGATGCTCGAAGAGGCACGTTCCCGCGGGATCGAATTGCCCGCCGCGGCGAGCACCCTCGCTGCGTTCGACTCTGCGTCCGCCCAGGGGCAAGGCGGCATCGATGCAATCCGTCTTCCAGCTTATCGCGCGGCACATGGCCGCGCAGCTTGCTGACGTCCTGGGGCTCGGTACGCTAGAAAGGAATACGGCTGGCCTGCGCTCGCAGGTGTTTTCCCACGCTGGCCAATGGTGCTCCACATTCCGTCGAACAGCACGGGCGAGCAATCCAGCATAGCTGGTCATGCCAGCGCTGCACCAGCGGGGGTGGTGGAAGAAGCTGAGAAGAAAGCGAGGCGCTCGAAGGCGGACGCTCACGGCTGCCCGCAACGGGCCGTGAGTTGTCATCGGCAGATGTCGACGTTTGGGTGCTTCCGGTCATTAGCTGTCCGGCGCCTCGATCCCGACTCGCCAAAGCAACTTGCGTGGCTGATTGCACTGCAGCGAGGCTACGGACCGCCGCAATTGCTCCAGGCTGCTTGCTCGAGCACGACTCGGTAACCATCAGGATCCTCGAAGGTGCGTCCGCGCTCGCGCCAGTATGGATTGAATGAAACAACTTCCGCGAACCCTGCGTGGAGCATCGACGCACAGGCCTTGTGCCAGTCGGTCGGTTCGGGCAGATAGAAGACGATCAGATCCTCCGGTGTCGGCGAAGGTAGAAGCGGATGAGCGCGGCAATAGGTGAACTCGAAGTGATAGTTGAGTCCCGGGCCGCCCAACATCACCCCATCGAACCCGTCATGATTTTCGAAGCGTCCGATCTCGATCAGGCCAAGGCCGTTCTGATACATGCTGACCGAACGCTGGAGGGCACTGACTGGTCGTGCGACTCGCAGGTGCGCCTGCACGCGGAGCGGCGCGTGGATCGCTAGTTCCACTGCTCTTTGGGCAGCGTGAGGTACTGTGCGACGCCGTTGCCAAAGGACCAGTCCTCGCGCTTGTTCTCGATCAATACGATGGTCACGTCCTCAGGTCGTATCTTAGCGTCCGCTGCAATAAGGTGTGCGGCTCGGCTATAGAAGGCGCTCTTTTGTTCGGTGCTTCGCCCTTCGCTCAGGAAGACTTGTACAAACACGATGCCCTCCGTCCGTTCAACTCCCAGATACGCTGGATCGTAGGTCAGCCGCGCGCGTGAGTGCTCCGTGATGATCTGAAAGCGATCTCTCTCCGGCACGCCAAGGCATTCGCCGAGCGCATGATGCACGGCGTTTCCGATGGCCAACAGTTGGCGCTCGGAGCGACCCTCGATAACATCAATGCGGATCAGAGGCATTTATGAAGGACCAGATCAGGCAGTATCTTACCTGAGCGGCGCACCGGTCGCCAATCGAACGCCGACACCCACCAGCGTCACTCCAGCAACCAGCGATACTCCGATCGTCTCGCCGAAGGTGATGGCCGAGATCATGCTGCCGAGGCAGGGCGCCGCCAGGAGCGCCATCGACATCGCGCTCGCGGAAATTCGGCGTCCGACCTCGACGACGGCCCAATACGCGAAGGCGGTCGCGAGCGGGCCGACATACGCGAGCGAGACTGCCCCACTTAGTCCGATCGGCTGGGGAGCACCCTCGACGAGCAATGCGAAAGGAAGAAGCACGCATCCGGCAACGAGCATCTGCCATGGCGCAAGAGCGAGCGCGGTTGCAGTGAAGCGATGCGCACGCACGACGACGATCGATACCGCCCAAGCGGCAGCGGCGCCCAACAGCATGGCATAGGCGAGCGCCTGTTCTGCGCCGTCAGGACGCAGCGACGGAGCCGCGATCGTCAACACACCGAGGATTCCCAGGCCGACGCCGCAGAGCGCACGTCGCGAAGCATGCTCTCGCAGCCACCACGCTGCGAGCGGGACCACCCAGATCGGCGTCGAGAACGCCAGTACTGAAGCTCTTCCTGGCGGCAGGATGGTCAGCGCGAGGCCGGTAAGTACGGAATACGTGGCCATCTGCAGCACACCGGAGACCGCAACCAGCCGCCAATCCGATCTGGGCGGAAGCGTGACGTCGTGCCGTACGGCGCCGAAGACGAAGAGGGACAGAGTCGCGATCCAATAGCGGAAGCACGCGTACCAGATCGGTGGAATGGTCGCGATACCAGCTTTCACCGCCGGCCAGCTGATTGCCCAGATCACTATCAGGAGAGCGAGCAGCAGGCGATCGCGGAGGCTCGTTTCCTGTGCGTCGTGGCAACCCGCGCGCGACGCTGGCGTTGTCCCGGGAGACAGCGAGATTGTCGCCTCGCCCTGTACTGGGTCCCCCGTCACTCTACGCATGCGCTTTGCGTTTCATGGTGCCGCGTTGGCTCCCATGCTTCCCCCTTGAACTGATCGTTCAACGGAACATGAGCAAGATGGTCCATGTAGTTGTTAAGCGTCTTCATGCCGACACCGAGCAGAACTTCGATCGCTTGGGCCTTGGTGTACCCGGCCAGCAGGAACGTGTTGACCTCGGCATCGGAAAGCAGGCCGCGCCGCTCCACGAGCTTCCGCGTGAAGGTCACCAGCGCATTGAGCTTTGCATCCGGGAGCGATTCGCCATTGCGGGTTGCAGCCACCAGCGCCGGATCGGCCTTCGCAATCTGCCTAGCGAGCGTCGAGTGCGCCGCCACGCAGAACGCGCAGCTGTTCGCGACGGACGCGGCGAGGGCAACGAGCTGTTGCTCGGTGAGGGAGAGCGTCGATTTCGAGAACGCGTCGCCGATCGCGAGCGCACCTCTCAGTGCGGCTGGAGACTCTGCGAACACGGCATACAGGTTGGGAACGAAGCCCAATGCTCTGTGGATGTTCTCGAGCAACGGGCGGCTTTGGGTCGGCGCGCTTTCCAGCGAATGAACAGGAAAGTTGGTCATTGCGAATCTCCTTGTTAGATACCGTGAGCTGAGCCCCTTGCGCGGCTCCACGGAAAGGCGTAGCTTCTCGCGCCATGGCCGAACGCGTAAGCCCAAAGAATCCGGATTTCATACCCGAAACGCCGGAGACCGATCTACTTTCGGATATCCTGCATCGTTTACGCCTGCGTGCTCGGATCTTCCGGCAGGGCAGCTACTGCGGCGCGTGGGCGCTCGATTCGGCGGGCGCGAAGGGCACCGTGTTTCACCTCATTGGGCGGGGGCAGGCGTGGGTTCACCGAGAGCGTGAACCGGAGCCGCTTGTGGTCGTGGGCGGCGACCTGGTGATGTTTCCGCATGCCCACAGGCACCAGCTCTCCGGCACGCCACGACGTCAGTCTCGTACGCGCCTTACCACCGTCGGCGACGGTCCGTTCACCACAGTGCTCTGCGCGGTGGTGGAGTTCGACGCCGGCAGCGTGAACCCGTTGCTGCAAATGTTGCCCTCGATAATCGTTGTACGCAGCGAAGAGCGGGACACATCAGCCGAGCTGCAAGCGCTGGCGCGCCTGATGGTCATGGAGTACGAAGCGGGGGCAGCCGGCCGGCAAGGCATACTGGACCGGCTGGCCGAAGTGATGTTCGTGCTGGTGCTGCGTCATCATATGCAGCAGGCGCTTGAACCCAGCGGTTTCCTCGCGGCCTTGAAGGATGAACGCATTGCGCGCGCACTCGAGGCGCTGCACCGTGCCCCAGGTGAGCACTGGCGCGTTGAGACGCTAGCGCGTGAGGCGCACATGTCGCGAACCATGTTCGCGGAACGGTTCGCGACACTGCTTGGCCAGACGCCGATGCAGTACCTCGCCAGTTGGCGCATGCACCTGGCCGATGCGATGCTCAGGGAGCCGCGTACCTCCGTTGCGCAGGCGGCCGAGCGCCTCGGCTATCAGACCGAGACCGCATTTCGTCGCGCTTTCAAGCGCGTGCGAGGTGTCGGACCAGGTGATGTGCGGCGCAGGGCGCGCGGCGGTTCATAGGCGAGCTGGGGCTGTCACTTCAGTTTATCGATTGCAGCGGGCTTCCAGGTCTTCTGGACGCAGGCCGGCCTCGGACCGAGAGCGGCAGAACCGTGCCTTGCAATGTCGGCGACTACGGCGGGCTCATCGTCGGCTTAGGGTCGAACCCAGCCAATCGGGGCGGCGAGACAACCTCGCTCCCGTGCCCAGATTCATCCTGTCCGAACGGGCGTGAGGATGCGCTCCACCGCCACTGCTCGCACATCCATCTCGTATTCGAGCTCCTCGATGGGCGGCCGGCAGTAATGCCAGGTCAGCCCGCCGCCGTTGCCGGCGCGGCGCACGATCTCGTCGCCCAGGAACGGGTACAGGTCGTGCACCGTGTAGACCTGCGTCGCGGTCACGTCCCGCCACGAGCCGCCTAGAGCGGCGAGACGGCTCTCCATCCTGTCCAGCACGAACCGCGCTTTGGCCCGCAGGCCGGCAGCCGAGACATCGCCGCGTGCTACGACGTCGTCGGGGAAGCGTCCACCCTCCGGCCACTCTCCACTGCCGGCGACCACAAAACTAAGCGAGGTGTCCCGCGCCGGCACGGTGTAGCAGAACGCGTAGAACGAGGGCACCGCCGGCGGGTCGATGGCCGGTGCAACGTTAGAGCGTGCCACTGGGTTCACACCGTCGCGGAACAGCCCCCAGCGCTCGAGCACTGCCACATATTCCTTGTTGAACTCAGCGAAGCCTCCCACGCTGAACTGCTTGGGCGAGCGCAGCTCGGCGGCGCACAGCGCCGTGCGCGGGCGGCCGAGTGCGGAGAGGTGAGTCTCGATCGCGGCGAAGCCCTCCGCAACCGGCACCGGCCGGACGAAGCGGGCGCGCTCCACCGCAAAGCCCTGCATCGCCCGCGCACCCTGCGAGAAGGGAAACCCGCCCTTGAGGAAGCGAAACCCGCCGTCGGGAAAGTCGATCAGCTCAGCCATCGTAGACACCGCTCCGGTTGCCGTTGCTCAGGGATAGACGATGAACTCCAGCAGATTGTGATCCGGATCGCGCGTGTAGATGCTCTGGCCCTGGGCGCGGCCGGCATCGCGACCGCCGACGCGCTCCACCGGACCCTCTTCGATCGCGGCACCGGCCGCCCGCAGGGCGTCGCGCAGCGTCTCCAGCGTGCCGGCCCACACGAAGCAGAAATCGCCGCACCCGGGCTTCGCGGTGGGTCCGCGCAGCGTGAACGCGGGATTCCCCCACAGCGCCGGCGCATGCACGTTGATCTTGTTCTCGCCGAACTGGATCGAGAAGAACGGTTTGCCCTGCGCGCGCCATTCCTCGAGCGTCGGTGCGGAGAACCCGAGCGCGCGGTAGAAGCGCAGCATCTCCTCGGGCTTCGCGGTCGGGATGGCGACGTGGTCGAATCCGGCTATGGTCATGGCGGCATCCGGTTGGGTTCGGTCGTCCGAGTTCGCTGCCCGCGGCCACTCCATGCCGATTCCCTGCAACGGCAGCCAGACCGCCGACGGAGCGCTTCAGGGAATCCTTGCGGCTGATCTCGGCCATCGCAGCGTCCCAGGTCGGTCACCGCACGCGGGGAGGGGCCGCAGGAACCAGCTGTACCCCGGGTACATCATCGGACCCGCGAAATGCGCTTGTCAAGTCATATGATGCGCGCCAGGCAGGCTCGCCAATCGCTTTCAGGCTTCCGCCCGTCCCCCTCCCACCCACCGTGGGCGTCCCCACGACGCGTGCTACGGTTTGCCTATTCATCCGCCGATCCATCGCTACGCTCTGACGCCGTTGCGCCTGTGCCGCACCGCGCGCTGCGCTGGCAGCGTACGCCGGTCCTTGTACTCCGACAGATGAGCGCGGCCCTCGAACGCAACCTGCGCCGGCACGTAGAGTGTCTCGCTGGCGGGATCGGCGAGCGCCACGTCTGGCGCCCTGCAGCGCTGCGCGCCGCAGAAGCGTTCATCCACGACCAGTGGGCAGCGCAGGGCTACGAGGTTGCGCGCCAGGCCTACACCACGCATGGCGTGGAATCGTCCAACCTCGAGGTGACCGTGCCGGGGCGCAGCCGTGCCGGCGAGGTGGTGGTTGTCGGAGCTCATTACGACACGGTGCCGGGCAGCCCCGGCGCCAACGATAACGCGAGCGGCGTCGCCGCGTTGCTGGAGATCGCCCGCGTGCTGCGCGAGACACGGCCGGCGCGGACCATCCGATTGGTCGCCTTCGTCAACGAAGAGCCGCCGTTCTTCTACTTCGGCGAAATGGGCAGCCAGGTCTACGCGCGGGCGGCGCGACGCAGAGGCGACGACGTTCGCGCAATGCTTTCGCTGGAGACCCTCGGGTACTACAGCGATGCGCCGGGGAGTCAGGCTTATCCGCCGCTGTTCCGCTTCTTCTATCCCGACCGTGGCAACTTCGTCGCGTTCGTGTCCAACTTGAGGTCGCGTCGCGTGTTGGGCGAGGTCGTGGCTGCGTTCAAGGCGAGCTCGGACTTTCCCGCCGAGCGCCTCGCCAGCCCCGGCCTGGTGCCCGGTGTGTCGTGGAGCGACCATCTGTCGTTCTGGCGGGCAGGCTACCCGGGCATCATGGTGACCGACACCGCGTTCTATCGCTATCCCTACTACCATGCATCGGGCGACATGCCCGATGAACTCAACTACCCGGCGATGGCGCGCGTGGTGGCAGGTCTGCAGGGGGCCATCGCCATCCTTGCCGGCGCATGATGCGCAGCGCAGCGACGGCCGCACCCTGCTGCCACGGCGCGCTCGTAGGTACGCGCTCTACAGCCCCGCTTCGGTGCTTTGCGCCAAACGGACCAGGCAGCGCAGGCAGAACGCGGCATTCTTGCGATCGGTATCCCCGAGCGTGTTCGAGAAGTGCATCACGCAATGCAAGTCCGCGCAATGTTCGAGACCGAGCGTGTGGCCGAGTTCGTGCAGCGCCTCCTTGAGCAGGCGAACGCGAAACAGCCCGGGATCCGCTCCGGCGAGAAGCCGGGCAGACGAGACGACGCACGCGCGGCCGGGGCACTGCGCGATGCCGAATACGAAGTTGAGCCCGGCGGCGAACAGATCCTCGTCCGTAACCGCGAGCACGCGCCGCGCCTGGTACCCTCGGGCCACCTCGAGCAGAATATCCGCACGGTACTGATCGCGCTCACGGCTGTAGGCGGCAGCGGGCAGGGATGCCGGCGCCTCGACGCGAGCCGCGATGCCACGCGCCACCAGCGCATCTGCAAGCTCGTGCACGGCTTCGGCAGGCGTGCCCTCGAACGGAAGGATGACCAGCTCGTCGATCGGGATGATCCTCTTGGGCATCGGCGGCACGCTTTCGCCTCATGCTGCTGCGGTGACGCATCTCGCATCGATCTGGACAGGCAGCGGCAGTGGCTATCATACCAACCGGCCGGTCCGAACTTGGCGTTGGCCAGCGCGTGGCGAGGGGGCGCGGTCCATGCGTCCGGTGCATGAGCACTCACACTGCCGCTTTTCCGCGGAGACAGCCTTCGTTTTCAGGATGCGCAGAATCCTGCACGTCGACATGGATGCATTCTTCGCCGCCATAGAGGTGCTGCGGCGGCCGGAGCTGGCCGGCCTGCCGCTGGTGGTCGGCGGGAGGGGAGATCCGCACGAGCGCGGCGTGGTGTCTGCGGCTTCCTACGAGGCGCGCAAGTATGGCATCCGTTCCGCGATGCCACTGCGCACTGCGCTGAGGCTCTGTCCGCACGCGGTGTTCCTGGCGGTCGACTACGAGGAATACTCGCGCGTGTCGGCCGTCATCAAGGGCCTGCTGAGCAAGTTCTCGCCCATCATCGAGGACGCAGGCATCGACGAGGCCTACCTCGACATCAGCGAGTCCGAGCTGCCTTCTGAGGCTGTCGCCTCTGCGATCAAGCAGGAGATCAGGCAGGCCACCGGGCTTACTTGCTCGATCGGCATCGCGCCCAACAAGTTGCTGGCGAAGATCGCCTCCGACCTGGACAAACCCGACGGACTCACGGTCGTGGAGCAAGCCGAGGTCGAGAAGCGCATCTGGCCGCTGCCGGCGAGAATGCTGCCCGGCGTGGGACCCAAGACCGAGGCCAGGCTCAAACGGCTGGGCATTCACACCGTCGGCGCGCTGGCCGAGCAGCCGTTGGAGAAGCTGGTGGAGCTGTTCGGGCCGGCGCACGGTGGCTGGCTGTACGAGGCCGCCCGCGGCCGCGACGAGCGCCCGCTGGTGACCCACTGGGAGCCCAGGTCGATGGGCCACGAAACGACCTTCCAGCGCGATGTGAGCGACTGGCAGCCCTTGGCGAGGATCCTCGGGCGTCTGGTGCGCGGCATCGCGACGCAGATGCGGCAGGAAGGCTACGTGGGCAGGACAGTCACGGTCAAGGTGCGCTATGCCGACTTCGAGACGCACACGCACGAGAAGACCCTGGAAGAGCCGACGGATGATGCCGATGCCATCCGTGGCGCAGCTTTCGAATGCTTCGCACGCTTTGGGATGGAAAAGGCAGTACGCCTGATCGGCGTACGCGTGGGCGACCTGCGCAAGCCGGCTGAGCCAACCACGGCGCGCCCGCCGGCGAGCTGACGGCGATACCCGCTTCTGGTCTTCTCCACCGAGCGCGCCACGCTCTGCTTGTGCTCGCCTGC
>Ga0335070_10000996_pt1 | contig 32501 bp, 22 predicted proteins | sample Lox_Sample_13_FD_206722 | JGI IMG/M metagenome (GOLD analysis project Ga0335070, IMG submission 206722) | Soil microbial communities from Loxahatchee National Wildlife Refuge, Florida, United States - Lox_Sample_1.3 | ecosystem: Environmental > Terrestrial > Soil > Wetlands | place: USA...
AAGGTCCTCCCGAGGTCGTACTATAACAAACGCGATAATTAGTCGCTCCGGGAACAGGAGCCCATAGCAGATTAAATAATCCGCCTGGGGCGTCGCCTCCGGCTACAAACTGCGCCCCTTCAGGCGGGGTGAATGTAAAGGTCGCTGTCACGCTCTTTGCAGCGCCCATCGTCACAACGCATGGTCCGGTTCCTGAACATGCCCCTGACCAGCCTGTAAACGTACCCAGCGTCGGAGTAGCTGTCAATATTACAGGTATTCCGGCAACAAACGTATCTGAGCAGGAAGTGCCGCAGTTGATGCCACCAGGTGTACTCGTCACCGTCCCGGCTCCGCTGCCTGATTTCATCACTCCAAGGGTGTTTAGAGGCAGATTAAACGGATTGTAGAAGAAGGTTTGAAAGGATCGCCTTACTATATTATAGGGCGCAACAGGAGGAGTCGTAGGAAGAGTAGGAAAGTCGTATGTCCAAACCTGCCATTGATAAGTTTTACCCTGATCAAGCGCCCTCAAGTCCGAGAAGGAAAGATTCATCGTCCTTCCATTCAGGAGGTACGAAGCCGGCGCATAATACTCCTTTGTGCCATCTAAGTTTCGGATTCTTATTTCATACAACTGGTCAGGTGGGAAAGGAGGGATAGCCCAGGAGAGATTTATTCCCCCGTCACCGCGTACGGTCTGACTCATGGTCGCTGGGGTTACGCCTGTAACCTCCACATTTTGAAGAATCCTGGTATATGTTTCAATTTCGTCCGTAAAAGTTACATCTAATTTATAGCCGGAACCACCGTAAAGAGGTGGACTCAAAACTTTGCGCCAGCCTTGGCTACCCCTAGTTTCTGTTGAAAGATTGAATGCCTCCGATATTAAGTCAAACGGGTGGGCAATACCGTTTGGATCCGTAATCGTAGCTCCAACTACTTCGCCCCGGGATCCAGCACGGACTAAGAAGACAGCCTCTACCCCTAACGTGTCGCTAAAATCTCTGGCAGTGTAATAAGAGACCTTAACAAGAGCAGAAGGGGCATAGATGAGATTAACGAAGCTGGACTGGCCGGCGTTATAGGCCGGAACTCCCTCAGGATATGTCTCCGGGGCATCATAAGCCCTGACCATCCATTGATAACTTTGTCCTTTTTCCAGGCACCTGAGATTAGGAAAAGAGATGATCAGACCGGTGGCGTTTAGCACGGCAGGAGATCTAAAGTACTCTGTTAGACCATCTGGGCTTCTCACGATCACCTGGTAATGCTGACCGGTGACAACACCGGACCAGCGAACATCAGCGGTCCCGTCGTCGTAGACAGTCACAGAAATCCCTGTCACAGGGCTCAAAGAAACATGCTGGATGTTCTTAGTATAGGTCTCAGTCACGCCGTCGTAAAAATGAAGGGTCAGTGTGTAATCGCCGTAACCGTAATCAATTATCGGCCCGAAGATGTGTCGCCAGCCCTCAAAATAGCGACACTCCGTCAACCAATTTTGGGCGTCATTCTGGAAATCAAATGTATAAGAGAATCCGCCTGGGCCGACTAATGTGGCACTTTGCAGAAGATCCTTGAATCCCGGCCATAAACCGAAGACCGCAACGAGACTCCCATTGTACACACTGATTGGAAAAAAGTTCAACCTTCGGTAAGAGAAGGCTGCGTTGACTGTTTTGTCGGAGGTCATATGCACGGTACATTGATTACCTGCGGCGGAATCACACCCTGTCCAACCCGTAAAGATAGAGGTGCTATCGCCCGCTGCAGTTAAAGTCACACTGGTTCCTAAATCATAGCCTTCGTAGCAATTTGACCCGCAATTAATAGATCCATACGAGCTAGTAATGGTACCGTTGCCACTTCCTGATTTTGTTACCCTCAAAGGCCCATAGGACATATTCGTCACAACCACCTTATCAAACGTTGCAGCGGCATATCCCGATTTGGTGTCGATATCAATCCCAGCGACGCGGGTGCTAAGGCCCTTGAGGTGTACCTTCGCTGGGCCATTAACAGGAGCTGATCCCCATGGGTCGTAAGAGATAGTACTTCCATCAAACCCAAATATAAATTGAGATCCATTCCAGGAAAGGGATAGTCTGTGAGGTTGACCCACCAGGTTAGGTATTGTGTTGTCTTCATGTGAATAAACGAATTCATACTCGTTCGGCAGATTGCAACCGTCCGCTATGCACCGCGCAACATTGTAGAATACAATGGGTTGAGTACCGTTATGTCTAATTCCAACAGTTGCATGGATATCACCCCCCATTGCTTTATCCGCGAAAGTACCATCGTTATAAAAAGAACCGAAGATTCTCGCTATGGGGCTTCCCCCATTGTTGATTAATTGTGTTACGGTGACATCTGCGGCAAATCCCACCACAGCTTCAGCATTAAGAAAATTCATGTTGTTGCCGCCGTTTGAGCCATACCTGGCAATCGCAGATTCCAACACCCCGCCTTGGGCACGTCTTACAAACTCCCAGGTATTCCACTTGGTCTTGTCAATCATGCCAGAGGGGGCGCTGAAATCATCATACGGCACCCCATCTGTATAAACGTTATCAAAGGTTGCTGAAATATGTCCGCCGCTCGTGGATGTTTCTTGATGGCTAATGCGGGTTTCAAATCCTCTGTAGGCACTCGGGAGGGCGCCAAAATATGTCGGCCCGCTCACAGTGACCGGGTTACCTCCTTCGAACCCGAACGTAAATTGATTGTTACCATTCCAAGAGATAGAAAGAGTCTTTTTCTGGTTCAGGGCAACGGTCCAGTCGCTCGGTTCCACCCAAGCAATAGTAACTGAACTCCCGGGCCCATAGCATTGCTGGTCCAAACACTGGATTATCGCGTAATATCCCTTTAGCTGACCGGACTGATGCTTGATTCCGACGTGCGCATTAATGTAGCTGGAAGCTGTATCGCTGTAATAATTGCCCGAGAGCCTGGCGCGCACCATTGATCCATTATTATTAACTTCGTTTACAGTGACGTCTGCTCGAATTTCGTTAGTGCTAGGGCTGGGAGCTAACTTCATCGACAGAGAATTTGATATCGGGTTAGGCCCATAGTAGGTGAGTCCAGATTCCAAAGCACCGTTATTTATACGCCTGACAAATTCCAGATCCGCCCACTCGGTGCGGTCGATGAATTGACCAGAAAAATTATCGACCATGTACGGTTTACTTCCGGCATCAAGGGGATCTGTCCCTAACGCAACCTCGACTCCGTCATTCACACCATCTCCATCTGTATCAGGCATAGTAGGATTGGTGCCTGCCTGGTATTCCTGCGAGTTCGTTAACCCATCGCCGTCCGGATCGTCAGAAGGCTTCTGGTTTAAATTCCCAAAGTAAGCTATCTCCCAGGTATCAGGAAGGCCGTCGCCATCTGTATCTGAGGGGCTCAAAGCGTCTTGATAAACTGTAAACGTGTGACCGGCAATGGTCATTGTTCCGGTCCGAAGGGGCCCGGGGGTTATCGTAACCGTGTAACCTACTGTTCCATTTCCGGAACCACTGGCCCCTGAGGTGCGGATGATCATTGCCGTGTCATTGCTTATCGAAGTCCAGTTGCAGCCTGCAGGCGCTGCTACATTGACAGATCCCACTCCTCCTCCAGCCGGATAGTAATCAATGGTGGGAAAAATTGAATAGGTACACGATGGTATTCCAGTGCATACTTCCTCTGGAGTCACACTCGTTATTACGGAGGTAACAGCTGTATCGGTTATTGTTGCCGAGGAGTTCGCGACAGTTATAGTTGGAGAGGTTACCGTTATGGTCGGAGTTCCCAAACTGGCTGAAAATGTTTCCACCAGTCCTCCTGGACAGCCGGAAATATTTCCGTCCGAATCGAGCTTCAGTACCCAGATATCGCTGTCTGTTGCCCCGAACGAAGTAGTATACCCTGCGACAATATATCCGCCATCCGAGGTCTGTTGGATGGAATACGCAGAGTCTTCGTTTGGGCCGCCATAGGTTTTTTGCCATCCATTCGGCCCAGTAAGACTGCCATCGGCGTTGAGCTTCAGTACCAAAACATCCCTGCCCCCTATCCCGGAGGGCGAGGTTTCTCCCACCACAATATACCCGCCATCGGAGGTCTGTTGGATGAAAGAACCGTACTCATAACCTGAGCCGCCATAGGTTTTTTGCCAGTCGACCTCTCCATTGGCCTTGAGCTTCAGTACCCAGATATCGAACGCCCCTGCCCCGAAAGAATAGGTACTCCCCGCCACAATATATCCGCCATCTGAGGTCTGCTGGACGGAATTAGCAAAGTCACTGCTATAGCCGCCGTAGGTTTTTTGCCAGTCGACCTCTCCATCGGCCTTGAGCTTCAGTACCAAGATGTCATAATACTCGCTCCCCACGGAATAATTGGTACTCCCCGCCACAATATATCCGCTATCCGAGGTCTGCTGGATGGAATAGGCATAGTCATCGTTTAGGCCGCCGTAGGTTTTTTGCCAGTCGACCCCTCCATTGGCCATGAGCTTCAGCATCAAAATATCGATGCCTCCTGCCCCGAAAGAATGGGTATGTCCTGTCAGAATGTATCCGCCATCTGAGGTCTGCTGGGTGGAATAGGCATAGTCATGGTTTGAGCCGCCGTAGGTTTTTTGCCATGCGTTACTTCCATCAGCGTTGAGCTTCAGTACCCAGAAATCATATCCCCCTGCGGAAGAAGTTGTACTTCCTGCTGCGATGTATCCACCATCTGAGGTCTGCTGGATGGAATAAACTTTATCATCGGTTGAGCCGCTGGGGTAGCTTTTTTGCCATGCCAAACTGCCATCAGGGTTGAGTTTCAAGATCCAGATATCATTGTCCACTGGTCCGAAAGAAGTATACCCTGCGACAATATATCCGCCATCCGAGGTCTGCTGGATGGACCATGGATAATCATCGCCTGTCTGGCCATAGGTCTTTGCCCATGTGGTAACTGGTGGCGTACCAGAGGTAAATGTGGCGGCTACGTTTTTGGCTCCATCCATCGTTACTTTACAGGTCAAAGCTTGACTTACACAATCTCCTGACCAGCCACCAAAATACGAGCCAGCGGCTGGTGCGGCAGTCAGAGTGACCACAGTGCCCGCATCATAATGTTCATCGCAGTCAGTTCCACAGTTAATGCCCGGTGGAAGGTTCCTTACAGTACCCGTACCCGTCCCTGGCTTCGTAACTGCAAGGTCGACCCCAAATGGGTCTGAGTAAAGAACGGTCCCGTCACCCACGGCAAAGAATCTGTAATCGCTACCCAAATTGACTCCGGACAGGTTGTTCGACGTTCCTGAAGACTGAGATTTCCATGTACTTTGATCGATAGGATACGAAAAAGTGACTAATGTGCCACCATCTCCCACCGCAACAAAAATGAGTTGGGCATTTGCTATACCCCGGAGGTTATATGAAGTGCCTTGCCAGTCGAAATAATGTTCCACATCCGTCGACCAAAAGACCCTCTGAGGTCCCACCGCTACAAAATAGCCATTGCCATAAGTAACCGCCTCGGGTGGAACCACACTGTACGCGCCTCCTGTTCCCATTTCACGAGTAGCCCAAGGAATATTCCCATCAGAGGATACAAATGACGCAGCCGTTAGAAATGGCCTGCCAAAATTAAGTGAACCAACTGCTACGAATGTATTGGCGTCATAAGTGATCGCAGTAAGAGTCGATGGTGTTAGCAGGGTGACAGCGCTCCAAGAAATACCATCCGACGATGAAGCAAAGACGCCGTAACCGGAGGCATCATCCCCTACCGCAACAAATTTCCCGTTGCCATAGGCTACCCCTTTAAGGTTAGCAGTGATTCCAGAAACCCGTGGTGTCCACGCATATCCGTCCAAGGAGGTATATACACTACCTAAGCTCCCGACTGCTACAAATATACTTTTGCCGTAAATAACTGCATTTAGATTAATTCCACCCCCAAAATCGGTTGTAGTCCAGGAGGATGGATCGGCCCCATTTGTCGAGGTGAATATTTTCGAACCTCCAACAGCAACAATTTTTCCGTCCCCATACGTGATTCCATTAATAGGTCCTGTAGTTGGGGGTGGACTCACGCTATTCCAAGTTTCCCAGGGGCCAGCTGCCTCCGTCTGGATAGGCGCGAGAAACAAAGCTGGAAGCAGTACGGCCAAGAGTGTCAATAAAGTCAAGAACGAATTTCCCTTGCGACCTTCGTAGCTATTTTTTATCTTACCCATTTGGAATCCTCCCCGTTTTTTAAAAACGCATAGAGCATGGAGCAAAGAGCACAGTGTAAACTGAAAAAAACCTCACCGTGATTCGTGTCCGTAGACCCCTAATCCCTTCCTTCAAGAGAACGCATAGAACAGAGCGAAAAAGTGTTTGTGCCGGTGAGAGTGTCAGCACAACGCACAGCAATGGGCTACTAGGTATTGGAAACTCGCCCTCGTTCATACCACAACCAGAGTCACAGATTGGTCACAGATTCCCTTAAAGTTCAGTAAATTTTCAACATGTGTTTCCTGTCCACCGCTTTGACATAAGAATGTACTTTGCGATGGATAGATACTGGGGCTTCTGAAGAGATCACCATCCAAACAGGGCAAACCAGAGCGTAGTCTGGCCAAAAAACGTGTCCGGGACCGTAATGCGTGCCCGTCTCCCACCCCCACCCTCTCCCATCAAGGGAGAGGGAGAATTATTTGTTCATAACCTTAACTCTGCTTCATATTTGGGTTACGTTTTGAGTTGCTATTTCTCCTAGACAGCATCCGCTCTTTTCTTACTGGGTTCAGGATGTCCCAGAGTTCGTAGAGGGTATGGAACGCCTTCTTCTCCTTCACCCCAACTTCCTCGACCACCCCAACGAGCATGCGCGGATTATTTTCCGCTTTGCGGTAAATACGGACTAAGTAGCTATCCATGTGGCCTCGCCTCAAATGGAGTATTGGAATAACGGAGTATTGGAGTGTTGGAAAAATTCTCTACCCAGCACTCTCTTCTTTTTAGAATTGCCAAAGATAAAGAAAACAAATAAAGTAAAAAAAGAAAAGCCTGGCATTGACATTTTGAATGCCAGGCTTTGGAAGTCCCACCCCCATAGACCCCCCGCTTTGCTTCAGTGATCAATAAACAGCGACCAGCAACCGTTGATTAAGACGATCCAAGAAAATTGAGTCTCTTATATCATGGCGAGGTAACCAAAAGGTAACCAAAGTCAGGTGAAAAAAATTGGCAGTGGGATTCTAAGCTCTTGATAGAAAATGTAGATTCTTGGCGGGTGATAACTGGCCAGGGAGAATTCAGGTTTTTTCAAATGAAAGATCCAAAACAGGCACGCTCACCGGTCAAGGACTGCCCCCAAGTTCGTCTCGAACAAAACCCTCTTCATGCAATCCAGAGGGTATTGAGGAACACAGCGCTCACATCCACCGTGACTTTGGGCATGTTCGTTTCAAGATCCCATGGAACAAAAAAAGTGAGATCCTCGATCTCTCGACCAGCCCCCAGGCCGAGAGTGCTTCGCAACCACCGATCCACTTCACTGATGGTCCCCACGACAGTCCGGTCAATGCCTGTAGCCCGGTTCATCTCCTTAAGGTGCGGTGACCCTCTCAGCTGATCCAGAGCTTCCTCCGAATGAATTCCTCCAATTTTTCTCCGGAGGACATAGCCATTTCCCCTGTCCAGGAAGACCGCGAGCGGCGGATTGACGAGAATCGCTGCATGGCAGAAGCGGATTCCTGAAATGCACCCGGATATCCTCTTCAGGAGGTTTCTCAGCCTCTCGATAGATGGCAGGAGACTCGGAGATATCCTCTCAAAAATATAATCCTCTTCCTGGTGACGAAACGCTCGCAGCCGGGTGGGATCAAATCCCAGCTCCATAAGATCTGAAATCTTGAGGCGAAGGGGCCGACCGATCCCTTTCTTCTCAATCCATGAAGAGAGAAAAGGTCGCCGGTAGAGGGGGAGATCTTCAATGAAGAAGGTAGGTTCCTTCGTCAGCTTTTCCGGAAGGTGCCGGATGGCTTTAACCTCCTCCCAGATCTCGACCCGGCTCTCATGGGGACTCCAAATAGAATAAGGAAGGGCGGGAAGATCCTTGATCTGATCGGAGATAGTGATTTGATCGAGCGACGCCCCGCCCGTGTCGCCGAGGAATGTGGCGATCCGTCTGCGGAAACCCAATACTCTGGTGACGAACTTGGTCAGCATATAACACATGAACGGGCTGGAAGTCCCTGCTTGAAGTTCCTTTTCAAAGAGTTGGTTGAGGGTCGCATAAACATCACGAAATTCCTCAAACGTTCTTCTTATCATGGCACGATTATCTTCCATGTCGATCACGGGTCTTTTTTTCTTCACATTGAAGAGAAGCTTGGTCAGCTTTCCCTTGAGATCCTCGGTCTCAACGGACTCCGGAACATAGATCATGTAATGGGCATCTTCTGGTTCCATACTCGGACCGATAAAGTCTTCAATGGGTCTCCAACCATGCTTTGCATAGAGAGTGTAGGTGGGATCCTCCGGGAGAATGATGTTGTCCAGCAGTCCAATGGTTCTCGAGGTTTCGACCAATTGCCCAAATGTGCTCAGGATTTTTGCGCCGAGCCCCTTTCCCCGGAAATGAGGAAGAACCTCAACATAGACGAGGTAGTAACTTGTGATCGGTCTTCTGAGATAGATCATGTTGAGGTAGCCCAGGACCTCTCCCCTGTCAGAGTGGATCTCAAAAGTATGGAATAACCGGGCCCCCTCTCTTGGATTGAACCGTTTGATCTTTGTTGCATCGACCGTCTTATTGATTCGCACACGAAGCTCTTCCAAGACTTCGTGAAGGGATGAAAAATCAGAAGCACCCGGTTGCTCACCCATGGCCATGTCGACCACGGAAAGGACGTCTCTCAGGCCGATCTCTGAATGGTTGACCCTCTCTTTATTTTCTTCTGATTCTGAAATCACTGTTGACGAACCCCCATCGACTCCGGGTTGTAGGGACAGCACTTCACCTCTCGGGAGCAGTTCGACGAACCTTGACTTTCTCAAGGACCTTTCTGTAAATAGCAGTGGTTGTTGAATCCGGTTCGGCTTTAAGCTCTTTCTTGAGAACCTTCTTGCAGTCCTCATAGATTCTCAAAGCATCATTATACATACCTTTGTTCGAGTAGAAAACCATCAGTTTCTGATACGACTCCTCGATGAGAGGGTCCGCTTGAATGGCTTTTTTATAACAATCCATTGCCTTTTTCAAAGAACCCTGTCTCTCATGAAGCTTCGCCATTTTGTTCAGCAATTCGATATACTTCGTCTTCAGTTCCTCTCTTTTCTTGCCTGGCCAAGGTGCATAAATTTCTTCTGGGAGGAAATCTCCTTTGTAAATTTCCAACGCTTCCGCGTAGAAAGGAAGAGCCTCCTTCCCATCTCCTTTTTTTTCCTTCTCTTCGGCCATCTTAAGTAGGAGTAAGAACCGATCGGCGTCCACCTGGCAGAGTTCGGCGTCGAGAAAGACAATGTTGTCATGGAGGTGAATGTAGGAGGAGCCGAATTCTTTATGATTGAAGGGTTCGAGAGATTTTCGCAAACGCTGAAGGGCCGTTTTAAAGTTTCTTTCTGCTACCCTTGAACTCTCCTCCGGCCAGAGTTCATCAATGATAATTTCTTTAGGAATCCTCTCTCCCCCGTAAGAGAGGATGGTTTTCAACAATTTTTTAGGCTGGCTCCGATCCCACTCGTCATCCTCCATCAACGAATCTCCCCGAAATAATCGGAATGTTCCGAGGGTCTCAATTCGAAGCAGGGGAACCCTTGAACGATAGATCTTTTTTCGGATCTCCCACACCCTTTCCCTCACCCTAGAATCCGGATGACTCGAGAGTGTCTTGAGATCCTCTTCTGCCATCGAAGAGAGGCACGTCGAAAGGAGATGGGCTGCATAATCGCTGGCTTCAAAAACCTTTAACTCTAGGACCAATAGGCATGCTTTGAGAAGATATTTCCTACCCAGGTCGGGGAAGGATCTATACCCCCTCGCCTCTGCGATTTTAAACCCCTTTTGCAACTGTGAGACTGCGTCGTCATCCTTTCCCTGAGCCCTTTTAAGGAAGGCGCTCGCGAAATGGACCTCGGATAGAGAAATGTAGCTTGAGATCGATGAAAAATATTCTAGGGCTTCGCCCAGCTCCTTTTCAGCCCTTCTGTATTCTCTGAGGTGAGTATAAACCAGGCCCATGGCTATTTTGGTTCGATGGAGGTGGTATTTCGACCGGCCTGCACTTGAAAAAGCATCCACCGATTGAGCGATTGCCTCTCTGGCTTTTTCAAAATCGTTCTTGTTCAGATAAATAAGCCCTAACAACTTAAGAGCCAAGCCCTTAAAGAGACCATTTTTCGAGGAGATCGCTGCACTGAGATACTCCTTCGCGATTTTTTCTGCCTCAGAAGATTCTCCCTGATTGGCCCTTAAGTATCCTAATATTTCATAGGTCCATGGGATCATATAAGCGAAACCATGTTTCTCGATCTCAGCCTGAAGTTTTTCGACCAAACTCTCTGCCTCATTAACGTCGTCCCGGTAGTTTGCCAGGAGACACCGAACAATCAGTTGTATCGCCTTCAAATCTGCGTAAATACTATTCTCGGTTACTTTTTCGATCTTGTTGCTCGCTTCAACAGCCAAAGAGTATTCTCCGAGCAAGACGAAGCCTAAAGCAGAAAAGCATAAGGCGTAGGCTTGGAGACTCATGTCCCTTAACCGCTTAGAAATAGAGTAAGCATTCTGACACGCCCAGATCCCTTGACGAAGATCCCCTTCTCCCAGGATGCGACCCAGTCCAATGAAATTCCAGAGGACGGCCCTCTCATACGGGTATTCATCCAACTCCAGTTGATGAAGGAGGGTCTCTCCCTTTCCAATCAAACTCTCGACAGGCGTTAAGTGAACGCCTGCTTGAATCGATCCCTGGATGACGCGTGCAAGAGAGAGCAACATGCCCTTCCCATTTTCCTGCTGTTCGAAAAGGGTGTAAGCCTTCTCAAAGGCGACCAGATTCTCTTTTCCTCCCACAAATTGTCTGGTCATTGCCAGATAGAAAAGGAGCCATGGATTTTCTCGGATGGTGGCGTTCGGAAGAGACAAAAGCCATCTGGACAAATCACCTACCCTTCCCTTCTGCAATAAACCCAACCCTAAGCGCTCAATCACGGAAGCGGCCTGTGGATAAGCATTTGCCTCAAGAAAGTACTTCACTGAATTTTCCAGCTCTCCCCTTTGCTCATAAAGAGTCCCAGCCTTGAGGAGCAAGGATTCCTGTTCTTTATGCCTCACCGAAGTCATCAATTTGGCTTTTAAGAAACTTCTGAAGAATTGGTGGTATTGAAAAAGCCATCCCTTCTTCTCATCATAATAGGAATGGACAAAAAGGTTTTTTCTCACATGGTCCCGAAGAATTTCCTCGGCCGTTTCCAAACCAAGAAAATCTCGGATGAAGGCGGGTTCGACCACATCAATCAAGGACGATTTGATTAGAAATTCCTGAACTTCCTTCGATAAACAGGAAAAGATCTCCCTGCCGAAGTACTGAAAGACTTCTTTCTTAAAATGATTAGGAAAATCCTCCGAAATAAACTTTGTTATGGCGGACTCTTGAAATCGGCTCAGGAACTCAGCAAACAAGATCAGCGCCCCGATCCACCCCTCGGTCGCCGAGTAGATTTTCTTCAACTGATCGGCGCCGAGAGAGACCCCACGAATTTTTTTAAAGAACTCCTCGACCTCCTCCTGGGTGAAGGCGAGATCCTCATTGGTTAAGACCAGCGCTTGTTGTCTCATCTTGAGTTGCTGAAATTCCAGAATGGGAGGGGGTATTTCTCTTGATAACAAGATCAAGTGGACATTTGGTGGCGAATCCTCAAGCAAAACTTGAAGGAACTTAAATCCAGGAGCCGTCGTGGAAAGCCGGTCCAGACCGTCCATGACAATCTGGACCGGGATCGAGACCTCTTTGAAAACGGATCGCACCCACTCTCGATAAACAGGAATCTCCTCCCTCGGTCCAGTGATTTGTGGGAGATAAGGAGAAAGAAGGCGTGAAAAATCGATGTCCCTTAGGACCTGTTGAAGGGATTGAACCGTTAGATGGAAGAGATTCGCGGGATCGGACTCGTCTTTATCCAAGCTCACCCAAGCGAAGGGCATCTCCGAGGTCCTGCCATAGGAGGCAACTAAAGTCGTTTTCCCTTGGGCTGCCTGGCCCAGGACGAGAATTAACCTCTTATCTTTGTTTTTTTCGATCAGGTTGGTGAGACGGGGTCGATACAAAATTTCAGGTAGATAAGGAGGCGTGATTTTGGAGATATCAACAGATTGGCTCATCTGGAATTCTCCAGACTTCTCTAAAATCCTCTCAATCACCCGCAAATATATCACAACGGATCGAATAATCAACAAGAATTTAAACCGTTTCAGGTTTTTGTCCTCTTCGAAGGAAGACATATCGAATGTTTCGAAGATGGCCAGAGCCCCCATTTTTTGCTTGACAGAGAAACGGGGTTGACCTATACATAGTGAGAAAGCAATAGATGGTGAAGGTTCCCCCCTCGGCCCAGTGACTCATTGAACCCACCTATTTCGGTGGCTCTTGAGTTAGAAAACAATGATTGGGCGAAAACATTCTGAAAAAAACAATACGATAAGACCGAATCAAGAGAGAAGCCAAGAAGACAAGGTTGTGGATGTGAAATGGCGATTGTTCGATCTGTTCATTCATGACCTCACAGGGCCTCTTTCTATTGTTTCCACCAGTACGGATAGCCTCCTTCACAAAGTGGACCGGTATGGCCCTCTCACGGATCACCAGAAGCGCCTTTTGGATCGTGTCTCGAGGAACGTCCGCAGGGCCAAGAATTTGACCCAAGAAATGGTTGAGATCCTCCGTTCCGAGGAAGGTTTATTCGAGAGGGAATATTTTTCGGTCGAAAAAACGGTTTCGGAATCTCTCCTAGACGTTCTCGAGACGGCCATTCCCAATGCTGTCGAAGGGCTCATTCAAGCCGAGAGTCAGGAAGTGTTCCAACGCGACTTGAAGGATCACGGGATTTTTGTCGAGGTCACTGGAAAGTATGCCAAGTCTCCTTTCTGCCATGATCAACAGAAGATTCAACAAATCTTCCGGAACCTGATGAGCAATGCCATGAAATACCGGCGGCAGCGGATGGAGGTGAAGATCAGCGGGGAGGCGGATTTGCTCGTCTCCGTGGAAGATGACGGGATTGGAATCCCCTTGGAAGATCAAGAAGCCATTTTTGGGCGATTCGTTCGACTGAATAATGAAAAAACTACCCTTCTCCCAGGACTCGGATTAGGCCTTACAGGGGTCAAGGCTTTGGTAGAAACCATGGGAGGAGAAATTACATTGGAGAGTCGAGAGGGAGTGGGAACTCGATTTATGGTTCGCATTCCTCCAATTCGATCCCCTAAAGACACCGGGAAAGGCATTCCGACGGAATCAATTCTGGATGGAAAGAGAATACTGGCAGTCGATGATGAGCCAGATGTTTTAAAGATTCTCGAAGAAGAGATAAAAGCAACTTGTCCCAACTGCAGACTGGAAAAGGCTACTGCTTATGAGACAGCTGCCAAAATGTTAGAATCAACGGACTATGACGTTGTCATCCTGGACATTATGGGGGTCCGTGGATTTGACCTGTTGGATTTAGCGGTGACGAAGAATCTCCGAGTTGCCATGCTGACAGCCCATGCTCTTTCGCCAGAAGCTCTGAAGAAGTCTGTAGAAATGGGAGCTCGGGCCTACCTTCCCAAAGAGAAACTGGGAGAGATTGTTCCATTCCTGGAAGTTGTGTTGGCGTCTGAGTATGTTGCAGGGTGGAAGCGTCTTTATGAGAAGTTGAAGGGTTTTTTTGATAGTCAGTTCGAGTCGGATTGGGAGAAGAAGACAGATCTCAATTGGCAGGAGTGGACGAAGTGGAGGTCCCCCCGGGATTAATCTGCCCAAGACGTGTCCTCTCTTTCTGGGAACTCCGGGGATGAAGACAGTAAAGAGATGATGGCTGAATCTATTTTAAATGGCAAGAGAATTTTGGCAGTGGATGACGAACCAGATGTTTTGGCGGTTCTGGAGGAAGAGATCTTGGATGCGGCGCCAAAATGCAAATTGGAAAAAGCCACAACCTATCACGAAGCCACCCAAAGATTAGCGTCCCGAACCTATGACATCGTGATCTTGGATATCATGGGAGTCCGGGGCTTTGAACTTCTCAATTTATCGACCAAGCGAAATCTCACCGTAACGATGCTTACGGCTCATGCGCTTTATCCGCAGTCGCTGAAACGTTCCATTGAGATGAAGGCCCGAGCCTACCTTCCGAAGGAGAAGTTAGGAGAAGTGGTTCCCTTCCTGGAAGATGTATTGAAATATGATTACCTGCCTGGATGGGGTCGCTTGATGAAAAAATTGGAAGGGTATTTTAATTCGCAGTGGGGGAGGTCCTGGAAAAAATCTGAAGAAAGGTTCTGGAAAGAATTTAATGAAACAACCTCTGCTAAAAGAAAAAAAAGTAGACCCTGTTAGAAATTCCAGTCGTTGCGACTCGAAACCGAGCGGGGCATTAAACCCCGCTGGAATGATATAAAATGTAAACCCCGCCGCAGAGCACCCGGGCATTATTTCTAACGGGGTAAACTGAAAAATATGCTTGGGGTTCAGGGAAATGAGTTAAAGCCCCGAGAGGTAGGTATAAAAATAGCAACCTAGAAAAAGGGGGGGACATGATGGCAGATTCCATTCTAAACGGGAAACGTATACTGGCTGTGGACGACGAACCGGATGTTTTGGTGGTTTTAGAGGAAGAAATTCTTGGAGCAGCTCCAAAGTGTAGATTCGAAAAAGCCACGACCTATGAGGAAGCGGTCAAAAAGTTGAAGTCCCAAACGTATGATGTGGTGATCCTCGACATCATGGGTGTTCGGGGTTTCGACTTATTGGAATTGGCAGTGAGCAGGGATTTCCGGGTGGCAATGCTCACAGCCCATGCCCTTACCGCTGAAGCGCTAAAGCGGTCTTTTGAAATGAAGGCCAGGGCCTATCTTCCCAAAGAAAAACTGGGGGAAGTGGTCCCTTTCTTAGAGGACGTATTGAAGTATGAATATCTCCACGGATGGAAACTGCTCTTAGAAAAATTGAAAGGATTCTTTGACAGCAAATTCGAATCCGATTGGGAAAAGAAGACGGGTCTCCGGTGGCAAGAATGGCACAGGTGGGAATAGCAGACACTGATTGTTGGAATACTGGAATTTTCGAAGGAGTGAGGTATTAAGGGGTCAGAGTTACGAGAAGGGGCTCATGGCCGAATCCGTTCTGAAGGACAAAACACGGAGAGACTGGCCTCCTGGACCTATGATTTGGTGGTCCTTGACATCATGGGCGTGCGAGGATTTGACCTTCCAAGAAGTGCTGTCCTCCGGCAATTTCCGGTTGTGATGCTTACAGCCCATGCCCTGAATCCACAAGCCTTGCGGCAATCGATCGAATTGGGAGCCCGGGCCTATCTTCCGAAAGAGAAAACCGGGAGATTGTCCCTTTCCTGGGGACGTGCTGAGATATGAAAAGTTGCCGGGGCGGGCACGCCTTATGCAGAATCTCGGAGGGTTTTTCAGTAGCCGGTGGGGAAAGAACTGGAAGCGAACCGATGAGAAATTTTGGAAGGAGTTTGATGAGAAAATCGCTTTCATCAAGAAATGAGAGGAGGTAGGTCTATGGCCGAATCCATTTTGAACACAAGAAGGATCTTAGCGGTAGACGATGAGCCTGATGTTTTGGAAGTTCTGGAAGAGGAGATTCTGGGATACGCCCCAAACTGTAAAATCGAAAAAGCCACCACCTATCAGGAAGCCACCAGTAAACTGGAATCTCAAACCTATGATGTGGTGGTCCTGGACATCATGGGAGTCCGCGGTTTCGACCTCCTAGACCAGGCGGTCAAGCATAACTTTCCTGCGGCCATGCTGACGGCCCATTCCCTCGACCCAAAATCTTTGAAACGGTCCATTGAAATGGGAGCCCGGGCTTACCTTCCCAAGGAAAAACTGGGAGAGATCGTTCCTTTTCTAGAAGATATTGTGGAATCCTCCGATGGTACATCTACTTGGGGGCGTCTCATGAATGCATTAGAAGGATATTTCGCGGGCCGCTGGGGAGAATTGTGGAAGAAGTCCGAAGAGAAATTCTGGAAGGAATTCGAGAGAAAGACCTCCCGGGCGAAATGAGAAAACGGCTCCGATCAAAAAGCAAAGAGGTCATTGAAATGCGCAACATGCCCGCAAGGCAAATCTCAATGCCCATTTCTACTGATAATCCTTATTTCTCAGGCCCAACTTAGAGTAAAGATTCGAAGGTGAAACAAGCGACCTCCTTATTTAAGTCTTCATTCCTAAAAGTTCTGATTGATCAATTTTAGTAAAATATGTGTATTCCAACTAGTAATCGCCCCAAAATGGCTGTATTGTAGACGGGATTAAGGAAGCAGAGGCAATGTTTCCTGATTCGATTCCTCACTTTAGCATTGGTCCTCTTTTTGGTCTAATTGCTAATGGAATGCTTGCTTTTCTTTGCTTGGTTATTTTCAGTCTCTATCAACACTATAAACCTCTCTTCGTCCTCACGGTTTTCTATATTTTTATTGCGTTGGCCTTTTTAGGATGGGTGATTTATGGGTTTCAGAAATCGCCCCAATCTATTCTTTTAGGAAACAGAATCCTTTATGCATCGATAGCACTCTTACCGGGCACTTGGTTCTGGTTCTATTTATCCTTCCTTAGGCAAAGGCCAACACGGTTGACTTGGATCGTAACTGGATTAAGCTTGATCCTCGCTTTTTTGGCACTATTCGGAAAAGGGCCTTTGTTGTTCGGCCTCCCCCTTGAACCGGACCCGATTACCCCGGACATATTCCGTCCCCAATCATTGCTTCTCAAGCCCTTGATTCAGTTGTTTTGCTTCGTGGCTTGCATTTCCTATATTTTGTCGATTGGATTAAGAATGCGGCGTTCTAAAAAACAAGAGCTATCCTACTTATTGCCTTTTTCAATCGGTCTATTCATCTGGCTTTTAGGAGCGGCCCATGACTCTCTGCGAGTGGCAGGGGTTGTCACTTTGTCCAAGGATTATCAATTGTGGCTTGCATCCCTGTGGCTTTCCGCATTTTTAACAATCGCAATTGCTCTTCATATTCGTTCCTTGGAACGGGAAATGTCCCGCCTTCAGAAGGCTCAAATCGACGCACTTGAGGAATCTCGCAATGAGCATGAGAGACTGAGTAGAGCCAAGAGTAAAGCGCTTGATCACCTCTCCCACGAGCTCAGGACTCCACTCTCAGTGATCCTAGGCAATATTCGCCTCTTGAGGCGAAAGGCACAAGCTCGGACCTCACCGATCGTAAGGGAAGAGGACTTTGATCTTATGGAGAGAAACCTAACTCGTATCTTCAATATCCAGCGCGAGACAGACCAGATCATCCGGTCCTATCAGGAATTAGAAGTGACACTCCCACCTAAAACAACGGATACAAAATCAACTCTCACGATGGAAACGATACCTCTCTATCCATTTACTGAACGAATTCTTAATAAGGTTAAGCAGCAAGCTGCCCATCGGGACCTCGATATTCAACTCGACGGACTGGATGATATCAGTTTGAATATGAACTCTGGAGTTCTTGAAGATATTCTGCTAGGACTCTTAAAAAATTCTATTGAGAATACACCTGATGGGGGGTTGGTCAGGGTCGTTTTAGAACAGAAGGATCAGTGGATTCAACTCAAGGTCCAGGATTTTGGGATCGGAATCACAAAGGAGAATCAGCGACATCTTTTTGACGGTCTCTTTCATATGCTGGACACTGAGCTATATACTTCCAAGGAACCTTATGATTTCGGAGCAGGGGGAAAAGGCCTTGACCTCCTCAAAATGAAGGTTTATAGCAAACGCTTCGGATTCGATATTTCAGTCAGGAGCCAGCGATGTATGCATCTCACGAAAGAAAGAGATCTCTGCCCCGGAAAAATACCTTTATGTAAGTATTGTAAACAACTTGAAGATTGCCTATCCTCTGGAGGGAGTACGTTTTGTTTATCCTTCCAATGCTGCTCTCTTTCTTGAGAGGCACTTCCTGAAAGAATGCTTGACATGATCTTCAAATGGCAGTAGATTTGCGTTGGTAATCAATGGGGGGAACGGATCACCAGGGCACTGAACACAGCGGGGTGAGCCTGGCCGAGGCTAAGAATCACGACCAGGTGGTAGCTGGGCAGACCCTCGACGATCTGGTACAACTGGGGGCATCCCACCACCGACTTTTCTGCGCTTCTTTGTATCTTCCAATCAACGTTGTAACTACGCTTTGACCATTCCATGTAGAGACGGCTGCTTCGATAGGGGATTTATTATGAAAGCTAAGATGAAAATATTCATAATTATCTGAATCGTCGTTTGTTTTTCTTTTGGATGTGCATCCACATCAAAAAAGACCTGGGTCAAATGTCCTAATTGTGGTAACATCCTTTCAACCAAGGAAGGTGCTGAAGCATATCAAAGGATGTCTGCAGAACAGGAGCAACCTTTCAGTATTATGGGAGTCGGTTCCGGGATCGCTAAGACATTGTCAGATTATAGGGCATTAACAGTCCAGAACATTGTGGGCCAAGGTACCGCTTGGGCCACTATCGGAGATAAGACATTTAATGACCTGATATGGGAGTTCGCGGCTATCCTACGGACCGTAGATGGTTATACAGTAGGAAGGGGTTATTACAAGTTCACTACCCCTAATGGCCACTATTTTATGCTGGAAGCCACCGGCACTATCTTGGAGGGTGGCACATGGGATATTCTGCATGGGACCGGCAAATGGGACGGCATAACAGGGAAAGGCTATGGCAAGCTTATCATCCACGGAAAACCTTTACCCGTAGAAACAGAGCAATACCGGTTCAGGTTAAATGGAAGGCTTAAATTGCCAAAATGGGAATGAAAAAAGACTGGTTTGTATTCAGGCGTCTAACTGTCAAAGAGCGAGGCAGGGTCAGAAATGATCGTGCTTTTTTTCTTGTACATATTTCAGTCGGCAATCGTCAACCTCCAGATTCATTGTCAATCGAATATTCGGAGGTGGAATGGGTGTAGACTCGAAGACCTGGAAATCATCCGAGCTTCGATGGAGTTCTTGATCTAAAAATGTTTGGAGAAATGCCGCGCTAACCAACCCCTGAGTCACATCGACTTTAGAGGAAGGTTCATTTGGCCTTCAACTTTCAGGTCGGGGACGATCATCACGGTGGTGGTTCTCTGGGTCAAGAAATCTCAGAGCTTGGTGCCAGCCAAACGGACATAGTTAGTTTCTTCAACGATCACATTTTGCGAGCACACCCTGACCTTATGGTGCAATCTTATGCACTTACCCAGTTTGACTTCAACAATAGATCCTGACCATCTGCAAACACTCTCCATTCGACAAAAAAGATAATTTTCACAATCTCATTTATGTGTTGACAAAATAGTCGCTTTTGGTATCTTGAACTCAACAATTCTATCAACATCTTCTTTTTCCAAAGGGGGTGGTAATGGAGAAAGACCTTTAAGATTTCATCTAAAATGACAACTTCCTTTCGAAAATCTGGCCTGACATTTCCATCTCTCCCTTAGGGATATCTTAAAGGTATCTCAAAAAGAGGCTCTCGCCGATCTTAAGTAATTCCTGAGAAAAATAATGGGGACTGCAACCTGTCTATTTGACTGAGCAGGATCAATATCCCTTCCATACAAGAAAAAGAAGGAGGAATTAATAACGATAGCTCATGAATGTGCTCGATTCCTCCCAACAAGATGCTCAATTCTCGACAAAATCAAAAGCTTTGGACAACCGAAGAACAACCATAAGTAAAGGGAATAGATTTAAATTCCTCTTAAGGAAAATAAGGGGAAAGGAAGGAAAAATCATTCCTGTACTCAGAACCGTTCCCATATTTGAAGGGCTGACTTACAGGGATTTGAAAAAAATAGAGTTAATCGTCCATGAAAGGACGTTCATGCCTGACGAAGTGGTTTTCTACGAAAGGCAACCCGGCACAGGCATGTACGTGGTCAAGAAGGGACTCATCAGACTCACGAAAACGACGGACGGGGAGAGGGTTAAAATTGCGGAACTCGGGGAAGGAGAATTTTTCGGAGAGATGTCGCTGCTCGAAGAATATCCGCGCTCAGCCCAAGCGACAGCCGTTGTCAAGACGGAAGCCCTGGGAATATTCAGACCCGATCTCCTCGATTTGATAAAGCGTCACCCCAAGCTCGGTTCCAAAATCCTGATGAAACTTTCGACAAGGCTCGCTGGCAGGCTGAGGAAAACTACCGAAATGAAAGTGAAAGAAGTGGAATAAGATGGAAAGAAGTGAAATCCAAAAACTCTGGGAAGCCTTTGAAATTATCGCTATCGGATGCGTTCTGTTTGGGATCTTGCTGGTTTTATATCTCATCCGAGGACTACTCACACCTTTTATTATTGCCTTCGTCATCACATTCTTTCTAAGCCCTGTGGTCGATTACATGGAAAGAGAGGGAATAAACCGCACCCTGGCAGTGATTTTACTGATCCTTCTGACCCTCATTATTCTGTTCCTACTATGGAAATTGACCTGGCCGATCATACAGATGGAGGCAACGAGTTTGCAGAAAAACGCACCTTTCTACGTCAGTAAGATTCGGGGTAGCCTCGAGCAAGGAATGGAATTATTAGAGAGGAAGGCGGGCTTTATGCCCGAAGGGACGATGCAGAATGCGATGCAGTTGAAAATAGGCGATTTTGCCTCCGCATTTGGAAATGTAGATTTTTTGTTTAAAACCGTCAGATATCTTTTGGTCACTTTTATTTTAACACAGCTTATCGTCTTTTTCTTTTTGAAGGATGGGACGAAAATAAGAAAAGGGCTGATTGCGTATGTCCCTAATAAATACTTTGAAACATTCCTGACCCTCTTTCATGAAATTGATAAACAGATCAGCAATTACATCAGGGGCCAGTTGATAGATGCCTTCTTCGTGGGGGTTTTCGCCATCGTCGGTCTGTATCTCTTCGGCATCAATTACGCGATTTTCATAGGAGCCATTGCGGGCATTGCCAATATCGTGCCCTACGTCGGGCCTTTGCTGGCGCTGGCGTTCGGCGGTTTACTTGTCCTGATTGATACGGGCTCTATTTTCACCATGCTCGAGGCATTAGGTATCCTTGCTTTCGTTAAGCTGCTGGATAGCATTGCCATCTCCCCATTAGCTGTCGCTAAACGTGTGAATGTTCACCCTCTGATGGTTATCATTGTGATCTCCGTCGGAGGCCTTTTGCATGGGATTTGGGGAATGCTTCTGTCTGTGCCTTTATACTGTTCCATGAGGGTATCTTTGCGGATACTGTACAGAGGATTTGTAGAGTACGGCCACTGGTGAAAGAATGGAATGCCCAAAATGCCAGAGTGAGAATCCTGAGACCAACAAATTTTGTGGCGACTGTGGTGCCAAATTAGAAAAGGTTTGTCTTAAATGTGACTTCTCAAATCCAGTTGATTCTAAGAATTGTGGCAAATGCGGCAATGCTCTTGAAGAACCTGTAGCAGATCCTCCCATCGATTACTCCAAACCAAAATCCTACACTCCAAAGTTTCTGGCTGATAAGATCCTTACCACACGCGGCTCAATTGAGGGGGAAAGGAAGTTAGTAACGGTGCTGTTCGCGGATGTGGCCAATTACACTTCCATGTCAGAGAAGCTCGATCCAGAGGACGTTCATCAGATCATGGATGGCTGTTTCAGGATTTTGATGGATGAGGTTCACAAATATGAAGGAACGATCAATCAGTTCACGGGCGATGGCGTGATGGCTCTTTTCGGAGCACCCATTGCTCATGAAGATCATGCTCAAAAAGCCTGTTACGCTGCTCTCGATATGCAGAAAGCGCTTAAAATTTACAATAAAGAATTAAAGAGCAGGTTCGGGATAAATTTTCAAATGCGTATGGGTCTTAATTCAGGCACTGTAGTCGTGGGTCGGATAGGAGCTGATCTTCGAATGGATTATACGGCAGATGGTGATACGACAAATCTAGCATCCAGGATGGAGAGCTTGGCCGAGCCGGGGACAACTTATGTTACAGACGAAACCTTCAAGTTAACCCGCGGTCTACTGGAGTTCGAAGCCCTAGGAGAAAGAAAAGTGAAGGGCAAAGAAAAACCTGTTCTCGTCTACAAGGTCTTATCAGCAAAGGATGCGTACCGCCCCCGGCTCGGATCCGAGCGCATGATCTATTCCGATATGGTGGGTCGAGACAAAGAACTTGATCGGCTGAAACTGCAGGTCATGATGGCTATAATCGGTCAGGGGTCTGTTGTCAACATCACCGGGGAGGCTGGAATCGGTAAATCGAGGCTCGTGGCGGAGCTGAAAAGATGGGAGGAAATAAAAAGGGTTTTCCTCCTGGAAGGAAGAGCAATCTCGATAGGAAGGAATCTGAGTTATCATCCGATCGTCGATCTCATTAAGCAATGGGCGCGAATACGGGCGGATGATGGAGAGGCGGTGGCATTGGGCAAGCTTGAGGCTGCCGTCAGGAATCTATTTCCTGAAGAGGTAGGCGAGGTGCTTCCATTTGTGGCGACTCTCATGGGAATGAATTTGGGCGGCAGGTATGCGGAAAGGGTAAAGGGCATAGAGGGCGAGGCCCTGGAGAAACTGATTCTGAAGAATGTGCGCGAGCTTTTGATTAAGGCAGCTGAGCGGAGACCCCTGGTGATTGTAATAGAAGACATGCACTGGGCCGACACGAGTTCCATTGAGCTTATGGAATCTCTGTTTTCCTTGGTAGGGACGCATCGGATTCTTTTTGTCAATGTATTTCGCCGGGGCTTCCCAGAGGCGGGGGAACGGATCGTCAAGACGATAAAAGAGAGACTCCCAGCGTACTATGTAGAGATTGCGCTTGAGGCGCTGGATGGAAAAATGAGCGAAGCGCTCATAAGCAATATGTTGAGTATATGTTGAAGACTACCGCACTTCCCCATGCCATCACAGAACAGATTATTCAGCGGGCCGGCGGCAACCCGTTCTTCATCGAAGAGGTCGTGAGGTCCCTCTTCGATCAGGGGATCCTCGTTCGAAGAGAGGGGGGATTCGAAGTTACGAAAAAGGTAAGCACAATTTCCATCCCCTCCACCATCGCTGATGTGTTGATGGCCCGGATCGACCGCCTGGAGGAGTCCACCCGCCACTTATTGAAGGTGGCCTCGGTTATCGGCCGGAGTTTCTCCTACCGTATCCTCTCCGACGTCGCGAGCGAGGTCGAGGATATCCCGGGTAAATTAGACTTCTTAATCGAGAGCCAACTCCTCCAGCCTCAGGAGCGGACGGGGGAGTATCTCTTCAAACATGCCCTAGCCCAGGAGGCCGTTTACGAGTCCCTCCTGCCTTCCCGGCGGAGGGATCTCCACCTTAAGGTTGCCCACTCTATCGAGAATATCTTCTGCGCAAGTCTCTCCGAGTGTTACGGGATGCTCGCCTATCATTACAGCCTGGCAGAGGATCAGCAGAAGACGGAAGAGTACCTGATCAAAGCAGGCGAGGAGGCTCTGCGCTCGGCCGCCTCGGACGAGGCCCTGCATTACTATGAGGAAGCGTTGCAGCTATATCTGAAGAAGTCCGGTCCTAATGCCGATCCTGAGAAAGTGGCCATGCTGGAGAAGAACATCGCCCTGGCCCTGTATAACCGTGGACAGCATCAGGAGGCCATCAAATATTTCGATAAGGCTCTGGATTGTTATTGGGGGAAATTGCCAAAAGGCGTGGTTTTCGTTGCCATCAAGCTCCTGTCCGCCTTTCTCCATTTTCTCATCGCCCTGTACCTTCCTTCCCTGAAGTTCAGGAAGACGCCGACGGAGCAAGATATAGAAATCGTCGATTTGTTCTTCAAGAAAATTAATTCTATATCCCTAAGAAATGCCAAGAGATTTTTCATTGAGTATTTCTACTTGTTCAGGTTTATCAGTTCGTTCGATCTTCGAAAATTCAGAGAGGGGCATGGAATTTTCGTGGCGTCCAGCGCTTTCTTTGCTTACTCCGGAATCTCATTTGCGTTAAGCAGAAAGGTATTGGATGCCGTTAGAAACAGCGTCAGCCACAGCGATGTTATCAATTACACCATGTATGAGATATGCGAGACGGTAAATCATTTCTTGGGAGGAAATTGGAAAGCATTAAAGGACTACGACGATGAACTCATAGACCGGATCTGCAGGATCGGGGAAATCTATTATGCCTCACAATATCTGTTCTGGCATGGCATTGGCAGTATCAGCCAGGGTGCCTTCGACAAAGCAAGCGCGATCGTGAGCAGATTGCATGATCTCTTCGAAGTCTATGGGAACGGTCTTTCCGAGGTTTTCAAATACGAAGTGAATACATGTCTGCTGATCGAGTCGGGTAAGCTCGATGATGCAATGATTGAGTGCGAAAAGGGAATTGCTTTTGGGCAAAAAGCACGTTCAAATTTTTGGTGGGGGGTCCATACACACCAAGCTGGGATATACATCATGACGGGTGCAATTCAGAAGGCACGGGAATGCCTCGAGCAGGCTGATAGAATCAGGCTCCAAATGGAAACGGCCCCCTTTCAAGTATCATACTATTTCAAAACTCGATTGGAATTTGACCTTTACCGTTTGAAGGAATCGATGAAGGGCGGAAATCGCGCAGAAGTGCACGTATTGACAAGGAAAGCTTTTAAATCGGTCAAGTTATTGCAAAAGGTTGCGCAAAAAGCGGCGTATCACCGAACCGACACCTATCGGCTCACCGGATCCTATTACTGGACGACCAACGGGCAGAGAAGGGCTCTCCGATGGTGGCATAAAGCGGTACAGGAGGGAGAACGCCTGGGGGCGCGTCCCCAACTGGCCAGGCTATACTTCGAGGCAGGCAGGTGCCTGCTCGAGTCAAAAAGGAAGCATACGGAACTTGATGGCCTGAAGGGGGAAGAATGCCTGGAGAAGGCGAGAGTATTGTTCGAGGAAATGAGAGTGGAGTCAGCCTTGAAGGACTTGGGTCGAGCGGTAGAGACGAGGGGCTTTGATGGAAGGCAGGATCGCTGATTTGCTGTCATTCTGCTCCCTGATTAATTTTGGCGCAGTGAACCTCTCCAGAGAAGAAGAGGCATTTCGTGGGGAGCTGAACCGGGAGATGCTATCGCTCTGTGAATACTTGCCTGAGTCCATGCGGACGGGGGCAGCTTTATTCTTGGTGAAATACTTGCACACCTCTTTCATCGGCGGCCTTAATTTCTTCGACTACTTCTACGCGCCTGCATGGTCGATCCTTTTTTGGCTCCGTCAATCCCGTCTTGGCAACAGAAAACTAGACCCAAAGTATTTGAAAGATGCGAAGACCGGCCATGCCATGGCCATGTTCCTTCATGCTTTGGACGACCATCTCACGGACAGTCAATTGCCTGTTACACACCTGACCCTGCTCATGAGAACCCAGTCCTGGACGATGATGAACCGAGCCTTTGAGAGACTCGCCCGGGACGTTCCGAGGGGAATGGCAATTGTTTCCGATTTTATCGACGATTATTATTCGAGCATCGCCAGATCCGACAAGATGGAGTCTCTGGATAGCTACTGCGCGTTTTTCAGGAAGCAGATGGCAACCTGGTTGGTTGTCCCCGTCCTGATGGCAAAAAGGATATACGCCGATGAAAAGTCTGTTCGCTCCGTTCAGGCGGTCTATTCCTCCTTCGGCATTGCCTGGAGGCTCCTCGACGACTTACAGGACATCGAGACGGATATGATGAAGGGCATTCATTCCTCCCTTTACGCCTGCCTCCCCGGCGGTATTAGGAGAAAGTGGAACCGAATAAAGGAAGAAAAAGCTGATAGAAATGGCGGCTCTGCCGGGCAAGTTCTGAATTACATCCTGGTTAACGGGATAGTCGATAGAATAAGAAAGAGGATATGTAGCGAGCTGGAATCAGCCGCATCCAGGGCGGATTCTTGCGACATGACAAAGTTCGCTGATGAGCTTCGCTGCCTCTTGAGACCATTGAGGAACGGGGAGAATCGCTCATGAAGGGGGACACTTCTGGGGAAATCTGTCCAGGGGTATGGCAAGAAGAACTCTCTATCGAGGTGACAACCCGATGCAACAGCTCCTGCTTGCACTGTTTCGTCCGTTCCAGTATCTCCAGACGCTCCAACCTCCCCGTCGATCTTGTCCAGGAGATTATGGTCGAGGCATACGACGCCGGATACCGTCACTTGCATATTACGGGAGGTGAGCCCCTGCTCTGGGAAGGCTTGTTTGAGACCCTCGACTATGGCTTTGATGTAGGATACGAAACAATCTTTATGAATACCAATGGAACACTTATTACGGAAGAAATCAGCAAGAGACTTGCTGACTATGGCGGCTTCTCGATCTCAATCAGCCTGGATGGGCCCGAAGACCTGCATGACCGCATACGGGGAAAGGGATCACACAGAAGGACAATGAAGGGCATTGAAAAAGCGCTCCATGCGGGGAACGATCTTACAATTTTCACAACGGTTACGAAAAGTCTGCTGCCGGAGCTGCCTTGTTTCGTAGATGACCTGTATAAGGAATTTCCCACCATTAAGAATCTCATTCTCATACAGCTCATCAAGATGACGAATGGTGTACCTGCCCTATCAGAGGAGCTTCTGGAACCGGAACACTTCATACGACTGGTGCGAATGGTTGCTCTTTTGAACGTTGGCGGTCTTCCACTCATTGTGAAAAAGAATCCTCTCGCTAACATCGTTTCCGAAATGCTGGAGATGCCGTGGATTCCGCGAGTTCCACCCCTATACCGCGAGGGACGCTTGATTATCATGGCGGACAGGAATATGGGCGTGGTGCACTCCACCAGGAATAGCTTCGGCAGATACAGGCCCGGTATGATTCGAAAAGTACTGGCTTCCGATGGGTATCGAAGAACGGTTGCGCCTGACGAAGCCACGTGTCCATCGTGCAAGTATGCCCAACTGTGCAAAGAAAACGGAATGATTCGGCCCTCGGAGGGATATAGAGATCTTGATATCGGTAAGCCCTATTGTAGGCGAGTACTGGATAGGATTGCATCGGCTCAAGCTGTTTTGGGAGGTAAGCTGGAGGGAAAAGAGGTCTGCGTTTGCTAACAAGAGTTACAAAAACGGCCTAAGTGCAGCCACTCACGAGCGCTGCCAAAAGAAAGGAGGGAGGACACGTCGAGCCAAGAAAAGAAGAACAAAGCCATCGGTGACTAGGGCGAAGAGCAAGGGTGCTTTTCAGATTCGATACGAACCGGCATGAAAAAAAGGCGCACCAAGACTCTTCACGAACAGACGAACCCATGACTTCGAACTCTCAACACAAAAAAAAGGAGGAGAAAATGGGAACCAAGAGAGATAGAAATGATTTTATAAACTTCGTCATGGACTCAATAGAGAACCCAAAACTGGCGGACGAGTTTCTGTCAAAAAAGACCCCTAAACAGCTTCACAGTTTCTTCCACAAAAAAGGGTTCAAGGACATACCTTACAACGATTGCGATGATATACTCATGGCCAGAAAACGTATGAGGGGAGGGTCTATTCCTCGTCATGGCGAAAAAATATCGCCAACGAACTGTCCCCCTGGGGCAAAAAACTACTAGCACGAAAACAAGGGGTGATCAAAACTCTGGGGCGATGAGATCCTTTCGATTACGGTCACTGCCTTGAACTCATATTTCGATCAACGTTCTGAATTCGGATGAGTTCAATAGCGGGAATGACTCGCAGTAATGTAATCTGTCGGTGTGGTTCCTCCAACCCCGCCGACTCCCTTTGTAGATCGAAGCGACCGAGAAGAAGAGGCTATTAGTGATTAAAATCCTCAAGTCAGATCTCAATTCCGTTGCGTTTAGTACGGAATCATTGGACTTATATCCGTTGCCAGCTCGGGTTGCCGATTCTCTATCGAGCGATGAGGTGCCTACTTCAGAACATTTGTCAAAGCGATTCAAAGCTGATCATATCAACGACAATCTACTGAGAATCACCCGGCTCGTGTTAATGATCACACAAACGTGCAATATCAAATGTTCTTATTGCATTGCCGAAACCTACATGGGACCACATTCTGATAATCGGATCATGAGCCCAGCTACTGCGTGTGCTGCAATTGAAAGAGTATTCAAAAGGGTCCAAGATTTGCCGGGGATTGTTTTTTTTGGGGGAGAGCCACTCATTGGGTTTACCACCATCAAGGAAGCGGTACAAGCCAGTGAAAAATATTGTATGGCCCGTCAAGCGCCGCTACCGGATTTTACGATCACGACAAATGGAACATTGATAGACAAAGAAATGATTGAATTTTTCAGGAGATATAATTTTTCCGTCAATATCAGTCTGGACGGACCCCGGCACATTAACGATAAGCAACGACAGTTTCCATCAGGAAAAGGCACTTATGACATAGTCAAGAAGAAAATCGATCTGCTTCAGAGTGCGGGTGTAGAGATCGGGATACAAGCTGTATTCACGGATAACCACAGGAAATGTAAAGAGACAATAGAATCGACATACGAATTTTTACTTAAGCTGGGTGCCCGGAATATTTGCTTAACTCCTGCCATAGGAGGGTCACCAGACGAATATCTTGATGAGGGTTCCTTAGCCGATTTGGAACAAAGTTATGCGGCTTCGACCGAGAGAATCATGGATAGTTGGTTGACTGATTCTCCCATAAACCTCCCTCATTGGCTCGACATTTTGCATAGGCTCATATCTCGGAAGGGCAAAACCCATTTCTGCGACGCCGGTTGCGAGGGGATTGCGGTAGATTATTCAGGGAAGGTATTTCCTTGCCACACGCTAATAAGCAATAGCCTGTACATGGGAAGCGTCTATGACAGGGAGTTCCCGGGCGAGAATTTTAGAAGAGTGACAGCGATGATGAGTCAAACATCAAAGGACAGCTTTCCCAAGTGTACGAAATGCTGGGCGAAGAAACTCTGCTCTCCGTGCTATGGTGATACTTTTGCCGCGTCTGGAACTTTAAGCCCACCGCGAGAAAGTATATGCCTTATCATTCGCTCGGTTGCAAGAGCTGTATTGCTTAAGGTTGCGGAATTTATGACTGATGAAGAAAAATGGAAAAGATTTGTTGAGAGTCTTAATCGGTCCCACAGACGCTTCGATACGGCCCACATAAAATAAACACCATCAGACCCGATTCGTCAAGAGAGGAGGTCTACCATGGCAAGCGAAACGCATGTGCAACTGTCTGGAAGCAACCGAAGAAGGGACCTCGCCGCTCTTCAGATCGGCAAGGTCGATCTTAAGGAAGAGATCACAATCACCATCGGGCTTAGAGGCCCGAGACTCCCCGGTCCCAACGAATTCGTTGGCCAACGGTTTAAACCCGAAGAATTGGAAGAGAAATTTGGCGCCAGGGATCCAGACGTCAACAAGGTGAAGGAATTCCTCAATAAGTATGATCTCGAGGTAGAAGAACCCCTGCTCGCGGCGCGCAGCATGCGCGTCAGCGGGACCGCAAAGGCCATGGAACGCGCTTTCAAACCTGACTGGGCGATCATGCGCTCTCCTGGCCAGGGCGATTATCGCGGCCGGCAGGGAACGATCTACATCCCTGCGGAACTCAAGGGAATCGTGACGGGAGTCTACGGGCTCGATAAACGACGAATGGCATTCCGCAGGTCAGGTGCTGCGGCGCCTGCCGGCGCTGGGACCGCGAAGCGGTCGTTGACGCCGAAAAAGATCGAGAGACTTTACAAGTTCCCGGCCGGGGATGGCGAGGGCCAAAGCATCGCGATCGCCCAATTCGGCGGCGGTTTTTTCGAAGACGACTTGATTGCCTACTGCAATAGGTTCCGAAAGTCGACTCCCAAGGTTCAGCGGGTCCCGGTTGGTGCCCCGGCCTACACGCTCCGGGACATCCTCAACCTTCGAGATCCAGACCTGCGAAAGGCTAAATTGGAGCAGAGTTTCGAGGTGATGATGGACGTGGAGATCATTGGGGGCTTATGTCCCAAGGCGAGTATCTCCGTCTACTTTTCCACACTCGACCAGAGTGGATGGGTTAATCTCCTCGACAAGGTGATCACCGCAGATCCGACCCCGGTCGCGCTTTCGATCAGTTGGGGATTTGCCGAGGATGATAAGCAATGGTCGCGGAACGCAATCAGAGCTATCAATGATCGATTGAACATAGCCCGCTTGTTGGGTATCACCACCTGCGTCGCGTCCGGGGACGACGGTTGGAAGTGTGGGGTCGTCGATGACGATTTTGGCCACGTTGACTTTCCGAGCTGTAGCCCGTTCGTGATGGGCGTTGGTGGAACCATGCTGCTACAGTCTGGCAAGGAGGTCGCCTGGAATGAAGTTCCGGCTACTGATGTGGACGGCCACAAATATGGGGGAGGCGCCAGCGGCGGTGGCGTTAGCGGGTATTTCCAACGCCCGGCTTGGCAGAAGAATGTGCAGGTTTCGCCGCTCAACAAGAAAAAATTTAAGGGTCGTGTTGTGCCCGATGTGTCAGCTTTGGCGGGAGAGCCGTATTATTATTTTCGTTTTTTGGACATGGATTGGCCGGAGGGCAAAACGAGCGCCTCGGCGCCCGTCTGGGCAGCGCTCATTGCTCGAATCAACGCCAAGCTGCTCCCGGAAAAGCAGCAGCGATTCTTGACCCCTCTGCTTTACAAGGAACTGGCAAAGGGTATATCCGTTGGCAAAGCCTCCTGCCGCAATATAGAGATAGGTAACAATGCAGTCTATCACTGCCACCCGGGTAACGGCTATAAAGCTGGCCGAGGGTTCGATGCCGTGACAGGCTGGGGGGTCCCGGACGGTAAGAAACTTCTCGAGTGCTTGGCGAAGATCTGACCGTCCTCAGCGCTTAGTGATTTGCCGCTTAAGAGGGGAGCGTTGCCGGTTTGTGATGCCTTCGCAAGAGTTGAACACCGCAGACACTTTACCGAATTGCCCGATCATGATTGTCGGGGCGGGCCCTGCAGGGATTTCCACCTGGCTGCATCTTCAAAAAGAGGCCCCGCAATTGGCGCGCCATTCCATCGCCATCGAAAAGGCTTTTTTCCCACGCGACAAGTTGTGTGCGGGCGGGTTGTGCATTTGGGCTGCAGATGTATTGGCAAACCTGAGAGTGAACCTCCATATTCCATCTCTGCTCGTTTCTGATCTGGAGTTCAGATTCGGGAAAGAGATTGATCGCCTTCACCAGGACAACTATTTTCGAGTCGTGCAGCGTGTGGATTTCGATCATGCCTTGGCAAAAACAGCGGTGAAGCGAGGGCTTGAGCTGCATGAAGGCGAAATGCTCATCGATGTGCTTCGGACCCAGAATAAACTGATCGTAACGACCAATAAAGGGAAATATGCCGTGCAAGCCCTCGTTGGTGCAGACGGAGCCTTAAGCACCGTACGGAAGAAGATGTTTCCGTACCAGAAACGCCATCTTGCACCCACGCTTCAGATATTCGCTCCGACTGACACCCGGTATGACGCCGAATTCACCGAGAAGAGAATGGTTGTCGATCTTACGCCCATAAACGAGGGCCTGCAAGGCTATGTATGGCACGTGCCTTGCCTGAAGGAGAAGGCCCCTTCCATCGCCCATGGTATTAGTGATTTTCGCGTATGTCCCAACAGGCCGAGGGCAGATATGAAGAAGATATTCAGTCGTGAATTACGGAAACGGAATATTCATCGGGCCCCTAAAACCTGGTCCAGCCACCCCATTCCGTGGTATTCGGACGATGACATTCTGTCACGGCCCAATGTGATCCTCGTCGGAGACGCCGCAGGAGTTGAGCCAGCGTTCGGGGGAGGAATCCATCTCTCGCTGTCATATGGTGAGGTTGCCGCACAAGCGATTATCGATGCATTCCAAAAGGATGATTTTTCTTTCCGTGACTATCAACATAGGATAGAATCGCATGGGATGGGGAAATTTATTGCCAAGTGCACCCGTTTGGCCCTGGAGATGTATGGTGGCAAACTGAACCCTCTGGATGCAGCGCGGGAGGTATTTGCTCCCGGGTCCGATTCCTCAGCTATCATGCGTCGATTACTCTCCCGGTACTTGGAGATCTATTCCGAATCATCCCCAGTCCCTAAATAATTCTGCAATGGATAGGGTGACTCCCCTTGAGGACTCCTCCTATGTTGTAATTCTCGTTATAGTCATCCATCAAAATATGTTTCCATACTAAGAAGTGCGGTGGTAACCCGTTTAAGCGGTCATACGAACTTTGGAGGCAGTTTCTCCTGTCCTTCAACCTTTAAATCGGGGACGATCATCATGGTGGCGGTTCCGTGGGCTAAGAGGTTTTCTTCGGAGCCACTGATGAACACGTCCCCCAATGCTAACGTTTTCCCTATTTTAATACACCGACCCTTTGCGACA
>Ga0335070_10000997_pt1 | contig 32501 bp, 31 predicted proteins | sample Lox_Sample_13_FD_206722 | JGI IMG/M metagenome (GOLD analysis project Ga0335070, IMG submission 206722) | Soil microbial communities from Loxahatchee National Wildlife Refuge, Florida, United States - Lox_Sample_1.3 | ecosystem: Environmental > Terrestrial > Soil > Wetlands | place: USA...
GTGCGGCGCACGAGGCAAGCGCCGTCGGCTTCGTCCAGGTCCTGGGCCGCAAGCCACTCGCGCACGCCCGGGGCGCCCTGCACGTCGAAATCCGCGCTCACCTCGGCGCGTTGCGCGCCGGCGCGCACCACGGAGGCCTCCGCGCGGTCGCCGAGGGCGAGGTTCAGCGCGTCGATGAGGATCGACTTGCCCGCGCCCGTCTCGCCCGTGAGCGCGGTGAAGCCCGAGGCGAGCTCGAGGTCGAGTCGCTCGACGATCACGTAGTCGCGGATGGCCAGCGCGCGCAGCATCCCGGGGGCCCTACGAAGTCCGCTCGTTCCAGCGCAGCTTCCGGCGCAGCATCGAGAAGTAGCGGTAGCCCTTGGGATGCAGGAGGGTGGCCGGGTGCGGGGCCGCGCAGACGCTCACGACGTCGCCCGGCTCGAGCTGCGAATGCGCCTGCACGTCGAAATTGGCGCGCGCATCGACCCCGCGCACCAGCGTGATCTCCACCTTCGAAGTGCTGCGGATGGCGATCGGCCGGTTGGAGAGCGTGTGCGGCGAGATGGGGACGAGGGCGAGCGCCTGCAGCGCCGGGTGCAGGATCGGGCCGCCCGCGGAGAGCGCGTAGGCGGTGGAGCCCGTGGGCGTGGCGACGATGAGTCCGTCGGCGCGCAGCGAGTAGATGAACTCCCCGTCCACGGTGACCGCGAACTCGATCATGCTGCCCATGGCGCCGCGGCTCACCACCACGTCGTTGAAGGCGAGCGCCGAGATGAGGGTCTTCCTGCCGCGGCGCACCGTGCCCTGGAGCATCGTGCGCTGCTCGGCCGTGAACTCGCCCTCCAGCACGGCGCAGATGCCCTCCTCCAGGGCGTCGGCGGGAATGTCCGTGAGGAAGCCCAGGCGGCCCAGGTTCACGCCCACCAGCGGGACGTCGTGCTCGGCCATCAGCCGCGCGCACGAGATGAGGGTGCCGTCGCCGCCCACCACGATCACGAGGTCGGCGCGCGCGCCCAGCTGGGCGAGCTCCACGGCGGCGTCCGGCTTGGCGCGCGAGGCGCCGGCGGTGGGCGGATCCATGACGATCGCCACGGAGCGCTTGCGCAGCACGCCCACCACCTGGTCGAGGACATCGGGGAGGCTCGCCGCATCGCTCTTGCCGACCACGGCCACGGTCTTGAATGCGGGGGGCATGGAGCCCATTAAATCATGAATCGTTTTCTGTAGAATCGGTCCATGCTGAGCGAACGCGCGCAGAGCCTGCTGAAGATCCTCGTCGAGCGCTACATCGCCGAAGGGCAGCCCGTGGGATCGCGCGCCCTCTCGCGCGCATCCGCCCTGGAGCTCTCGCCCGCCACCATCCGCAACGTGATGGCGGACCTCGAGGAGATGGGGTTCGTCACCAGCCCCCACACTTCGGCCGGCCGCGTGCCCACCCCCAAGGGCTACCGGCTCTTCGTGGATACGCTGCTCACGGTGCGTCCCATGGAGGAGATGGAGCGCCAGCAGATCGAGAACCAGCTCATGCCGGACGACCCGCACCGCGTCGTCGCGGTGGCCTCGCAGCTGCTTTCGGACCTCACCCACTTCGCGGGCGTGGTGGTGGCGCCGCGCCGGCGCGGCGTGGTGCTGCGGCACGTGGAATTCTTCGGCCTGTCGGAAAAGCGCGTGCTGCTCATCATCGTGTCGAGCGACGGCGAGGTGCAGAACCGCGTGCTGATCACCGACCGCCCCTACTCGCCCTCGCAGCTCACGGAAGCCGCCAACCAGATCAACCAGCACTACACGGGCCTCGAGTTCGACCAGCTGCGCACGCGCGTGCGCGGCGAGCTCATGGAGCTGCACCACGACATCTCGGCGCTCATGCAGGCGGCGATCCAGACCGGCACCGAGGCGCTGCGCCAGCCGGCGGCCGAGGTGGTGATCTCGGGCGGGCGCAACCTGCTCGAGGTGGACGACATCTCCAACGACATGCAGCGGCTGCGGCGCCTGTTCGACCTCTTCGAGAGGAAGACCCAGCTGCTCGACATCCTCGAGGTGAGCGAGCGCGCCGACGGCGTGAAGATCTTCATCGGGGGCGAATCCCAGCTCGTGCCGCTCGACGAATGCTCGATCGTCACCGCGCCCTACGAGGTGGACGGCGAGGTGGTGGGGACCGTGGGCGTGATCGGCCCCACGCGCATGGCCTACGAGCGCGTGATCCCCATCGTGGACGTCACCGCGAGGCTGGTCTCCTCGGCCCTCTCGCAGCACTGACCCATGGCCGACGCCGCCGCGGGACGCGCCCACGACGCGGGCAGCACGGTGGGCGTCCTGCTGGTGAACCTCGGCACGCCCGACGAGCCCACCCCGGCCGCGGTGCGCCGCTACCTGCGCGAGTTCCTGTGGGATCCGTACGTGGTGCAGATCCCGCGCCTGCCGTGGTGGTTCATCCTGAACTTCGTGATCCTCCCGTTGCGCCCCGGCAAGGTCGCGAAGAAGTACGCCACGATCTGGCGCGACGACGGCGCGCCGCTGCGCATCTACCACACGCGGCAGGCGCAACTGCTGCGCGGCTACCTCGGTGAAAAGTTGAAGCGCCCCGTGCCGGTGGCCGCGGCGATGCGATACGGCAACCCTTCGATCGCTTCGGCCCTGGACGAGCTCCTGGGGCGCGGCTGCTCGCGCATCGTGGTGCTGCCGATGTATCCGCAGTACGCCGCGAGCACGACCAGGAGCACCGAGGAAGCGGTGCGCCGCGCGCTCGCCGCCCGCCCCAACGCGCCGCGGTTCGACATGCTCGAGGACTTCCACGACCACCCGGCGTACGTGAAGGCCGTTGCGCGCAACGTGAACGACTACTGGATGAAGCACGGGCGCCCGGACCGGCTGCTGATGAGCTTCCACGGCCTGCCGCGCGCGGTGGTCGAGGCGGGCGATCCCTACGAGAAGCAATGCCGCCGCAGCGCCGAGCTGATCGCCACCGAGCTGGGCTGGAACGACAAGCGCACGCTCATCTCCTTCCAGTCGCGCTTCGGGCCCGCGGAGTGGCTGCAGCCCTACACCGCCGAGGCGCTCGAGGGGCTCGGACGCGAGAAGACCGGGCGCGTGGACGTGATCTGCCCGGGCTTTCCCGCCGATTGCCTCGAGTCGCTGGAGGAAATCGCCATGGAAGGGCGCGACCGGTTTCGCGCGGCGGGCGGCAAGGAGTTCCATTACATTCCGACGCTGAACGACACGCCCGCGTGGATGTCCGCGCTAACGACGATCGCCCTGGAGAGGATCTGATGCTCACCCTTATCGCCCGATGGATCATCAACGCCGCCGCGCTGCTGCTGGTGGCCTACCTGTACTCCGGCGTGCACGTCACGAGCTTCGGAGCCGCGTTGATCGCCGCGCTGGTGCTGGGCCTGGTGAACGCGGTGCTGCGCCCGATCCTCGTGATCCTCACCCTGCCGGTGACGCTGCTCACGCTGGGCCTTTTCCTCTTCGTGATCAACGCGCTCATGTTCTGGCTGGTGGCCGAGGTGGTGCACGGCTTCACCGTGGACGGCTTCTGGGCGGCGATGCTGGGCTCGATCCTCTACAGCGTGATCACGCTGCTCACCAGCTGGCTGCTCTTCCCGAAAGCCAGGTAGTCGCGGGGCGCGCCGCTTGAAAAGGCGCGAGGCGCCCCCATGTGTTATTGCAAGCATTTGTTTTTCGGAGGAATTTTCCCGTGACTGACGCAGATTTCTCGGGCGGCGCCCCGGGCGCCACCCCGCAGCCGCCGCCGGGTGGCGAAGGCGCGGACCCGCGCCTGGCCGACCTGGAGGCGCGCCTGGCCGCGGCCCTGGCCGACGTGGACCGGATCCGCGACGAATGGCTGCGTGCCAAGGCTGAAACGGATAACGTGCGGCGCCGCGGCCAGGAAGACGTGGCCAAGGCCCACCGCTTCGGCATCGAGGGCTTCGCGGGCGCGCTGCTCGCCGTGAAGGACAGCCTGGACGCGGCGCTGACCGTCGAGAACACCTCCATCGAGTCGTTCAAGGAGGGCGTGGAGCTCACCGCCCGGCAGCTGGACTCCGTGTTCGAGAAATTCAACATCCGCGAGATCGTTCCCGCCGGGGAGAAATTCGATCCCCACAGGCACCAGGCCATCAGCCAGGTGGAGAGCGACCAGGAACCCAACACCGTAGTGGCCGTCCTGCAGAAAGGCTACCTGCTGTCCGACCGCGTGCTGCGCCCGGCGCTGGTCACCGTGGCCAAGGCCCGATCGGACGGCCAAGCCCTTGAAACGCCCGGGAAATAGCCCGATCTGAGTCCCAAGACAAAAGACATCGCCCGAAGGGGAATACCAAATGGCAAAGATCATCGGAATCGACCTCGGCACCACGAACTCGTGCGTGGCGGTCATGGAGGGCGGCAAGCCCAAGGTCATCGAGAACAGCGAAGGCGCGCGCACCACGCCTTCGGTGGTCGCATACACGGATAGCGGCGAGATCCTCGTGGGCGCCCCGGCCAAGCGCCAGGCGGTCACCAACGCGAAGAACACCATCTTCGCGGTGAAGCGCCTCATCGGCCGCAAGTTCGAGGAGAACGAGGTCAAGAAGGACATCGGCCTCATGCCCTACGCGATCACGAAGGCCGACAACGGCGACGCGTGGGTCGAGGTGCGCGGCCAGAAGATCGCCCCGCAGCAGGTTTCCGCGGAAGTGCTGCGCAAGATGAAGAAGACCGCCGAGGACTACCTCGGCGAGCCGGTGACCGAAGCGGTCATCACGGTCCCGGCCTACTTCAACGACTCCCAGCGCCAGGCCACCAAGGACGCGGGCCGCATCGCCGGCCTCGAGGTGAAGCGCATCATCTACGAGCCCACCGCGGCCGCGCTGGCGTTCGGCCTCGACAAGAAGGAAGGCGACCGCAAGATCGCGGTCTACGACCTGGGCGGCGGCACGTTCGACATCTCGATCATCGAGATCGCGGCCGTCGAGGGCGAGCACCAGTTCGAGGTGCTCTCCACCAACGGCGACACGTTCCTGGGCGGCGAGGACTTCGACCAGCGCCTGATCGAGTACATCGTGGCCGAGTTCAAGAAGGACCAGGGCGTGGACCTCTCCAAGGACGTCCTCGCGCTGCAGCGCCTGAAGGAATCGGCCGAGAAGGCGAAGATCGAGCTCTCGAGCTCGCAGAGCACCGACATCAACCTGCCCTACATCACGGCGGACGCGTCGGGCCCGAAGCACCTCACGATGAAGCTCACGCGCGCCAAGTTCGAGGCGCTGGTGGACGACCTGATCGAGAAGACCATCGCGCCCTGCCGCATCGCCATCAAGGACGCGGGCGTGTCCGTGGGCGACATCGGCGACGTGATCCTGGTGGGCGGCATGACGCGCATGCCGAAGGTCCAGGAAAAGGTGAAGGAGTTCTTCGCCAAGGAGCCGCGCAAGGACGTGAACCCTGACGAGGCGGTCGCCGTGGGCGCCGCGATCCAGGGCGGCGTGCTGCAGGGCGACGTGAAGGACGTGCTGCTGCTGGACGTGACGCCGCTTTCGCTGGGCATCGAGACCCTCGGCGGCGTGATGACCAAGCTCATCCAGAAGAACACCACGATCCCGACCAAGGCGCAGCAGGTGTTCTCCACCGCCGACGACAACCAGGGCGCGGTCACGATCCACGTGCTGCAGGGCGAGCGCGACATGGCCTCGGGCAACAAGAGCCTGGGCCAGTTCAACCTCGAGGGCATCCCGCCCGCCCCGCGCGGCATGCCGCAGATCGAGGTCACGTTCGACATCGACGCCAACGGCATCCTGCACGTGAACGCCAAGGACAAGGCCACGGGCAAGGAGAACAAGATCACCATCAAGGCGAGCTCGGGCCTGTCGGAGCAGGAGATCCAGCAGATGGTGAAGGACGCCGAGGCGCACGCCGACGAGGACAAGAAGGCGCTCGAGCTCGTGCAGGCGCGCAACCAGGCCGAGGCGCTCGCGCACTCGGTGAAGAAGTCGCTCGGCGAGTACGGCGACAAGATCGACGCCTCCGAGAAGGAGAAGATCGAGGCGGCCATCAAGGACCTCGAAGCCGTGACGAAGACCGGCGACAAGGCCACCATCGACGCGAAGGTGCAGGCCCTCGCGACGGCCTCGCAGAAGCTGGGCGAGAAGATCTACGCGGATGCGCAGGCGAAGAACGCGCAGGGCGCCTCCGCCGGAGCGCAGGCCGCGGGCGCTCAGGCGGGCGGCGCCTCGCAGGGCGAGGCGAAGCAGGAGGAAGGCAACGTCGTGGACGCCGAGTACACCGAAGTCAAGGACAAGAAGTCAGCATAGGGGACGTTGCGTGCATCGGGGCGGCCGTTTGAGCGGACGACACAATCGCCGCTCAACGCCCCGAGCATGTCCATAACAAGAGAATGGCAAAGAAGCGCGACTACTACGAAGTGCTCGGCCTGAACCGGGACGCCTCCGAAGAGGAGATCAAGAAGGCGTACCGCAAGCTCGCCATGAAGCACCACCCGGACCGCAATCCGGACAGCAAGGAAGCCGAGGAGAAATTCAAGGAGGCCAAGGAGGCCTACGAGATCCTCACCCACGCGGAGAAGCGCCGCGCCTACGACGCCTACGGGCACGCGGGCGTGAACCCGCAGATGGGCATGGGCGGCGCGGAAGCCGCGGGATTCGGCGGCTTCGCGGAGGCCTTCGGCGACATCTTCAGCGACATCTTCGGCGGCAACCAGGGCCGCGGGCGCGCTTCCGTCTTCCGCGGCGCCGACCTGCGCTACAACCTCGAGATCTCGCTCGAGCAGGCCGCGCGGGGCACCGAGACCAAGATCCGCATCCCGACCATGGACACCTGCGAGGTGTGCAAGGGCTCGGGGGCAAAGCCGGGCACCCATCCGAAGACGTGCGAAACCTGCCATGGCTCGGGCACCGTGCGCCTCTCGCAGGGCTTCTTCTCGATCCAGCAGACCTGCCCCACCTGCCACGGCACCGGCAAGATGGTGAGCGACCCGTGCGCCACCTGCCGCGGCGCGGGGCGCGTGAAGCGCCACAAGACGCTGGCGGTGAAGATCCCCACGGGCGTGGACGAGGGCGACCGCATCCGCCTCTCGGGCGAGGGCGAGGCCGGCGTGAACGGCGGCCCGCCGGGCGACCTCTACGTCGTGATCCACCTGAAGGCGCACGGCGTCTTCCAGCGCGACGGCGACGACCTGCACTGCGAGATGCCGGTGAGCTTCACCCAGGCGGCCCTGGGCGGCGAGATCGAGATCCCGACCCTCGACGGCTCGGCCAAGATCAAGGTGCCGCCCGAGACCCAGTCCGGCCAGGTCTTTCGCCTGCGCGGCAAAGGCATCAAGGGCGTGCGCTCGACCTACCCGGGCGACCTGCTCTGCGAGGTGGTGGTGGAGACCCCGGTGCGCCTCACCGAGCGGCAGAAGGAGCTCCTGCGCGAGCTGGAGGAGATCAACCGCAAGGACGCGACCCGCCACAACCCGCGCGCCAAGAGCTTCATGGACAAGGTCCGGGAGTTCTTTGCCGGCTAGCTGGTTGCAACGGTAACAACCAACCAATATCCCCCGCACCGGCGCTATGATGTTGTCACCAAGAGGTGACAACTAGAGGGGGAGTGCATGGTTCGCAACATCCTGGCCGCTCTCGCGCTGGGCGCGGCCCTGGGCGCGGCCGCCGAGACGGGCGTCACCGACAGCCAGATCGTCCTGGGCCAATCCGCGGTCTTCACCGGCCCCGCGCAGGACCTGGGCATCGAGATGCGCGCCGGCGCCCTCGCCTACTTCAACTACGTGAACGCCCAGGGCGGCGTGAACGGCCGCAGGATCGTGCTGAAGTCGCTGGACGACCGCTACGAGCCCGACAACGCGGCCGCGGCGACGAAGCAGCTGATCAACGAGGACAAGGTCTTCGCCCTCTTCGGCTACGTGGGCACGCCGACCTTCAACGCGGCCAAGCCCATCATCGTCGAATCGCGCGTGCCGCTGGTGGCCGCCTTCACCGGCGCGGAATCGCTGCGCGACCCGGTGATCCGCTACGTCTTCAACGTGCGGGCGAGCTACTACGACGAGACCGAGCAGATCGTGCAGCACCTCACGTCGATGGGCATCGACAAGATCGCGGTCTTCTACCAGAACGACGCGTACGGCAAGGCGGGCCTCGAGGGCGTGAACCGCGCGCTCAAGAAGCGCAACATGCAGGTGACGGGGCTCGCCACCGTCGAGCGCAACACCGTCGAGGTCAACAAGGCCGTGCAGGACATGGCCAAGGTGCAGCCCCAGGCGATCGTGATGATCAGCGCCTACAAGTCGTGCGCCGCCTTCATCAAGGCGATGAAGCGCGCCGGCATGTCGCCCTCGTTCTGGAACGTCTCCTTCGTGGGCAGCAAGGCGCTCGCCAAGGAGCTGGAGGGCGACGGCCGCGGCGTGCAGATCTCGCAGGTGGTGCCGTTCCCGTGGGACGAGTCGATCCCGGTGGTGCGCGAGTACACCCGGCTCCTCAAGGCCGACGGCAAATCCGAGCCCAACTATTCCAGCCTCGAGGGCTTCATCTCGGCCAAGGTGATGGTCGAAGGGATCCGCCGCGCCGGCAAGAACCTCACCCGTGACAACCTCATCCGCGCCCTGGAGACCATGGAGCCCTACGACGTGGGGGGCTTCAAGATCTACTACAGCCCCGAGGACCACCGGGGCTCGCGCTACGTGGACCTCACGATCATCTCGAAGGACCAGAAGTTCGTGCGGTGATGTAGCATTGCCGAAGGGAGATGGCATTCCTCCCTTGAAAAACCGCCCCCTGGGCTGATGATGCCTGCGTTTTCCCGGCTTCGGGGGATGCGGGCATTGCGATTGCCTCCTCTCGTGCCGCATGCGGATCCACTGGTCGCGGAGGAGAGGACATGACTGAAATCTGGGCACAAGCGGCCCTCTGGCTGGGATTGGCGCTGGTGGCCACGCTGGTGTCGATCCACCTGCGCATCGCGACGGCCCTTTCGGAAATCGTGGTCGGCACCATCGCGCAGCTGCTGATCGGCGTGGCGATCGGGGCGGCGCTTCCCGCGGCGGATACGTCCTGGCTCAAGTTCCTCTCCGGGCTCGGGGCCATCGTCCTCACGTTCCTCGCGGGCGCCGAGCTCGACCCGGTGGTCTTCCGGCGCAACTGGAAGGAGGCGTGGGCCGTGGGCTTCGTGAGCTTCCTCGCGCCCTTCCTGGGCTGCGCGGCGGCCGCGCGCTTCGTGCTGGGCTGGGGCGTGGACGCGAGCTGGCTCGCGGGCGTGGCGATGTCGACCACCTCGGTCGCGGTGGTCTACGCGGTGATGCTGGAGTTCGGGCTCAACACCACCGACTACGGCAAGACCGTGCTCGCCGCCTGCTTCATCACGGACCTCGCCACGGTGCTCGCGCTGGGCTTCCTCTTCGCGCCCTTCACGATGCGAACCCTGGTCTTCGTCGGAGTCTGCATCCCCGCGTTCATCATCCTGCCCTGGCTCACGCCGCGATTCTTTCGCAAGTACGGCGGGCGGCCCTCGGAGATGGAAGCGAAGTTCCTGCTCCTCGCGCTCCTCGGCATGGGCGCGCTCGCCACCTGGGCCGACAGCGAGGCCGTGCTGCCCGCCTACGTGATCGGCATGGCGCTCGCCGGCACCGTGGGCAAGGACCACTCGCTGGTCCGGCGCCTTCGCACGCTCACGTTCGGGCTGCTCACGCCGTTCTACTTCATCCGCGCGGGCTCGTTCGTGTCCGTTCCGGCGCTGGTGGCCGCCCCGCTCGCCTTCTTCCTCATGCTGGGCACGAAGATGGTGACCAAGATCATCGGCGTCTACCCGGTGGCGCTCACCCACCGGGCGCAGAAGCGCGACGCGGCCTACACTACGCTGCTCATGTCCACCGGCCTCACCTTCGGCACCATCTCTTCGCTCTTCGGCCTGTCCCACCACGTGATCGACCAGGGGCAGTATTCGGCGCTGGTGGCGGCCGTGGTCGGCAGCGCCGTGGTGCCCACGCTCATCGCGAACGCCTTCTTCCTGCCGCACCACCACATCCGCAAGTCCGAGGCGGCCAAGAGCGCCCGTCTCGCGAGCACCCCGGGCGATGCGGGATGAGCGTGGCATGAACGGCTACCAGATCAGCTTCCTCACCGTCCAGGCGCACCGGCACAAAGGAAAGCCCGTGTCCGAGTGGCTCCTCAACCTCGCACGGGAGATGGGGCTTCGCGGCGCGACCTCGATCGCCGGGTCGGAAGGATTCGGCCGGCACGGGCGCGTGCACTCGGCGCACTTCTTCGAGCACTCGGACCAGCCGGTCGAGGTGGTGATGGCCGCGAGCGAGGAGGAAACCGAGAGGCTCTTCGAGCGCCTTCGCGCGGAGAACCTGAAGGTCTTCTACGTGAAGACGCCGGTGGAATTCGGAGTCCTGGGGCCTGCGCGGGGGTGACGGCTATCTCTTCCGCCAGGCGGTAGAGCCGTCGGGCTTGTCCTCGATGGCGATGCCCATCGCCTCGACCTGCCTGCGGATCTCGTCGGCGCGCGCGTAGTCCTTCGCCTTCTTCGCCGCGCGCCGCTCGGCGAGCAGGGAATCCACGTCCACCTGCATCGCGCCCTGCAGGAACTGCACGGGGTCCGTTTGCAGCAGGCCCACCGTGCCGCCCAGCGCGCGCAGGAGCGCGGCGAGCTGCGGGGACTTCGCGCGGTTCACCTCGGCGCGCAGCTCGTGCAGCGCGGCGAACGCGATCGGCGTGTCGAAGTCGTCGTCCATCGCCGCGCGGAAGCGCGCCGCGTGGGGCTCGTCCCAGTCGATCGCGGCGAGCGGCGCGGCCGGCACCTCGCGAAGCGCCGTGTAGAGGCCGCGCAGCGCGTTGCCCGCGTCCTGCAGCGTCTCCCACGTGTAGTTCACCTCGCTGCGGTAGTGCCCGCGCAGGAAGAAGTAGCGCAGCGTCTCGGGGCCCTGCACGGCATCCAGCTTGTCGAGGACTTCGCGCGTGGTGAAGAAGTTGCCCAGCGACTTGGACATCTTCTCCTGGTCGAAATTGAGGAACGCGGCGTGCATCCACGTGGCCGCGAACGGCTTGCCGGTCGCGCCTTCGCTCTGCGCGATCTCGTTCTCGTGGTGCGGGAACTGCAGGTCCCACCCGCCGCCGTGGATGTCGATGGATTCGCCCAGCTCGCGGCACGCCATGGCGGAGCACTCGATGTGCCAGCCCGGGCGCCCGTCGCCGAAATCCGAGGCCCAGCGCGGCTCGCCGGGCTTCGCGGCCTTCCACAGCACGAAGTCGAGCGGATCGTGCTTGGCCGCTTCCACCGCCACGCGCTCGCCGGCGCGCAGCTCGTCCAGGTTGCGCCGCGAGAGCTTGCCGTACGTGGGAAAGCTCCTCACCGCGTAGAAGACGTCGCCGTTCGCGCCGCGGTAGGCGTGGCCGCGCTTCTCGAGCGTGCCGATCAGGTCGAGCATCGGCTGCACGTAGCGCGTGGCGCGCGGCTCCACGTCGGGGCGCACGAGGCCCAGGCGCGCGGTGTCCTCGATGAACGCGTCCACCATGCGCTGCGTGAGCGCCTCGATGGGCTCGTTGTTCGCCCGCGCGCGCTCCATGATCTTGTCGTCGATGTCGGTGATGTTGCGCACGTAGCGCACGTCGTAGCCCGTGGAGCGCAGCCACCGCACCACCATGTCGAACGTGGTGAACGTGCGCGCGTTCCCGACATGGAAATAGTCGTATACCGTGGGACCGCAGACGTAGAGCGAGACCTTGCCGGCCACGCGCGGAACGAAGGGTTCCTTCTTGCGGGTGAGCGTGTTGTGGATCTGCAGGGCCATGGAAGGAACCGGGGCCGCCGGCCCGTGAGATTGTGAAGGGCCCAGAAGGCGGGTAGAATACTGTTTCTTATTAAATTCAATCAATTATAGCACGATGCTTCACCGAAATCCGCTGCGTGGACCGCTCGCCGCGATGCTGCTTGCGGCGTCCCTCGGGCTAAGCCCGATCGCATGGTCCGCACCGGCGGACGACCTGCGCGATGCGCAGAAGCTCTACCAGACGGGCAAGATGCAGCCGGCCCTCGACAAGGTGGAGGCCTACCTCAAGACGAACCCGCGCGACCCGCAGGGCCGTTTCCTGAAGGGGCTCGTGCTCACCGAGCAGAAACGCATCCCCGAGGCGATCCAGGTCTTCACCGGCCTCACCGAGGATTTCCCGGAGCTGCCCGAGCCGTACAACAACCTCGCCGTGCTGTATGCCTCGCAGGGCAACTACGACAAGGCGAAGGCGGCGCTCGAGCTCGCCATCCACACGCATCCCTCGTACGCCACGGCGCACGAGAACCTGGGCGACATCTACGCGCAGCTCGCAAGCCGCGCCTACGACCGCGCGCTCCAGCTCGACAAAACGAACACGACGGCGCAAGTGAAGCTCTCGATGATCAAGGAGATCTTCAGCTCGCAGAAGCTCGCCGCCGCGGCCTCCGCGCCGAAGACGGCCACGGTACCCGCGCAGCCCGCGCCGGCTCCTGCCCCTGCGCCCGCACCGGCGCCCGCTCCCGCGAAGAGCGAGCCGGCGAAGGCGCAGCCGCCCGCTGCCGAGCCGAAGGCCGCGCCCGCCCCGGTGAGCGCCGCCCCGTCGCCGGCCCCGGCTCCCGCGCCCGCCGCCTCCGGCGCGAGCGCCGAGCGCAAGGCGCAGATCGTCGCGAGCGTCGAGAGCTGGGCGAAGGACTGGAGCGCCAAGGACCTGCAGGGCTACCTCTCGCACTACGCCGTCGATTTCGAAGTGCCCAACGGGCTCACGCGCGCCGCGTGGGAGAAGGAACGCGGCGAGCGCATCGAGAAGCCCAAGAGCATCGAGGTCACGGTGAAGATCGTCGACGTGAAATCGACCGAGAACGAGGCGACCGTCACGTTCAAGCAGTCGTACAAGTCCGACACCCTCAAGAACACCACCACCAAGACGCTCAAGCTCCAGCGAGCGGGCGACCGCTGGCTGATCAAGCAGGAGCGCGTGGGCGGGTGACGCGAGGAATGTCCTTCCGACGAGGCGTGCGAACCGCGCGCCGCGCCGGGCTGTTGTGCTTCGCGCTCGCCGCCTGCGCCGTCGTGGACGGCAGCCCCAGCCTTCCCGCGCCCACCGCGGTGTTCAGCAACGAGGTCGAAGGCGCGCTGGTGCGCGCGTTCACGAGCCTTCGCGAGCAGGGCCTCAAGCAGGCGATGAGCGAAGTCGACCACATGCTCGCCCGCAACCCGAACTACCGCCTGGGCTACCTCATCAAGGGCGACCTGCTGATGGCGAGCGCGGGCCAGCCCGTGGCGTTCGCCTCGAGCGCGGCGCGCCCCGAGAGCGTGGCCGGGCTCCAGGACGAGGCGCGCGTGCGCGTGAAGCGCTACCTGGATGCCCCGCCCGTGGCCTACCTGCCCGCGCCCCTGCTGCAGCTGGCGCCCAACCAGATGCATGCGCTCCTCATCGACACCTCGCGCAGCCGCCTCTTCGTGTTCGCGAACGACCTGGGCCGCCCGCGGTACGTGACCGATTTCTACATCAGCCTGGGCAGGAACGGCATCGAGAAGCAGCGCGAGGGCGACCAGAAGACGCCCATCGGCGTGTACACGCTGCTGCCGATGAAGGACAAGCTCCCGGATTTCTACGGCCCCGGCGCCTACCCGCTCAACTACCCTAACGAGTGGGACCGCATCAACGGGCGCGACGGGCACGGCATCTGGCTGCACGGCACGCCCTCCGAGACGTACGCGCGCCCGCCATGGGCCACCGACGGCTGCGTCGTGCTCACCAACGAGGACCTCGCGCGCCTTCGCCGCTACGTGGACGTCACGCGCACGCCGGTGGTGATCGGCCAGGTGGTGCAGTGGCAGCCCCCCGAGCAGTGGCAGGCCGAGCGCGACTCGGTGCTCGCCGCGCTCGAGCGATGGAAGTCCGACTGGGAGAGCCTCGACACCCCGCGCTACCTCGCCAACTACTCACGCAACTTCCGCTCCGAGAACCGCGACTACGCCTCGTGGAGCGCGAAGAAACGCCAGGTCAACGCCGGCAAGAAGTGGGTCAAGGTGGGCCTGCGCGACGTGAGCATCTTCGAATACCCCGGCACGCCGGACCTCATGATGGTGAGCTTCGAGCAGGACTACCGCTCCAACAACATGTCGAAGCGCACCTCCAAGCGCCAGTTCTGGGCCCGCGAAGGCGGCCAGTGGCGCATCGTCCACGAGGCCGTCGTCGGCTCCTGATTTCACAACCACCGCGTCAAACAAACCTATGCAACGCTCCCGCGTCATCCTCGCTTCGCTCATCCTCGCCTGCGCCGCGCCGCTCGCCTTCGGCCAGGCTTCCTCCTGCACCGCCAAAGGGAACGCTCCGATGAAAGTGAAACTCACCACCTCCATGGGCCCGATCGTGATCGAGCTGAACAAGGAGAAGGCGCCCATCTCCACCGACAACTTCGTGAAATACGTGGAGTCGGGCCACTACAACGGCACGGTGTTCCACCGCGTCATCGGCAACTTCATGATCCAGGGCGGCGGCTTCACCAAGGAGATGCAGCAGAAGCCCACCAATCCCCCGATCAAGAACGAGTCCACCAACGGCCTGAAGAACGACGTCTACACGGTCGCCATGGCGCGTACCAACGTGCGCGACTCGGCCACCTCGCAGTTCTTCATCAACGTGAAGGACAACGCGTTCCTCAACTACGCGGGCGAGGGCAACCCCGGCTACGCGGTGTTCGGCAAGGTGGTCGAGGGCATGGACACGGTCGACAAGATCAAGGCCGTGCCGACCGGCAACCGGGGCGGCATGGGCGACGTCCCCAACACGCCGGTGGTGATCGAAAAGGCCGAGTGCGTCTGAGGCGCACGCTTTTCATCTCGGACCTGCACCTGGACGCGTCGCGGCCGCAAGCCACGGCGCGTTTCGAGAAGTTCCTCGCCGGGGCCGTGCCGGGCAGCGATGCCCTGTACGTCCTCGGCGACCTCTTCGAATACTGGATCGGCGACGACGGCCTGGCGCTCGAATTTCCGCGCCGCATGGCCGCGCTCCTCGCCCCCGTGGCCCGCTCGCTGCCGGTGAAGTTCATGCACGGCAACCGCGACTTCCTCGTCGCGGACGAGTTCTCGAAGTCCACCGGCGTCGAGTTGATTCCCGACCCCACGCGCATCGACCTCTACGGGCGCAAGACCGTCCTCCTGCACGGCGACACGCTCTGCACCGACGACACCGCCTACCAGGCCTTCCGCACGCAGGTGCGCAACCCGGCGTGGCAGCGGGCCGTGCTCGCCAAGCCCATCCCCGAGCGCGTGGCGATGGCCGAGGGCCTGCGCGCCGGGAGCGAAGGCGCCAAGGGCGGCAAGTCGATGCAGATCATGGACGTGGCGAACGCCGCGGTGGTGAAGGCCTTCGCCGATTCCGGCTGCGACGTCATGATCCACGGCCACACGCATCGCCCCGGGCACCACACGTACCACGTGGGCGGGCGCGACCGCGAGCGGTGGGTGCTACCGGATTGGTATGGGCAGGGCGGCTATCTCGAGGCGACGCCCGAAGCGATCACGCCCCGCGCCCTCTAGCACGCGGATCTCGCGCGCTCCTGCCACATCTCGATTTCCTTCTGCCGCTGCTCGTCGTCGACGTAGACGCGCTGGCCCTTGTCATCGAGGTGGTATACGCGGCGCGAGTTGTTCAGGGTATCGAGCGCCTCCTGCGCGCGCTTGCACTGCGCCTGCCGGTTGCCCTGTTCCTTGGCCGCCTGCTGCCGCTCCGCCTGCTCCTTGAGGAGCTTCTGCTGGTTGTAGTCCTGCAGTTTCTTGTGCCAGTCCGCCTCCTTGCCTTCGCCCGCCTTCACCTCGAGCTTCTTGCTCGCCGTGCCTTCGGGCGGCGGGGATTCGGAGTAGTGGGTCACGCCCTTCTCGTCGACCCACTTGTACATGCCCTCGCCCCATGCGGCGAGGCACGCGCACGAGGCGAGAAGCGAGACGAGGGCTAGGGCTCGTCGAGGCGCAGCGTGAGGCATTTGGCGGATCCTCCTGCCTTCATGAATTCCGAAAGCGACGTCTGGATGACCTGGAAGCCGTGCCGGGCCAGCGTCTTCACGAACTTGGGCGAAGCCTGGTTCACCACCACGTTGGAATCGACGTTCACCGCATTGCAGGCGAAGTTGAGCGCGTCCTGCTCGTCGATGGCGATGCGGTGCCCGGCGGGAATGCGCTTCTCGATCAGCGCTCGCGAGGGCTCGTCGAAGGCCGGGGGATAGTAGATCGTGGCGCCGCCTTCGAGCGGGCAGAAACAGGTGTCCAGGTGGTAGAAGCGCTTGTCGACGAGCTTCAGCACTTCGACGTCGAGGTCGAGTCGCTTCTTCAGCACGTCGCGCGCGCCTTCCAGCGAGCGGTGACCGTGCGCCATCCACAGGCAATCCTGCCCGCGGTCGAAGAGCGCGTCGCCCGCGCCTTCGAAGAACGTCTCGCGGGGCATGAGCGACACGTCGTAGCCGCGGTCCATGAACCAGTCGGCGAAGTACGGCTCCTCGTACTGGCGCTCGGGGTAGCGGAAACGCGAGACGACGAAGCGCTTGTCCTTGACGAGGCCCGCGTTGGCCGTGAAGACCATGTCGGGCGAGCCCGGCTGCGGCAGCACGAGCCGCACGGTCGCCAGGTCCGTGAGCGTGTCGTAGAGCGCGCGCCACTGGAGCTTCGCGGCCGCGTTGTCGATCTTGCGCAGGTTCCCGTGCATCCACGGGTTGATGATGTACGCCACGTCGAAGTATTCGGGCGGGCACATCAGGAAAACGTGTGCGGATCTAGGCATTGAGCGATTTCTTCAGGTCGTTCTTGATGTCTTCGGGATCCTCGAGGCCCACGCCGAGCCGGACGAGCCCCTCGGCGATGCCCGACGCCTCACGCTCCGCGGGCGGGATGCGCCCGTGCGTGGTGGTCGCGGGATGGCAAATCGTCGTCTTCACGTCGCCGAAATTGGCGGTGATGGAAAGCATCCGGGTCGCGTCGATCACGCGCCACGCCGCTTCGCGCCCGCCCTTCACGACGAACGAGAGCACCGCGCCGCCGGCCGATTGCTGGCGCGCGGCGAGCGCGTGCTGCGGATGCGATTCGAGCCCCGGGTAATGCACGCGCTCCACGGCCGGCTGCTCCTCGAGCCAGCGCGCGAGGGCGAGCGCGCTGGCCGACTGGGCCTGCATGCGGATCCTGAGCGTCTCCATGCCCTTCAGGCAGATCCACGCGTTGAAGGGCGAGATGGCGGGACCGGCGGTGCGCACGAAGCTGAAGAGCGGCCCCGCGACGAGGTCCTTGCGGCCGGCGATCGCGCCCGCGAGCACGCGGCCCTGCCCGTCCAGGTACTTGGTCGCGGAGTGCACGACGAGATCCGCGCCCATCTCGATGGGCCGCTGCAGCGCCGGCGAGCACATGCAGTTGTCGATCGCGAGGATGGCGCCCGCGTCGTGCGCGATCTTCGCGAGCCCGGCGATGTCCGCCACTTCGCAGACCGGGTTGGAAGGCGTCTCCGCGAAAAGGAGCTTCGTGTTCTTCGTGACCGCCTTCTTCCAGGCGCCCAGGTCCGTGAGGTCCACCCACGTGGTCGTCACGCCAAAGCGGGCGAGGATCTGGTCGAAGAGCGGCACCACAGTGCCGAACACGCCGCGCGCCGCGATGAGGTGGTCGCCCTGCCTGAGCAGGCCGAATGCCGTGGTGGCAACCGCGGCCATGCCGGTGGCGGTGGCCACGCAGGCCTCGGCGCCCTCGAGCGCCGCGAGCCGCGACTGGAACATCGTGACGGTCGGGTTGGTGAAGCGCGAGTAGATGTTGCCCGGCTCTTCGTTGGCGAACTTGCGGGCGGCCTCCGCGGCGCTCGCGTAGACGAAACTGGTGGTGAGCGAGAGGGCTTCCGAATGCTCGCGGAAGTCGCTGCGCAGGCCGCCCGCGCGGACCCCGAGGGTGTCGGGCTTGGGATCCTCGCTCATCGCTTCAGTCGATGCGCGAGAGCCCGAGGTCGAGCTGGTAGCTGGAAAGGCGCGTGTCGGTCGATTCGCCGTCGCGCCGCCCGATCTCGATGCCGTCCAGGTATTCCTGCGAGACGTCGCCGGTCACGTAGACGCCGTCGAAGCACGAGCAGTCGAAGCGCGTGATGGCGGGATTCAGGCGCCGCACGTCGTCGATGAGCGCCTCGAGGTCCTGGTAGATCACGGCGTCCGCGCCGATGGCCGCCGCGATCTCGCCCTCGGTGCGGCCCGTGGCGATGAGCTCGCTTCGCGTGGGCATGTCGATGCCGTACACGTTCGGGAAGCGCACCGGGGGCGCCGCCGAGGCGAAGAACACCCTGAGCGCCCCGCTTTCGCGCGCCATCTGCACGATCTCGCGGCTGGTGGTGCCGCGCACGATGGAATCGTCCACGAGGAGCACGTTCTTGCCGCGGAACTCGTTCGCCATGGCGTTGAGCTTCTGGCGCACGCTCTTCTTGCGCTGCTCCTGGCCGGGCATGATGAACGTGCGCCCGATGTAGCGGTTCTTGATGAAGCCCTCGCGGTAGGGCTTGCCGAGCTTGGTGGCCACCTCCAGCGCGCTCGGGCGGCTCGAATCCGGGATCGGGATCACGACGTCGATCTTGTCGGCGAGGCCCTGCGCGGTGATCTTGTCGGCGAGGCTCATGCCCATGTTGCGGCGGCTCTCGTGCACCGAGATGCCGTCGATCACGCTGTCGGGGCGCGCGAGATAGACGAACTCGAAGATGCAGGGGTTCAGCTGCGGGTTCTGCGCGCACTGGCGGCTGTGGAAATTGCCGCTCTCGTCGACGAGGATCGCCTCGCCCGGCGCCACGTCGCGCATCACCTTGAAGCCCAGCGTGTCCAGCGTGACGCTCTCGGAAGCCACCAGGAACTCCACGCCCTTTTCCGTATCGGCGCGGCCGATGATGAGCGGGCGGATGCCGTGCGGGTCGCGGAAAGCGAGCATGCCGTGGCCCGCGACCAGGGCCACCACCGCGTAGGCGCCCTTCACGCGCCGGTGCACGCCCGCCACGGCGGCGAAGATGATGTCCGGGTTCAGGCGGTCGCGGCCCGCGCTCGCGTCGTGGATCTCGTGGGCGAGCACGTTCAGCAGGATCTCCGAGTCGGAGTTCGTGTTGACGTGGCGGCGGTCGTCGAGGAAGAGCTCCTTGCGAAGCTGCTCCGAGTTGATCAGGTTGCCGTTGTGGCCGAGCACGATGCCGTACGGGGAATTCACGTAGAACGGCTGCGCCTCGGCTTCCGATGCCGCGGAACCGGCGGTGGGATAGCGGCAGTGCGCGATGCCCATGTGGCCCACGAGGTTGCGCATGTCGCGGGTGCGGAACACGTCGCGCACCAGGCCCTTGCCCTTGTGCATGTGGAAGCTGTGGCCTTCGGCCGTGACAATGCCCGCGGCGTCCTGCCCGCGATGCTGCAGCACCGTCATCCCGTCATAGAGGAGCTGGTTGACGGGACTGCGCGCGACGACCCCGACGATTCCGCACATGGCTCAGGGCTTCCTTGTACAGATGCGCATCATGGCAGCGGGACCACCTGCCCGTCGAGTGAGGCGGCCTTGATCGTGGCCAGCGCCTTTTCGGCGGCCTCACGGGTAGCAAATGGGCCCGCGCGCAGCCGTTTCAACTCGCCATTGGCCGTATCCACGCGCTCGACGTAGTGGGAGACCTTGGCCGCCGTGAGCTTCTCGCGGGCCTGGGCGAGCTTCGCCTCGTCCTTGAAGGCGCCCACCTGGACGGCGAAGCCTTCGAGCTTCGGGGCGGCGGGCTGGGACGCGGCGGGTTTGGGTGCCGCCACGGGCGTAGAGGGCGCTGGCGCCTTCGACGCCGCGGCGGGGGGCGCTTCCGCCTTGGGCTGGGCCGCCGTCTCCACGGGGGCGACAGCGGGGGCCACGGCGGGAGCGGCGGCCTTCTTCGGGGCGGGCGGGGGGAGCGGCGGGGCCTTGTCCTGGGGCGGGATGTCGAGCGCGGGGCTGGCGCCCTTCGGGGCGCGGGGCTCGGAATCCAGGATCATCGGGACGAAGACCACCAGGAGGACGGCGATCGCGACGGCGCCGATCAACCGTTGACGGCCGCGCCGCTTGATTTCACTCGCTTCAGGGGACGCAGTCGAGGCCATGGCGCTCAGCGTACGGAGCTCATCGCCTCCGCCACCGTATGGAACGATCCAAAGACGATAATTCTATCATTCGGGCCCGCGTTCCGACGTGCTTCCGCGAGCGCCGCCTCGACGGTGGCGAAGCTTCGCGTGTGCCCGGCCAGGCCGCGCTCGGCGAGAAGCTCCGCCACCCGCTGCACGGGGGCGGCGCGGTCGGCCACGGCCGCCGAGACGTACCAGTCGTCGATGCGGCCCTTCATGGCGTCGATCACGCCGCCGATGTCCTTGTCGCCCAGCATCGCGAAGACCGCGAAGGTGCGCTCGTAGAAGCCCATGTCGCCGAGGCCGTCGGCGAGCGCCCGTGCCGCGTGCGGGTTGTGGGCGACGTCCAGCACGATGGAGGGGCGGCCCGGGAGGACCTGGAGGCGGGCCGGGAGGGTAACGGTGGCCAGGGCGCGCTTGACCTCGCCCAGCGAGACCGGCAACGCGCTTGCGCCCCTGAGCTCATCCAGGGCGGCCAAGGCCACCGAGGCGTTGGCGAGCTGCCAGCGGCCGCGCAGGGCCGGCATGGGGAGCGCGCGCTTGGCACCGTGGCGGCCGATGAAGTCCCATTGGCGGTCGTGGGCTTCGTAGCGGAAGTCGCGGCCGATCAGCAGCAGGTCGGCGCCGATCGATTCGGCGTGTTCGACGAGTCGTTTCGGCGGGTTCGCGTCGCCGCAGATCGCGGGCCGCCCGGCGCGATAGATGCCCGCCTTCTCGAAGCCGATGGATTCGCGGTCGTTGCCGAGGTAGGCCTGGTGGTCGAGATCGACGCTCACGACCGCGGCCACGTCCGCATCGACGATGTTCACGGCATCCAGGCGCCCGCCCAGGCCCACCTCGAGGATCAGGGCATCGAGCTTCGCGCGGCCGAAGATGTCGAGCGCGGCCAGGGTGCCGAACTCGAAGTACGTGAGCGGCGTGTGGCCTCGCGCGGCCTCGACACGCTCGAACGACTCCACGAGCGCCGCGTCGCTCGCCTCCTCGCCCTGCACCCGCACGCGCTCGTTGTACCGGAGCAGGTGCGGCGACGTGTAGAGGCCCACGCGATAGCCGGCCTCGAGGAGGATGCGTTCGAGGATGGCGCAGGTGGAGCCTTTGCCGTTGGTGCCGCCTACAGTGATGACGACCTTTGCAGGCTTTGGCTGGATCCCCGCCTCCGCGGGGATGACGGATCTAACGCGATCGAGGCCCAGCGCGATCGTCGACGGGTGCTGCGCCGAGATGTAGGCGAGCCAGTCGTCGAGGCTGCGTGGGGTCAAGCTTCGGGGACGGGCTCGCGCTTGAGCAGCGTGATGAGGCGCGCGACCTTGTCGCGCAGCTGGCGGCGGTCGACGATCATGTCGATGGCGCCCTTCTCCAGCAGGAACTCGGAGCGCTGGAAGCCCTCGGGGAGCGTCTCGCGCACCGTCTGCTCGATCACGCGCGGGCCGGCGAAACCGATGAGCGCGCCCGGCTCGGCGATCACCGCGTCGCCGATGAACGCGAAGCTCGCCGACACGCCGCCCATGGTGGGATCGGTGAGGATCGAGATGAACGGCTGGCGCGCGGCGGTGAGCTGGTGCAGTGCCGCGGTGACCTTGGCCATCTGCATGAGCGAGAAGAGGCCTTCCTGCATGCGCGCCCCGCCCGTGGCGGTGAAGCACACGAAGGGCATCCCCTCGTCGCAGGCGGCCTGCACGGCGCGCACGAAGCGCTCGCCGACGACCGAGCCCATGGAGCCGCCGAGGAACCCGAACTCGAAGGCCGCCGTCACGGCGGGCACGTTCTTCACCGAGCCCTGCATGACGACCAGCGCGTCGGTCTCGCCGGTTTCCTTCTCGGCTTCCTCCAGGCGCTCGCTGTACTTGCGGCTGTCCTTGAACTTGAGCGGATCGAGCGGAACGACTTCGCTCGCGAGCTCGGCGCGGCCCTCGGGATCGAGGAAGAGGTCCAGGCGCTGGCGAGCCGAGAGGCGGTTGTGGAAGCCGCACTTGGGACAGACGTGCAGGTTGTTCTCGAGGTCGGTGAAGTAGAGCACCGCCTCGCAGGAGGGGCACTTGCTCCACAGGCCCTCGGGGACCGCCTTCTTCTGCTGGGCGCCGCCCTCGGTCTTGATCTTGGGCGGCATGAGCTTGCGGAACCAGCTCACGCGTGCGCCTCCGCTTCGTCCATGGCGGTGCGCAATTCGCGCGTGAGCGATTCGGCGGTGGCGGCGGCCGACTGCGGCGCATCGGCGATCGCCTGCACGATGCGGGTGCCGACCACCACGGCATCGGCCACGCGCGCCACGCGCCGCGCGGTCGCACCGTCGCGGATGCCGAAACCCACGCCGACCGGGACCCTGGTGCGCGCGCGGATCCTCGCGATCATCGCGGCCAGGTCGGTCGTGTCGATGTTGGCGGCGCCCGTCACGCCCTTCAGCGACACGTAGTAGATGTAGCCCTTGGCCACGCGCGCCACGAGCTCGATGCGCGCATCGGTGGATGTGGGCGACAGGAGGAAGATGGGATCGACCGGCGAGCCGCGCAGCGCTTCCAGCCACGCCTCGCTCTCCTCGGGCGGGTAATCCACGATCAGCACGCCGTCCACGCCGGCCTGCGTGGCTTCCTTCACGAAGCGCGCGAGCCCCATGCGCTCGACGGGGTTGGCGTAGCCCATCAGCACGACGGGCGTCGAATCGTCGGACTTGCGAAACTCGCGCACCGAGGCGAGCACGTCGGCGAGGCTCTCGCCCTTCGCGAGCGCGCGTTCCGACGAGCGCTGGATCACCGGGCCGTCGGCCATGGGATCGGAGAACGGGACGCCCAGCTCGATCACGTCCGCGCCGCCCTTCACGAGCCCCTGCATGATCGGCACCGTCGCCGCCTTGTCGGGATCGCCCGCCGTGACGAAGGTGATCAACGCGGCGCGCCGCTGCCCGGCGAGCTTCTCGAAGGTGGCGGCGATGCGGCTCACGCGGCCTAGAGCTCGAGCCCCGAAGCCTGCGCGACGGTGTGCATGTCCTTGTCGCCGCGGCCCGAGAGGTTCACGAGCAGGATCTGCTCGCGCTTCATCGTGGGCGCGAGCTTCATCGCGTAGGCGAGCGCATGGCTCGATTCCAGCGCGGGGATGATGCCCTCGAGCCGGCAAAGCTTGTGGAACGCATCGAGCGCCTCGGCATCGGTCACGGTCTCGTAAGTCGCGCGGCCCGAATCCTTGAGCCACGCATGCTCGGGGCCCACGCCCGGATAGTCGAGGCCCGCGGAGATCGAGTGCGTCTCCTGGATCTGGCCGTTCGCGTCCTGCATGAGGTAAGTGCGGTTGCCGTGCAGCACGCCGGGGGATCCCGCGTTGAGCGAGGCGGCGTGCTTGCCCGTCTCGAGGCCCAGGCCGCCCGCCTCCACGCCGATCAGCTTCACGGATTCGTCGGGCACGTAGGCGAAGAAGATGCCCATGGCGTTGGAGCCGCCGCCCACGCACGCGATCACCGCGTCCGGCTGGCGGCCGGTCATGGCAGGCATCTGCGTCACGCATTCCTTGCCCACCACGGAATTGAAGTCGCGCACCATCATCGGGTAAGGGTGCGGGCCCGCGACGGTGCCGATGATGTAGAACGTGTTCTCGACGTTGGTCACCCAGTCGCGCATCGCCTCGTTCAACGCGTCCTTGAGCGTCTTCGAGCCGCTCTCGACGGGCACCACCTTCGCGCCCAGCAGCTTCATGCGATAGACGTTCTGCGCCTGGCGCTTCACGTCCTCGGTGCCCATGTACACCACGCACTCCATGCCGAAGCGCGCGGCGACGGTGGCCGTGGCGACGCCATGCTGGCCCGCGCCGGTCTCCGCGATCACGCGCGGCTTGCCCATGCGGCGCGCGAGCAGCGCCTGGCCCACCGTGTTGTTCACCTTGTGCGCGCCGGTGTGGTTCAAGTCCTCGCGCTTGAGATAGATCTGCGCGCCGCCGCATTCCTCCGAGAGGCGCTTGCAGTGGAAGATCGGGCTCGGGCGCCCCACGAAATGCTCGAGCTCGTAGGCGAGCTCGTGCTGGAACTCGGGGTCCTCGCGATACTTCGTGTACGCGATCGTGAGCTCGTCCAAGGCCGCGCGCAGGGTCTCGGCGACGAACACGCCGCCATACGGCCCGAAATGGCCGTGCGCATCGGGCAGCGAATACTTCGCCCAGTCAGGCGGGTTGCCTTGCATCTTCACGTCGCACGCTCCGAATGAATTCGACGATCTTTCCGGGATCCTTGACCCCGCGGCTTCGCTCCACTCCGCTCGACACGTCCACGGCCCAGGGCCGCACTTCGCGCACTGCCTGCCCGACGTTCTCGGCCGTGAGGCCCCCGGAAAGGATGACCGGCATCGGCAGCTTCGGGATGCGCGACCAGTCGAAGGTGCGCCCCGTGCCGCCCCGCTCTCCGGGTACGTGGGCATCCAGCAGCAGGGCCCGCGCCCGCGAGAAACGAAGGGACAATTCTACCAAATCGGCCCCCTCTTCCATCGGCACCGCACGCACGAACGGGATGCCGAAGCTCGCGCAGAAATCGGGCTCCTCGTCGCCCTGGAACTGCAGCAGGTCGAGGCGCACGCGGGCGAGGATGGCACGCAGCGAGTCGGCGGGCTCGTTCACGAAGAGTCCTACCGCGGTGACGTACGGCGGCAAGGCCGCGACGACGGCGGCGGCGGCCGCGGGCTCCACGTAGCGAGGGCTGGGCTTGTGGAAAACGACGCCCACCGCGTCGGCGCCGGCCTCGGCGGCCACGCGCGCATGTTCGGGCTCGCGAAGGCCGCAGATCTTGACGCGCGTGCGCTCAACCGTCATGGCGCCTCGAGCAACGCCTGCGCGCGAAACTGCGGCAGGCCGAACGCGCGATCATACTCGACGCCCGCCAGGTAGAGCCCGTCGGGCATGAAGGTGGGCGCGGCAAGCCGCCGGTCCTTCGATGCGAGGAGCTCGCCCATCCACGCCGGCGCCTGTTTCCCCGCGCCCACGTACACGAGCGAGCCCACGACGTTGCGGATCATGTGGTGCAGGAACGCATTGGCGCGGAACGTGAAGACCACGAGCACGCCGCGGCGCTCGACCTCCACGGCCTGCAGCTGCCGCACGGGCGACTTGGCCTGGCATTGCGCGTCGCGGAAGGCGCTGAAATCGTGCTCGCCCAGGAGCGTTCGCGCGCCCTCCTGCATCGCCGCGACGTCCAGGGCCTTGTGGTACCAGCCCACGCGCCGGCGCAGGATGGCGGGCGCCACGGGGTCGTCGAGGAGCAGGTAGCGATAGGTGCGGGAGAGCGCGCTGAAGCGGGCGTGGAAGTCGCCCGGAACCGTGCGCGCCCAGAGCACGCGCGCGCTTTCGTCGAGGTGCGAGTTCGTGCCGCGAACCCAGGAGTTCTCGTCGCGCTCCACAGGCGAATCGAAGTGCACGACCTGGGCGCTCGCATGCACGCCCGCATCGGTGCGTCCGGCGGCGGTGGTCTCCACGGGGGAGGCGACGAACTTCGCGAGCGCGCGCTCGAGGTGATCCTGCACGCCGCATCCGCCGGGCTGGGTTTGCCAGCCGCAAAAGGCGGCGCCGTCGTATTCGAGGCCGAGGGCAATTCGCAAGGCTGGACCCCCGCCTTCGCGGGGGTGACGATCAAGGAGCGGGAATGGCTAGAGAGACGCGATCAGCTTCTGCGCCTCTTCCTTCTGCGCGGAGGAGCCTTCCTTGGCGACTTCCTGCAGGATCTCGCGAGCGCCGTCCTTGTCGCCGATCTCCAGGTAGGCCTTGGCGAGCTCGAGCTTGGTGCCCACCGCTTCGGCGCCCTCGCCGCCGGCCGGCGTGTCGAGGTTCAGGTCCGCGAGGTCCATGGAGCCGGCGGGCGCGGCGGCCGGCGCGGCAGGCTTCGCCTCGGGCTTGCTGCCCGGCATGTCGAGGCCGGAGAGATCGAAGTCGAACGACGGCTTCTCTTCCTTCGGCGCTTCGGCGGCCGGTGCCGCCGCCGCGTGGGCCTCGCCCGCGGAAGGCGCCAGGTCGAAGTCGATCGACGCGGGCTGCTCCACGTTCAGGTCCGCAGCGGGAGTGGCCTCGCCCACGCCGAGGTCGAAGTCGGTCGAGGCGGCAGGCGCGGCTTCCCCGCCGGCGCTCTTCGAGCCTTCGATGTCGAAGTCGAGCTCGGGCTTCGCGGCGGGCGCGGAAGACGTGAACGTGGCCGTGCCGCCCGCGGCGCCGGCGTAGAGCGGGTTGTTCGGGTCGATCTGCGCGCCCATCGCGGCGGCCTTCTGCCAGAGCGGGCTCGAATCGCCCACCGCGGCATGCAGCTCTTTCGCGACGGTCTCGAACGCCGTGGCGCTCTTGCGCGCGTGGTAGATCTCGAGGAGCTTCAGCGAGATCTCGTGGCGATTGCGGTCGCGCGCCATCGCCTCCTTGAGGATTTCCTCGGCCTGCGCATCGCGGCCGTAGGCGATGTAGACCTCCGCTTCCGCGACCGGATCGACCTCATCGGTGTCGATGGTCCCCGGACCCGTCTTGTCGAAGTCCGTGAGGAAGGAGGAATTGCCCGTGTCGACGAGACCGCCTGCGGGCTTCGCCGTCGTTCCCCCGGCTTTCAGGTCCGAGGGGAACGCGCTCGTCATGGCGCTATTAGGGCCCGCTTCTGCCCTCGCTTTCCGGCGCCGCATGAACAGGAAGGCGCCCGCGGGGATGCCGAGCAGCAGGATGGCGCCGCCGGCGAGATACATGGGATCCAGCTCCTCGTACCACTCCTTGGGCGGGGGCGGCGGAGGTGCTTTCTTCGGTGCGGCCTTGGGCGGAGCGGCGGCGGTCTTGGGCGCTTCCGCGGGCTTCGGGGCTTCGGCGGGCTTCGGCGCTTCAGCGGGCTTCGGCGCTTCAGCGGGTTTCGCGGCTTCGGTCTTCGGCGCTTCAGCAGGCTTGGCCGGCTCGACGGCAGCGACCTTGGGAGGTTCCACCTTCGCGGGTTCCGGCTTCGCGGGCGCGGGAGGCGGCGTGGGAGCGGCAGCGACCTTCGTTTCGGCGGGCTTCGTGGCCGCGCCGCCCTTGAGGTCGAGCAGGCGCTGCATGTCCTTGATCTGTTTTTCCAGGTCGGCCACGCGCGAGTTGGCTTCCTTCAGCGCCTTGTCCTTCGCGGTGACTTCTTCCTGGAGGGCGTTGAGGCGGTCCTGCGAGGCGCCGCCGCCGCCTTTGCCGGGAGCGCCGGCCTTGGCACCCGTGTCCGACTTCGAGAGGCGCAGCACGTCGCTGCTGGCAGCGGCAGGCGCGGGCGGCGGCGCGACGGCGGCCGACCCGATGCGCCCCGAGCCGATGTTGGCGGGCTCGGCTTTCGCGGGCGAGGACCCGACGTTGCTCGCCAGGTTCTCGCGGTAGCCCTTCCAGTCCTGCACCTGCGCGTGGACTTCCTGGCGCGCATCCTTCTGCTCGATCTTGGCGACGTCCTCGGCGCTGGGCACCTTGAGGATCTGCCCCGCCTTCATCACGTTCATGTTGCCGGCGAAGGCGCTCTTGTTCTCGCGATACAGGGCGACGAGCATCTGCTCCATGCTCACGTCCGAGGGCTTCACCTGGGCCGCGATCTTGTTGAGCGTCTCGCCCTTCTGGATGGGGCCGTAGGTGTCCGTGCCCGCCGTGGTCTCGAGCGTGGCGGCCTTCGCGGGCGCGGCGCCCTTGGGCATCTCGGCGCTCGCGGAGGGCGAGCCCGTGGGCTCGGCGGGCGCAGCGGAAGCGGGAGCCGAAGGCGTCGCCGCCGGCTCGGCGGCCGGCGGCGTCTGTTGGGTTTGCGGCTCGCTGGCCGCCGCGACGCTAGGTGCGGTGACCTTGCCCTGCGCGTAGCCCGGCGGGTCCAGCAGGATCGGGTACTCGCGCTGCACGCGCCCGGCAGGCCAAGTCACTTCGATCAGCGCATCGACGAACGGCTCGTTCACCGGCGCGATGCTGGTGACCTTGAGGTATGGCGATCCGTTGGGGCGCTTCTCGACCGAGAAGCGCAGCAGGCGCAGCGCCGACGAGTACTCGATGCGCGCGTCGCGGAACGCTTCCGGAGTGGCCACGCGAGCCGAAAGGTTGTCGAGCTCGCCCGGCTGCAGCGACACCAGATCGATCTCCGCATTCAGGATCTGGCCGAGCGCCGAGTTCACGGTGAGCTTTCCAAGGCCGGCTGCATGGGCCGTTACCGCAAGGCCCATCGTCAGCGCGATGGCAGCTCCCCTTCTGAGAATACTCACCATTTTTGTGTCCATCCCGCGCGGAAAGTCTTAAGGATCAATGGGTTATTGTTCCAATCTCACCCGGTTTTTCACATTATCGCTTAAGTCGGATATTTTTCAACCACTTTTTCCCTGTTGGCACCGGGGCTTACGCCGTGGCCGCCGGTACGCGCGCCTTCAGGAGGATGCCCAGCATGCGCCGCAGGGGTTCCGCCGCACCCCACAGGAGCTGGTCGCCGACCGTAAACGCAGAAAGATACTCCCCTCCCATGCGCAGCTTCCGGAGTCGCCCGATGGGGACATCCAGCGTGCCGGTGACCGCGACGGGCGTGAGGCGCTTCAGGGTTTCCTCGCGCTTGTTGGGCACGACCTTCACCCACGCGTTGCCCTTGGCGAGGATCGACTCGATCTCCTCGAGCGGCAGGTCGCGCTTCAGCTTGATGGTGAGGCCCTGGCTGTGGCAGCGCATGGCGCCGATGCGCACGCACAGGCCATCGACCGCGACTTCCCTGTTGGCGGGGCGCCCCAGGATCTTGTTGCTCTCCGCATGGCCCTTCCACTCCTCGCGGCTCTGGCCGTTACCCAGGTCCGTATCGATCCACGGCAACAGGCTTCCCGCGAGCGGCACGCCGAAGTGCGCGGTGGGGAAACCCTCGTCGCGAAGGATCCCGGCGACCTCGCGGTCGATCTCGAGGATCGCGGAAGACGGGTCCGAGAGCATGCTCTTCGCGGCGAGGTGCAGCTCGCCCATCTGCTGGAGCAGCTCGCGCATGTTCTGCGCACCGGCGCCCGAGGCGGCCTGGTAGGTCATGGCGCTCACCCAATCGACGAGGTCGGCCTTGAGGAGCCCATCGATCGCCATGAGCATGAGGCTCACGGTGCAGTTGCCGCCGATGTAGTTCTTCACGCCGTCGGCGAGCGCCTTGTCGATCACGGGCCGGTTCACCGGGTCGAGGATGATGACCGCGTCCTTCTCCATGCGAAGGGCCGAGGCCGCATCGATCCAGTAGCCGTCCCATCCCGCCGCGCGAAGCTTCGGATACATGCCCTTCGTGTAGTCGCCGCCCTGGCAGCTCACGAGGACTTCGTTCTTCGCGAGCTCGCGCACGTCGTTCGCGTCCTTCAACGCGGGCACGGGCTTGCCGATGTTGGGGCCGGGACCGCCCACGTTCGAAGTGGTGAAGAAGACGGGATCGATCGCATCGAAGTCCCGCTCGTCGCGCATGCGCTCCATCAGGACGGAGCCCACCATGCCGCGCCAACCCACAAAACCGACGGTTCTCATATCAACCTCATTTCCAAAAAAGGGCGAAACCGGAATGTGCTTTAGAGCGCTTCGACCACCGCGGAACCCATCTCCGTGGTGGTCACCGGTTTCGACTTGGTGGCGATGTCCGCGGTGCGAATGCCCGAGGCCAGCGCCTTGCGAACCGCGCTTTCGATGCGGCCGGCGATATCCGCCTTGCCGAAGGTGTAGCGGAACATCATGGCCATGCTGAGGATCATGGCGAGCGGGTTGGCCTTGCCCTGGCCCGCGATGTCCGGCGCCGAGCCGTGGATGGGCTCGTAGAGGCCCTTCCCGCTCGCGTCGAGCGAAGCCGAAGGCAGCATCCCGATGGAGCCCGTCAGCATCGAGGCTTCGTCGGAAAGGATGTCGCCGAACATGTTGCCGGTCACGATCACGTCGAATTGGCGCGGGTTGCGCACGAGTTGCATCGCGCAATTATCCACCAGCATGTGCGAAAGCGCGACGTCCGGGTACTCCGGGGCGATCTCCCCGGCGATGTCGCGCCAGAGCTGCGTGGTCTCGAGGACGTTCATCTTGTCCACGCTGCAAAGCTTCTTGCCGCGCGCCCGGGCCGTCCTGAAACCGCTGTGCAGGATGCGGCGGATCTGCGCCTCGGTGTAGTGCATGGTGTTGAAGCCCACGCGGTTGGGTTTCTCGCCCGTGACGCCGCGCGGCTGGCCGAAGTAGATGTCGCCCGTGAGCTCGCGCACGATCATGATGTCGAGGCCGCTCACGACTTCCGGTTTCAGGGTCGATGAGTCCGCGAGCTCGGGAAACACCGTGGCCGGCCGCAGGTTCGCGAAGAAATCGCACTCCTTGCGCAGGCCCAGGATGGCTTTCTCGGGGCGCTTGTCGCGAGGCAGCGTGTCGTACCTGGGGCCGCCCACCGCGCCGAAGAGCACCGCATCGGATCGCTTCACGAGGTCGAGCGTGGCCGCGGGAAGAGGATCGCCGTGCGCGTCGTAGGCCGCGCCGCCGACGAGCGCCTCCTCCGTTTCGATCTTCATGCCCTCCTTGCGAAGGACATCGAGGACGCGAAGCGCCTCGCGAAGGATCTCGGGGCCGATGCCATCGCCCGCGAGGAGCGCGATCTTCATCTACGAGAAGATCCAGGGCTCGGAGCGCTTGCGCTTCTCCTCGTAAGCCTTGATCTCGTCGGAGTGCCGCAGCGTGAGGCCGATCTCGTCCCAGCCGTTCACGAGGCACTCCTTGCGCGACGCGTCGATGTCGAAGTGCATCGGCTTCTGGTTCGGGGCCGTCACCGTCTGCGCGGGAAGGTCGATGGTGAGCCTGAACCCCGGGTGCGCCGCGATCTCGGTGAAGAGGTGGTCGACCTGGAAGTCGAGCAGCACGATGGGCAGGAAGCCGTTCTTGAAGCTGTTGTTGTAGAAGATGTCGCCGAACGAGGGCGCGATGACGGCCTTGAAACCGTACTGCTGAAGCGCCCACGGCGCGTGCTCGCGCGAGGAGCCGCAGCCGAAGTTCTTGTTCGCGAGGAGGATCGTCGCCTCCTTGTACATCGGCTGGTTCAGCACGAAGTCCGGGTTGGGCCGGCGCTTCGACATGTCCATGCCCGGCTCGCCGATGTCCAGGAACCGCCATGCGTCGAAGAGGTGCGGCCCGAAGCCCGTGCGCTTGATGGACTTCAGGAACTGCTTCGGGATGATCGCGTCGGTGTCGACGTTCTCGCGGTCGAGGGGCGCCACGAGGCCGGTGTGGACGGTGAACTTCTCCATCGTCCCTACTTCGCCGCTTTCTCGATGGCCTCGCCGCCCTTCTTCACGTCCTTGCCGACGCCCTCGATGGTGTTGCAGCCGGCGAGCGCGAGCGCCGCCGCGATGATGAAGAGGATGCTTCTCACTGTTCGCTCCTCGGAATGACAAGGGGATAAGCGAATTATAGCGAGGCGGGAGGCAAAGCCGTCATCGAAATGGGCTAGGCTGCGCGTCATGGCGAAGAAGCGGACGGACGAAGAGCTCCAGCGCGTGGCAAGCGGCGTGCGGCAGCTCGTGCGCGCGGCCGCACGGGCGGAAAAGGAATTCGCCGCCGAGCTCGCCTCCGTGGATCCCACGACGCGGGAAAGCGCCCGCAACCTCGTCCACTATCTCGCCGTGCGCCGCCACGATGTGCGCGACCTGCAGGCCGCGCTCCAGCGCCTGGGGTTGAGCTCGCTCGGACGCCTCGAAGCGCACGTGATGGCTTCGCTCCAGTCCGTGATGCACGCGATCGACGCGCTGCGCGGCAAGCCTGGCGGGCCGATGGAAATGCCGCCCGTCACCTTCGACTCGGGCGACGAGCACCTTGCCCGCAATGCGAAGGCGATCCTCGGGCCGCCCGCGAGGGGCCTCGCCACCCGGATCATGGTGACGATGCCCGGCGAGGCCGCGGACGACCCCGGCCTCATCCGCGACCTCGTCGAGGGCGGCATGCGCATCATGCGCATCAACTGCGCGCACGACACGATCCTCGAGTGGAAGCGCATGCTGGACCACCTGCGCCGTGCCGAGGCCGAAACGAAGAAGCGCTGCCTCGTGTGCTTCGACCTCGCGGGGCCGAAGCTTCGCACCGGGCCCATGACGCCCGGGCCGGCGGTGATCAAGTGGCGCCCGAAGCGCGATTCGCTCGGCAGCGTGACCGAGCCCGCGCACGTGCGCTTCGTCGCGCGCATGCAGGAATCCGACGCGCTGGCGGGCGCCATCCCGGCGAGCCCGAAGCTGGTCGCGGCGGCGAGGGTCGGCGACACGGTCGAGCTGGTCGATGCGCGGGGCCGCGTGCGCAGGCTCGCGGTGGTCGCCCGATCGCCGGACGATTTCGAATGCGAGACCGGATCGACGGCCTACGTCGTTCCGGAGACGCGCCTCGTGCTCGAGCGCGCCGGCAGCGTCGTCGCGGAGGGCGAGATCGGGGAGCTGCCCCACCGCGAGCAGTGGATCGAGCTGCACACCGGCGACAAGCTCGAGATCAGGCGCGGCGAA
>Ga0335070_10000998_pt1 | contig 32501 bp, 34 predicted proteins | sample Lox_Sample_13_FD_206722 | JGI IMG/M metagenome (GOLD analysis project Ga0335070, IMG submission 206722) | Soil microbial communities from Loxahatchee National Wildlife Refuge, Florida, United States - Lox_Sample_1.3 | ecosystem: Environmental > Terrestrial > Soil > Wetlands | place: USA...
GATTTCGCCGGATTGCTACCCGCCCATCGTATTACACCAATCCCAACGAAGATGCCGTCTTGATGGAGTTGGAGCCCATTGTGGTGCAGCCCCAGTGGCTGCGGTCATCCGAGAGTCAGGCAGACAGTCGTGTCAGGCATGCATAACTAACCTACACTAGGAGGTGCGATATGCTGACGGACGATGCGATTGCGGAGCGGCTACGCCAGTCCAGCCACGAATTTCGTACACTGGAAGAATCCCATCATCGGCTGGACCACGAACTCAACGAGCTGCAAAGGCACCACGTCCTCACGCCCGCGGAGGAGCTGCACAAGAAACAGCTGCAAAAAGAAAAGCTGATGAAAAAGGATAAAATGGCAGAACTCATTCGAAGCTACCGCGATCACGATTTACACGCGACGGCCCACTAAGCCCTGTATCATGGAGATGGGCATGGCGGGCCACCGAGACATATCACATGGCACAGATCGTCAACCCCTTGGCCGCACATATCCAAACCGTCAAGCGGCGCCTGATTATCATCGGGGCCACGATTCTCGTCGCATTGATGGGGGCCTTCGCGTTTTCCGCCGACATGATCGCCTGGTTGAACCGGCCGTTCCCCAACCAGCTGGTCTTTTACGGGCCGACGGAAGCGCTGTTCGCCTCGATCAAAGTCTCGTTTCTGGCCGCGGTCGTGTGCAGCTTACCCGTCGTTTTTTACCAGTTCTGGAAATTCATTGAACCAGCGCTGCTCCCTCGGGAGCAGCGTTGGGGCATCCCACTCTTCGCATTGGCGGGGGCGCTGTTTGCCCTCGGCCTTATCTTCTGCAATCTCGTCATTCTTCCCCTAGTGATCGATTTCTTCGTCAGCTTCGGCATGGACCGTGACATCACGCCGCAGCTTGCGGTGGGAACCTACATCGATTTCAATGTGAAGTTCCTGTTAATTTTCGGTTGTGCCTTTGAGTTGCCGCTCGCGCTGACCTTGCTGGCGCGGGTCGGCGTGGTGTCCGCTCAGACGCTAGCCAAATATCGGCGGCATGCGATCCTTGGTTCGCTGATTCTGTCCGCCATCGTGACGCCTGACGCCACGCTCTTCACGATGCTGTTGATGGCTGTGCCGCTGATGCTGCTGTATGAAGTCGGGATTCTCGGCGCCAGGCTATTCGGTCGAAATACGTCGCAGGCTGTGAGCCTCCCGCTTGATCCGGATCTGCCGATGGGCACGGCCGGGCATCGCGTGCGGTAATCATGATGGTGCAATTGAACAATCATATGATAGCAAGTGCCGGTCTTGCTCTCACGGTCTTCGTGTGCGCAAGTGTTTGGGCGGAAACAGATACACGACCTGCGCCAGTCGCTCAGACCGATTCGACCGGTGCCCCGTTTGATCAACAGGCGGCCAGCATTCAAGCACTGACGGCATCCGGCAAGGATCTCGTCTATGCCGGGTCATTCGGGCATGGCATCTTTCGCAGCGAGGACCGTGGTGCGACGTGGACCAAATCCGGTCAGGGTGTTACGGATCCTTTCATCCTCTGCATGACGACGACACAAGACGGGACTGTCTATGCCGGAACGTTTCGTGGCGGAGTCTTTCGTTCTCGTGATCAGGGCAAAACGTGGCAGGCCATAAACGGAGGGCTCAAACGACACGAAATCAAAGCGCTCCTCGCAGCGGGGGATACGCTCTACGCCGGAACTGCGAACGGGGCCTACCGTCTGGATCATGGTGGCGACCATTGGTCGGTGGTCACCAGTGGGCTCGACGACATCCTCGTGCACACGTTGGCAAAATCATCTGACGGCACGCTTTTCGCGGGGACGTCGGGGAAGGGCGTGTTGCGGTTCAAGGCTAATGCCACTGGATGGACGAGGATGGAACACGGGCTGAAAGATCATGAAGGGATGATCGAAAACTTCATTCGCGTGCTGACCATTGATCCGGAAGGGGGGATCTACGCCGGAACCTTCGATGGAGGGGTCTTTCGCAGCGCCGATGGCGGCGTGACCTGGCGGCCGATCAGTCGCGCATTGCCGAACGACTCGATTCGCGGGATTGTGTTTAACAGCCGCGGCCTCTTCGTGGCGACCGGTCAGGGAATCTTTAAGACAATTGATAAAGGACGGCAGTGGATTCCGCTGAACAAGGGGCTGACCAGTATGGCAACTCAGGTGCTGATTGAAGCCGGAAGCGGCGTTCTGTATGTCGGGACCAATGCAGGGGCGTTCCGCAGCGACGATGACGGGCAAACATGGAGCTCTATTAACCAAGGTTTGGAGGGAGGGATGGCCCCGCCGCCCTTCTTGTTCCGGTAACGAAAGAAAGGATACGGAGTATGGCTGAAGTCAGTGACAAGCTGCGTGCGACGATTACAGTAACGAGCAAGGGACAGCCGCTCGGCGACATCGTGCTCCACTTTTATCATGATGTCGCGCCGGGCCATGTGAAGAACTTCGTGGACCTGGCCAGGAAAGGATTTTATAACGGGACGACGTTTCATCGCGTGATTCCGGGGTTCATGATCCAGGGCGGCGACCCTAACAGCAAGAATGCCGATCGGAACATGCACGGCATGGGTGGACCAGGTTACAAGGTTAAAGCCGAATTCAACAGCAGGCCGCACAAGCGCGGCATCCTGTCCATGGCTCGTTCAAACGACCCAGACAGCGCGGGTTCGCAATTCTTTATCTGTGTCGCCGACGCGAATTTCCTCGACTGGAAGTACACGGTGTTCGGTGAAGTGGTCAGCGGGATGGACGTTGCCGACAAGGTTGTGAACATGAAGCGCGATGGCCGGGACAATCCCTTGGAGCGAGTCGAAATGACGGTTGCGATCAGTGAGGGGTGAGAAATGAGGTGCAAGAGGTGAGTAGCACAAGACATAGGAAAGGACTGAGCCTGTTCGCCTCACTCCTTACCTTTTACGCCTTACTGGCTTTGCTCGGTTGTGCAATCCCTCACGTGCCCTATCGGTCCGTCTACGAAGATCCCGTCAACTTTGTTCGGCTCGAGCTGGACGAACTGGTGCTGCCCGAGTGGCCACCGACCGCGCATAATCATCCCAAGGCCATTACGACCGACGAAATGGCTCACCTGCTCAACGGCATGATGGTGCAGGAGCACCGAATCTGGTTACAGAAGTGGATACAAGGTGAGGCGCCGCTCGAGCCGGTGTTTTCTCCGGATGAAGTCACGCTGCTCTCACAGCATTTGGTGCAGGGACTGTCGGAGGCCAAAGAGAACGAACGGGTGACCTTCTATCTGAGCCAACCGCAAACGTCCGTGAAGCGTGTGATTACCTCGGGCGGCTTGTACATCCACGGCACGGAACTGCATTTCATTCTGGGAAACTGGCAGATTATCTATGGCATCCCAACGTACGGCATAATCTATGACCGCCGATATCCGATGAGGCCGACGGCGCCGAAAGAGTTCGATCTCTTCTTTCAGCCCTCCGAGGCCGTTGTGCAATATCGACATAGTCTCTGGGATACGCTGCTGGCCAATACCACCGACGAACTCGTCATCGATCTCGCGAAGCTCCAGCCAGGACCGGTCGCCTCCTCTGTTTCACACTAACGGATCGCCTGGTCTATCTCCATCCTGGTTTAGTATCCATCGCAGTGGTCCGCTTCGGTTCCGAAAGTTTGTAGTTGTAACGGGCCTCAGCTTGGCGCTTAACCAGGCGGTGCCTATTGTGCCGGCTGGGTGCCAGACGAGGGTCGTTCGAACCGTTGGACCGAGGGTTTCCCTTCCGGGAGATTGTAGGGTGACGGAGCGAGCGGTGCGCCCTCTGTTAACTTGCTCTTGCCGACCACCACGACCTCTTCGCCGCCTGTAAGGCCTTCGGTAATCTCGGTCCACTTGCCGTCCGAGATGCCGGTCTTGATCGACACGCTCTTCGCCCGTCCCTGATCGACCAGGAACACGGTTTTGCCTTTGCCGGTCGAGACGATGCTGGAGGGTGGTAAGACGAGGGCATTCGGCTTCTTGTTCAGGAGAAGCAACAGTTCGCCGAAGGTACCCGGTTGCAAGGCATGATCGGGATTTGGAAGATCGACTTCGACCAATAGGCTGCGGGTGGAGGGATCGAGCGCAAAGGTGCTGCGTGTTACGACACCGCTGAACGTTCGCCCTCCAAGTTCTTTGACGATGAGGACCGCATCCGTTGATCCAGGTTTCACCAGGTGCGCGTCCTCTTGCGGGACGTTGGCGTAGATGCGGACGGTTTCGATATCCATCAGCGTAAACAGCGGGATGGCGCTCGTGGCAGACGACGTCGCGACCTGGATCAAGGCGCCAGGATCGGCGAACCGGGCGGTGATAATGCCGGCGAATGGGGCTCGCACCTTGGTGTAATCGCGCAACGCCTGCCGCTGCTCCATCTGATGTTTCGCGCCTTCATAGGTCGCCTGAGCCACGTCCACATCCTGCTTGGCAATCACGTCGGGGTTTTCTGTCCAGACCTCCGCGAGTCTCTCGTAGGTGAGCTTCTTGATCTTGAAGTCAGCAACGGCTTGGTGATACTGCTCTTCCACTTCCGGTGCATCGATGATGGCGACCACGTCGTTTTTCCTCACCCAATCCCCCTTATCGGGACCGATCCATTTCAGATAACCGGACACTTTCGCGTAGAGCGTGGCTTGGTAGAGCGGAGCGATGTTCGCAGGGAGGGTAATACTGTAAACGATCTCCCGCCGCGTGGGTGTGATGACCTGAACATCGATCGGAGCGTTGGTGCTCGAGGCCGCAATTCCCTGGCCGGTGGCATACTCCGAGTCGGCGGGACGAGAAGGGGCGGGAGGCGCGCCGGCATCGGGTCGTTGCCAATAGATCAAACTGCCGAGGGCCAGTAACACAATGCCGCCGACGATCGCGAGCATGCGGTAGCGTCGATTATCGGAGCCTGGTTCGTCTTCAAGACCATGCATCGTGATCAGATCTCCTCTGATGTGGCGGTCGGGGTGGCCGATCGTTGGTGCGTCTGCTGTTCGCGGGCCAGCACTAGACTGTGCAGGATCGGGACAACCAACAGCGTCATCACCGTGGACACCAGCAAGCCTCCGACCACCGCTCGAGCGAGCGGAACCATGGTTTCATTCCCTTCACCAAATCCGAGCGCGAGGGGGAGCAGGCCGAGAATCGTGGCCAGCGCCGTCATTACAATGGGACGCAGTCGTCGTCGACCCGCTTCGAGGACGGCCTGATCCGCCGGGAGGCCGGACCGGGACATGCGGTTGGCGAAATCCACGAGCAGGATGCTGTTGGACACGACGATACCCATCATCATGAGTGTGCCGATCATCGATTCCACGTTTACGGACGTATTCGTCAGGGCGAGCATGAGGACGGTGCCGATCCAACCGAGTGGCACCGCGAGCAGAATAATCAATGGATCGATGAATGACCGGAACAGCCCGACCATGACGAGATAGATCAGGACCACAGCCAGCGGCAGCGCGAGCGCGAAATTCTCAAAGGCCGCGCGCATGTTGGCTACTTCACCTTTTACGGAAATCACCACGTCCTTGGGTAGTTGCACCCCTTTGATTACGTCTTCGATCTTGGCCGCCACGCGACCCAAATCGTTGCCCGTGATCGTCACGAGCACGTCGATCAGTCGAGAGAGATCGTAGTGGTCGACTGAGTCCGGCCCTGTTTTGTGGATCAACTCGGCCACATCGCGCAGTCGGACTGAAGGCCCCTGGCGGTCCGTGCCCTGATTATAGTAACCGCCGGAGAGAGCCAATGCCTGGTTGGCAAAGGGGGTATTGCTGAGCCCCAGGGTCGAGCCGGTCATGCCGCGGGATGCGGCGCTGGCTGGGCCCATCGCCACCATGGTGCCGATCAGCGGGGTGTTCAGCAGGTCTTCGACCTTCGTCAGATCCTGCTCAGGATATTGTGCGAGGAAGAAATAGCCATTCGCGGTTTTGGGATCGAGCCAATAATTGGGACTCAGGGCAATATTCGAACTGATGCCGGTGATGACATCCACGACGACTTTTTGTTGATCGAGGCCGAAGTAGGCGGCCTTGGTCCGGTCCACGTTCAGATGGAGTTCCGGATAGTTTTTGCCCTGCTTGATGCGGACATCGACCGTGTACGGGATTTGCGCAACGCGCTGTTGAATTTCTTCAGCCACCGGCCGGATCAGATCGAGTCGGGGGCCTTTGACCTGAATGTCCACCGGTGCCCGTAGGCCGAAGTTCAGCACGTCACTCACGATGCCGCCGGTCTGAAACGCGACGTCCACTCCGGGCAAGTCTTTCCCTAACCGTTGGCGGAGGTCTGCGATGTAGTGATCGGTCTCGCCCTTGTGACCGGTGACTAGATTCACGAGAACGAATGCGGTGTGTGGTCCTGTGTTCGGCGCGAACCGAGCGGCGTCGCCGTAGTAAAGGCCGGTATTGGAGATCACCTCGTCCAGGTCCTCTTTGGGAATCGAATCCTTTACCAAGGATTCAATCTGTCCAATGATCGCCGTCGTTTTCTCGATCCTCGTGCCCTCCGGTGCCGTCACCAGCATCGTAAAGTTGCCGGCGTCGACCTTGGGGAAAAATTCCGTGTGGAGCGTCGGTGCCACCAACGCAAAGGTTGCCACAAGTGCGGTGAGAACCACGATCACGACCAGTGGCTTCAGGCGCAGACCGAGGCGAAGCAGAAATGTGTATAAGCCGACCAGAGTTCCAAACCAGCCGGATTCCTCTTCGTTGTGTTGCCCATGCCCGGCTTGCTGCTCCCGTGCGTACAGTTTCGCGAGAATCACCGGCGTGACAGACATCGAAATGAGATAGTCGGCGCTCATGGCGAAGGCCACAGTCATGGCAAGGGGAACAAACAGGTACTTGACGATCCCGCTGAAGAACACGATCGGAAGATACACGATGAGAATGCAGATCGTGGCAACCAGAATGGGCAGGGTCAATTCCGTGGCGCTGTCTTCCGCAGCCGACCGGCCGTCCTTGCCCATTTCGAGATGGCGATGAAGATTCTCCTGGACGACAATGTTGTTGTCCAGCAGCGTTCCGATCACGAGTGCCAAGCCGCCCAGCGTCATAATATTCACGCTTTGGTTGGAGAGAAACAGCAGGACCAGCGCGGAGGTGAGCGAGAGCGGAATCGCCAATCCCACGACGAGCGCCGCTTTTATGCTTCGCAGGAACAGGTAGATCATCAGACCAGCAAGGCCCGCACCCATGAGACCTTCCTTCTGCAAGTTGCTGATCGCCTGCCGAATGTAGAGGGATTGATCGTAGAGAAATTTAACCGTGGCGCCGGCTGGGATTTCTGTCAGTTTCGGGATGCGCTCGTGCACGGCGTCGGCCACCGCCAACGTGTTAGCACCTTCTTGTTTCGTCACCGGGATGTACACGGATTCTCGTCCGTTCACCCGGACAATCGAGGTTTGAATGGCGGAGGAGTCCGCCGCAGTGCCGATGTCGCGGATGAAGACCGGCGTGCCGTTTATAACTTTGATGGGGACGCTATTGATCTGGGACACCACGTCGATCAGGCTGTTCGAGTAGAGGTTGTAGTCGAGATCGCCGATTTTCACGTCCCCGGCTGGAAGAATCGCATTCTGTGCGTTGATGGATTTCACTACTTCCGACGGCGAGATCCCCAGCCCTTGCATCTTGGATTGGTCCATGAAGACTGTTATCTGGCGCAGCTTACCGCCGAGTACCGGCGGGGTCGAAATTCCTGGGATGGAGGCCATCTGTGGACGAACGGTGAAATAGGCGAGATCCCGCATCTCCTTCTCACTCATCGTGTCGCTGCTGACTGTCAACAGGCCGATCGGCAGACTTGCCACGCCGAATTTATAGACCGATGGGGGGAACACGCCGGGAGGGAGAAGCCGGATAATACTGTATGCGAGGCTGGTCAGTTCGGATTGAGCGGCGTCGATGCTGTATTCCGGCTGGAAGAAGACCTTGATGTAACTCATGCCGGCGAGCGACTGAGACTCGATATGTTCGATATAGCTCGCCTGCAGAAACTGCTGTTCAAAACGGAGTGTAATGGCGCCTTCCATCTCTCCTGGGCTGAGTCCCCGGTAAAATGTCGACACCAGAATGACGGGAATATTGATGTCCGGGAAGATGTCGATTTTCATCTTCTGATATGACACCCAGCCCAAGATCAGCACGATCATGCAGATCGCAAAGACGGCGAATGGATTCTTGAGTGCGGCTCGTGTCAGCATTGACTTTCAACCGGATACGGCGTCACGTTCCAATTGGTCCAGAATCGGCACATCACCCCCACGCATTGCACGAGTTCATCGAAGGTGCCGGGCTTCACGACATAGCTGTTTGCACCAGAGGCATAGCCGGCGGTCATGTCGGATGAAACATCGGACGTCGTGAAGACCACGACCGGAATCGACGCGAACCGACCGTGGCTTCGGAGTCGAGTGAGGAACTGGTCGCCGCGGGTTTTTTCCAAATGCCAATCGAGGAGGATCACGGAGGGCGGCGACTCATGCGCCGCACGATTAGCCAGAAAATGCAGCGCCGCCTCGGCGTCATGCTCGGTGTAGAGCGCGATGTCGAGCCTGGCTTGAGCGAGTGCCTGGCGGAACAGCTCGCACTCGCCGGGGCTGTCATCGATCAATAAGATGGATGCGTGGTCCGGCATAAGGCAATCCTTCACAGGAATCTGAGGAGGAGTATCAGCAGGGAGTGTGCCGGGCTCGAAGAGTAATATAATAAGGATAAAATACATATGAAGTACAGTTAGTTAAGATGCAAAGGTGATGTGATTGATGAGCAGATAATCGAAAGAAAAATGGGGAGAAATTCCAGAGGAGCACTGGAATTTCTCCAGAGAGGTGAGAATGTAGCCTACTTGTCCTCCGCTTGCGGAACGCGCACATCTACGCATCAGATTTCACTGGAGGAGAACGATATGCTCGTTCGACGCGCGCATTCGAGGATCAACCAGGCCACACTCCCTGTGAGAAGTCAGCTATCTCGCGATTGGGGATAGGGAAGGGAAAAAAGAAGGTGTCAGGAATAAATTCGCTGTGAACAATTACTTTAGCTGCACCAGCCTCGTACTGCGTTCGATCTTCGCAATGCTCTTCTGGGCTGAGGTCTGGCATTGAGTCAGTACGCAGGATAAAATGAACAGCAATGATGGCTGGTCACGGCGTACGAACGTCAAGGCGCTGCATTAAGTTCTTTCTCGGCTGCGTTCTGGCTCTTTCGGGGGGCCTGGTCGTTTTCATGGATAGTGCACGTTTGGTCCAGGCAGGTGAGTCGGCCCAAGGAGAGTCTCCCGGTCAGGGCGTAGACATGGATCATCATGATCATATGGACGGTACTGTCGACATGATGGTTCCCCATCAGCAACATCTTGGGCCTCACATGCGATGGACGACATTGCGTCCGGCAAATCCAGCCGATGCCCAGCGTGCGGATCAGATCGTCCAGGCTCTGCGGCAGGCACTTGCCAAGTACAAAGATTACCGCGTGGCTATGAACGACGGGTTTATTCCGCATCATCCCGAGCGCAAGCCCAAGCATTATCATTTTGCCAATAAGCAGCGCCGCTTCTTGGCGAAGGTTCGCTTTGATCCGGCTGAGCCGACTGCACTCTTATATAAGAAATCTGGTGACGGCTACGAGCTCGAGGGGGCGATGTACACCGCCCCGAGAGGGATGAGCGAGGACCAGTTAAACGAGCGCGTGCCGTTGAGCGTCGCGCAGTGGCACGCCCATGTTAATCTCTGCCTCCAGCCGGATGGTAGTGGGCGCCGCATCACCCGGAAACAGTTCGGGTTCAAGGGAACCATTGCCACTGAGTCAGAGTGTCAGCAAGCCGGCGGGCGATTCGTCCAGCAAGCCGGTGGGTGGATGATTCACGTCTATCCTTTCGAATCGACTCCCGCCAAAATCTGGACTCACTAACTGACGAGTCTCTTGCCACCATATGTCCGTGTCCTTCTTGACGCGCTCTTCCTATCGGCGTAGGGTTTTCTCATGGCCTATCTTCGATTTTCCCCTCACTGTGACTGGTATGTGTTTTCCGAACAACGAGCGGGAGAGTCAGAAGAACATCTTGCCGTATGGCACAAGGATCACAAGGAGGAAAGGCCGTCCTATTCTGAAACCGTCATTCGGAAGATGCTCGAATCTGGAGACTATTCAGCCATACCGGGGTATCAACCTCAGTATAAGCAACTCTTGCGTCAAGCCTTCGAAACCTGGCTGGATGAGCAATCAAGTTCAGAGACATGAGTGGAATGCCAAAGGTAAAACAATCTGTTTCTGTCTGAGCAGCCGTCTCAACCTCGCCCGTCACTTTCTTGCCCTATAGATACTAGTTCGTGAAACAATATGATGGCTGTTTTAGTCTTCATGCAGACCTTCTGAACTCTCGCTCCTTTCTTGCGGAACGACATCATGCCACGAGTCTTCTTGTACGGTGTCATCCTGACAGTTCTTATGCTAGTGACGGGTTGCTTTATGACTTTGGAAGAACGCTGGGAAGCGTTTGACGCGGAAAGGCGACAGGAGATTGGGGTGAAGACAAAAGACTACTATCTCGCCGAGTGGGGGAAGCCGGCGAAGCGCGCAAAATCCCCGGATGGTGAGGACACATGGACGTGGGAGTTCTCCGGCTACGGCGGTGCTCAGGGTTGGCGAAAGACTCTGATTTTCACACAAGACGGCGTCTTGAGAGACTTTCGTCGAGACTATTGGCCTAAAGAATAAGAGCGATTCCAAACGTTCGCCCTGTTTCTTCCAGTCCGTCCGCTGCAACATGTCTGTCCCACATCTCATCCTCTGTCCCTTGAGTCGGGTTCGTGTGAGTGCCATAATTGACTTGTATCTCATAACCCGACACACAGGATAGCTTCTTGATCTCTCGTGATGTCTGTCAGCAAGGGGACAGAGTCATGCGCACACCCATGATGATGCAGGGCTTGAGGACAATTGCGATAGGGAGCTTGATGAGTTTGCTCTGTCTGACTCCCAACGGATGGGCGGGGACCGGTGATTGGCTGATTCTGCCCGAAGAGGCCGCGATGCCTCCCGCACCTGAACCCAAGCGAGGAAACTTGGAGGTCGGACGGGAAGATATTAACTTGGGTCCCGTTATTGAGGTCGTGGAACCTCTAAATGGTGGCCGTGGGGTGATGCCCATCCAGGTGTTGATCCGCTTCACTCCTCGCTCTGAGCCTGTTGATCTCGCGAGCTTGAAGGTGACGTTGGTCAAGTTCATCCCGATCGATATCACGGATCGCATACGGCCTTATGTGACGCCTGACGGCATTCAAGTGAAGGAAGCCAAGATTCCGCCGGGGAAGCATCGCGTGCGCATCGCGGTCGCCGATAAAACGGGAGAGTTCAGCATGAAAGAGGTGTCCTTCGAGGTCCTCTGAGATCGGCAGTCGGATCTTGTGAAGATCAGAAAATCTTTCCCAACTAGCTGCCCCCGTTAATTCCGCTCCATTATTCCTCGTTCTTGACGCGCTCATCGTGTCTTGGCGCACCCTGCCGATCGCTTTCCAGAGAGAGGTCGCCTTGTATGAGAATACATGAAGAGTCGGCGCGAGGGACATTCTCACGATCAATTTACTATCGAGCATCGTCGTATTCTGGGTTGCCGCAAAATCTACCTTCTACCACGACTCCATGAGCTCAGGCGCTAAACCGTCCTGCCGCCGGTGCTTTTGCTACACTCGTTTCGCCATTTCGACCAGATGTTTCTGGCGCCCGGCGCCACCTATACCGGCATTCCTCCGCAGTTCGCATTTCCAGCTGCACCTGGCGACCTGATTGCCGCCGTTCTCGCGCTAGTCTCGATTGTGGCTGTCGCGACGGGTCATCGGAGCGGTCGGATTCTTGTCTGGGTGTTGAACGCAGAAGGATCGCTGGATCTGATCGCAACCCTTATCCTGGCGGCAATCTATGATGTGTCGTGATACATGGGTGCCGCGTACTGGGTCCCCTCGTTCTGGGTTCCCGCACTCTGGATGACGCATTACATTACGTTCGTGATTTTATGAGATCACTGGTCGCGAACGGGGGGATTGAAACCAACCGAGAACCGGTCGTGTCGTTGGTTACGAGCTCTGCTGCGGTGGCCGAGACGGTGGAATAATACGGAACCGGACTTCATCAACTTGCGTATCGGCGGATGTCTGCTCTCCTGCGAACAACCCACAACGGTACAGGCCAGCTGTCCATCCAGTTTTAGGAGGGGATAGTCTAAAGTAGGCAGACTGGTCGTTCATGGACATCATGACCTGGTCATGGGCTAGGACGCGTTGATTTTCAGTCAGCTCAGCTGTTTCTAAGAAACATTGTGCCGTGAGGGGTACAGCGTCATAAGACGCGGATACCAGTCCAAATACCAGGTAAATATCCTGCTGCGTCGTAAGAAAACTGTCTCCCGGGTTAAGGGGAATAAATTGATGGTCACCGGTCGGGAAGTCATCCCGCATGACTTTACTTGCTGAAATGACATAGCGAAACCAACTGAAATCAGCGTCTCGGCCCATCAGGGACGACCCGGTGTCCAGAAGCTTCTGAGGTTTAGCCCGTTCGAGAACTTTCGCATATTCTTCCTCCGTGAGAACTGTGGGACGGGAAGTCTCCTTCGACGGGACGCTGTCTGCAGCGCCATGCGGTTTCAATTGCGCAGCTTCGGGAACATGCGGGCGAACCTTCTCGAGCCACCGGGCCAGTTTCTGTTTATCCAACACACGAGTTCCGGGTGGGAGCTGAACATTCTTGGTGCGTTGTTCGAATTCCACGGCCTCGTCATAGAGTATTTGGAAATGGACGAACGCTTCTTCCCACTGTTCCAGCTCCACCAGACATTGCCCCATTCGAAACACCGTATCCGCATATTGTTCGTCAGTCGGATCCAGGTCGGACATCTTTCCGAAAATGGCCAGCGCTTCCTTACACTTGCCAACCTGCATCAGGGTCAGCCCGAATTGATGAGTCGCGTTGGGGTCTTTGGGGTTGAGGGCCAGAAGTTTTCGGTAAATCGGCTCGGCCTCATGATACCGCCCTGCAACAAAGAGTCTCCAGGCGTCTGCGCGAATAAAGGCCCATTCTTTCAGTTGAGCCGGCGTCACACCTTCCTGAGAAAAAACAGGCTCATATCGTCGGCCTCGATCTTGGGACAATCCGTGAATGACGGTGCGCAGAGTTTCAGCGGGAAGCTCCAGCGGAGAACCGGGCGGAATCTTCTGCAACACGTACGCGATGTCGTTATCCGCGCCTTCATAATCCAGGAGATCAAAACGCGCCCGAGCCATCGCTAATCGCCAGCCGAGTAATTCGGGCATGAGGTCCACGGCCTTCTTATACGATTCGAGCGATTCCTCAAGGCGATTGAGTTTCCGGAATTCCTGCGCCAGCCGCAAATGGATCAAGGGGTTCCGGTCATCGACCTGTGCAATGCGTCGCAACTCGGCGATAGATTCCTCCCCCTGTCCCCAGCGAACCAGCACACTCCACTTGGCCCATCGGACATCCAACGAGGTTGGGTGTGTGGCGAGAACGGTGTCATACGCCTCAACTGCTTCTCGGGGACCTCGGGATGTGGAAAGGATATCGCCACGGAGCTTATATAATGAGATTGCTTGCGGATTCTCTTCAATCCCCTGGTCAAGGATATCCAGCGCAGGGTTGATCGCGCCACTCTCCCATGCTCCTTTGGCACGTTCGGTGACGCTTTGCTCGGAAAGAGGTTGTGGATCGGTCGCGAACGTGACCGAACCCAGCGTCAATGTCAGCCCAAGCGGCACACCGAAGAGGATGGCGACGGAGCGATATCTGAGCCGGGCGACAGTGTTTTGCATGTGATAGGGCATCCTCATCAACATATTGACATACGCGGTGTTTGCATGTCCAAAGAACGATTTAATACGAACACAATCTGCTGCATGAATCGCCTAATATTATATAATGCGCACGTCCGTTCGGCGTAGTGCGGGTAATCTATTCGTCAGAGACACAACAAAAACAATGGATTCGTGGCACGCGATGCAGATCCCTGCGACACTTCTGCCGGAGGTTGTGATATGAGAGACAAGGTTCCTATCGCGGCGGTTGTTCTGCTGTCACTTGGATTTCCTGTCCACGCACAAAGTCCCTGTTTGGAATGCCTTCAGGCCGCCGATAAAGAGCGCAAAGAGTGTGGTGTGCTCAATCACTCCGGATGTGGATGTTATCGGGTTTCACTATGGCATTCAGTACGGCGATATGTGGGGGCATCGAGGCCTCACGCATTCTGTACTGTTTGCCGCTCTCTTGAGTGCGGTCTTGGTGGCTGTCTGGTATCGACGGAAGCCACTGATGGCAATAACCCGGATGTTTTTGTATTTCTTTGTCTGTACTGCGTCACACGGAGTCCTCGATGCCATGACAGATGGAGGGTTGGGCGTGGCGTTTTTCTCGCCGTTTGATACCACCAGATATTTTTTCAGTTATCGGCCCATCGTCGTGTCTCCGATCGGCATTGGCGAATTGTTCACTGTGGGCGGGATGCAGGTCCTTGTCAGCGAGGCGATGTGGATATGGCTTCCCTCGTGTGCTGTGTTTATGATTCTTCGTGCAGTTCAACGGTTGTGGCCACATAAGTCTGAGGCAAGACAAGAACTTCTGGGTTAGGAGTCAGCCGTATAAACAGCGCAACGTTTCTGAACGAGTGGCTCACGCGCGGACCATTGACAGGGGCACATCAACAAGTTATCACTTCCCCATTGTGATCATGACGCCACTCTGTGACCACGCATGTTGAACCCGACCAATTCTCTCGGCCGGCCAAACTGGTCGGTCCGGCAAACTATCGTTTTTTGGTGGGTTGTATTCCTCCTGCTCCAACAGACGTTACGATTCATCCAAATGGCAGAGACGCCGGCTCGCGAGCCTGCTTCTGTGTCGCTGTTAGTGCACACCCTGTGGTTCGGGTTCAGGGGTGACCTGACCATCGCCACGTTCACGGTGTTGCTGGGGATTGGACTCGCCTTCGCGGTGACGAGTGTTGCGAAGTTGTTTCGGAAGGGACGGCAATGGGTTGGTCGTCAGTTTCTCCACGTTCGCGTACTGGCAATTGTCATGGTTGTAATGGGGGTCATACTTCTCACGCTGCTGACGATCGACATGGGCTACTATCACTATAACCAGCATCATTTGGATTTTGTCTTCTTCGAGTATGTGATGGACCTCGTCTACCAGACCAAAGAAATCGGCATCGACGATGGGCAGGCCGCGAGGCAGACTCAAGCTGAACTGAGTGCAAAGGGGTCATGGGCACCGGTGCTAGCAATGTTCTATGCAGCCCAAGGGCTGATTCTCGGTACGTGGTGGTGGCTCTTTTCCCGAGTCGTGAGGCCGGTGATTGCCCGTTGGAGGCCGCAGTCTGGTCTCATCACCAATGGTGCGCTGACGGGCGGGCTGGTGCTTGGGGCGATGGGGCTGCACCATCAAGGATTCTATGACTTGCGTCTCGCGAACATCAGCAGCCTTGAGTACTATATGCTGTCGCAAAATCCGATTCTGTATGCCAGTGAAGGATTTAGGGAAACGTTCTCCGCGCAGCTCAAGGGAGATCGCCTGTCTGATTTTCCCGGGATGCCTGTCGAGAAAGCCGTGCCACTGATGCAAGGGCTGCTCGACCCTCAGGCCGACTTTCCCTATCCGCACTTCCCGCTCGTGCGCGCGATGCATCCTTCAGAGGTACGGTCCGTCGGCTCCGCTCCCAATATGCTGATGATCTTGGTGGAAGGTCTGGACCGTCGTTACTTGAATCAAGAGATGAGAGGAATTCCCGTTACACCGTTTCTGGATACGTTACAACGCCACAGTTTTTATTTTGAGAGCTTTTACTCCAACGGCACACAAACCGCGAGAGGTTTGTTTGCTTCCTTCTGCTCCTACTACCCACGGCAGGGACAAGCGGCCATGAAGACTCGCTACGCCTACGATTATCCCTGTCTCCCGGCTCTCTTGAAAAACCATGGCTATCGCAGTGAAATGGTCACCGGTGAGGATCGCGATCTCAATCGGCTTCAGCTGTTCGCAACCAGAAATGGATTTCACCAATTGTTCGATATGCATGATTTTCCGGAAGGGATCAAACGGATTGGCTCTGGCGCGAGTCTGGGAATTTCCGACGGAGACCTGTTGGATTTAATTCGCGAGCGACTCGCGTTCCTGCAAAACCGCGGCACCCCGTTTTTTTTGACCACGCTCACGTTAGGCATGCATCACCCATTCTCTGTTCCCGAAACTACCGATGCTGTCAGATCGCTGAGACAAGAACCCGACGGATATATCGCCTCGCTTCGATATTTGGATCAGGAATTGGAGCGGTTCTTTACGGAATGCCGCCGAGCCGGACTGCTCAAGAATACCATCGTCATGATTTTAGGCGACCATGGACGTCACGAAGTCGTCGGACGGACGAAGGATGAGAAACAGATCGGGCACTTTCTGGCTCCGCTGTATCTGTGGTTTGACCCGTCCCTCCGGTTTTCGCGCGACCTGCATCCTCGGCGAATCAAGACCGTGGCCAGCCAGGTGGATTTGGTGCCTACGCTGTTGGGCCTCGCGGGCTTAACCCCTCGCCTTGCTCCGTTTCTCGGGCGAGATCTGAGCTGTCTACTCGTGACGGACTGTGCGGAAGACAACTTTGCGTATCTGAGCAGTGTCTATGATGATCTGATTGCACTGGTTGATCGACACGGTGTGCTCGTATATTCCCTCCGAACGGAAAGCTGGCGGGAACTCGACTATCACCTCGAGCCTTCCGTCGTGACGGACTCTCTGAGCGAATCTGAGAAAGCCGCGCGGCAGCAACATCTCTTCGCCCTCTTTGTCGGAGCCAACACGTTGTTAGAGCAAAACAGAATCTGGTCGTGGAAAGAGTTCGACGCAGCCGCAGCTGAAATCGCACGGGAATGAGATTCCGCGGCGGCCTTGTGATGGGTACCACCGAAAAGCCTACCTGCTCCAACCTTGTGACGAAAGCCCGGTTTTGAGTGCCGCGAGGCGCGTCAAGGCGGCTATCCTCATGCCCAGATCCCTCTATTGACGCCCTGCCCGCACTCTTGGATACTAGCGGCTCTTTGCACCTACGTAGTCCCCTTAAGTGCGATGGTGTCGAGCGAAAGGAGCGGCCAATGGTGAAGTTCGCTCTGCGAAGCATCACTAAGTTGGTACTTGTAGCGACGGCACTCGCCTCAGCAGTTCCTGGAATTTCCGGCGCGGAAGATTTCTCGAAAAATTCAAAAGAGCCGCCACGCAGGTGGCTCAGCAACGACAACGCTCCCCATCAGGGGACGGAAGAAGAAGCAATCGTGTGCGCCACTGTCTTGCCGCTCAACACGGTCGTGGAGGCAGCGATCCTCTCAAGAGTGCGATCACGATTTACACGCGCGCGGAGAAATACGAAAACGCGTCCATTTGTATCAAGGATTGGATCATGCTCGTCAATTCCGCTCAAGTTGATCGCGGTTTGTACAGCCGGCGAACGTGCGCGTAGTCAAGCCTGCGCTCTGACTGTATCCGAGAAGCCAAGATGTGCGACCAACCCAATTCCCAATACTGGTGGACACTTCATTATAAGAGGAGAAAGGAGCACGATGTCATGGAGAAAACTCTAAAAACAATCATCGCTGGTATTACGATGATCGTTGCGCTGACAAGCCATGCGGGAGCTGAAGGCTTACCCGATATTCTCGGCGTCCAGCTCGGTATGCCGGTGCGCGAGGCCCATGCCAAGCTGCAAGCGCAGTTGCCCAAAAACGAAATCAAAGTCATATCGACCAACCTGCCGACAATCGACAAGCCCGTCATTGCGTCGTTTACGTCGGCTCCTAGGCAGAACATTTTTCCTGGCATGGAAGCCGATAGCGTCACGGTGGATGTGACCTTGCCACCGAATAAGCAGTCGGTGTGGAGAGTCAGTCGCACGCACTCATTCCCCGATAAAGGAATCCCGCTTGGCACGCTGCTGGCGCAGCTGCGCGAGAAATATGGAAAGGAAACCAGAGCCGTTGCTGAGGGTGGGGTCACAACCACTGATGATCGCCAAGTCCGGAGGCTCTTTTGGTTCCTGGATGAACAGGGCCATTCAGTCAAGACTCCTACTCCAAGCGGAGCGGATCCTTCCCAGGTATGTGAGGCCAGCGGACCTTGGTCTGGGATCGTTGAGTCTCCCGGGTGGGGGGCGTCGGGTCCCCGCAGTATAAGTTCTTGAATAAGGACTTTGTGTGGTCTCTCTCCAACTGCACGGCGGTGTATATAGATTTCAGTGTGGGTGCCATGCCGGAACTGTACCAATCCATGGCCATATATATCCACAGTCTCCCCATGGGGGCGCGCGCCGGGGAAGCGACGCTGAAGTGGAAGCAGGAAATTGCCGAAGGCCAGCACAAGCAGGACATCGAGAAGGCGAAGCAGCAGGAGAAACCGAAACTATAAGGGCGTCAGGTGACGCATCTTTGCGTGCCGCACTAGAGGAGCTCTCGATGGTGGATAGCTGTACAGTCATCACACTATGCAGAAGGAGAAGCCAATGAAGAACGTCATGTTCCCCCACGTCGTACTTGTTACAGTGATGCTGGCAGTTCCACTGATTGGAGGTTGCGGCTCGAAGACGGAGGGCACGTACACGAATGCCGGCGGCATGGTCACGCTCGATCTAAAGTCCGGCGGCAAGGCTGCATTCACCATGATGGGTGAGAGCCTTCCGTATACCTATAAGGTAAGCGGCAACAAGGTCAACCTTGATTGCACTCCGAAAGGGGAGAAGGTGGACTTCGTGATCCACGACGACGGATCGCTCACCGGCCCCGGTTTTGTCAGGGCGATGAAAAAGTCAGCATAGTTCATTGAGAATGATAAGACAGACGTCGGGAGGATGAGATGATCAGGAAGGGCATGCTTATCGCCTTCGCGGTCGGTTTTGCCATGGTTCTTGCGTCACCAGGCTGCAGCAAATCGGATTCTGCCGACTCCGGCGGTGCCGCTGCGCAGGCTTCCGGGATGGAACGGGAAGCGCAGGACGCTGCACTGGCGGAAGTCAAGAAGCATTGGAGCAAGGGGACGGAAGGCTGGATCACCGCAAGGAACACTGGCAGTTCGTTTGTCCCAATCGAATTTCTCCGGCAAGTACGCGAGATCACGGTGGAAGGCGTTCGTGAGTATGATCTGAGCGAGTCGGATCGGCTAAATGGGTTTGAATGGGCAGGAGAGGTTTCGTTCAAACAAACGCCTTGTCGTGAGGCCGGAGAGCCTGGAGTCCTGTTGGACGGTCTCGTGGGTGTAAACACCTTTCGACAGCGCGGTCGTTGGACCCAGTGGGTGGAGTTTCAGCCGGAAGCTGTTCATGTCCAAAAAGTGAAAGGCCAGTGGCAAGTCCATCAGGATACGTGGCTGCTGCGTGGACGAGTTCCCGGCGCGCAGGACTTTGCAAAGGCCGGTGTGAATTAGGCGCTGTCGCAAGAGACATCATTGAATGGAGGATCGCATGAAGAAGGTGATTGGTCCGACAATTATCCTGCTGGTTGCCTTGTTCGTGGTGGTGCCTGTCGTGAGTCATAGCGATGCGAACATGGAAGGCACGTATACGAACAACGGCGGCATGGTTACACTGGACCTCAAGTCTGGTGGTAAGGCTACCTTTACCATGATGGGTGAGAGTATGCCATGCACTTACAAAGTGAAAGACGACAAGGTTCTGCTCGACTGCACCCCCAAGGGGGAGAAGGTGGACTTCATCATCCACGGCGACGGATCGGTCTCCGGGCCCGGCTTTATCGGGAATATGAAAAAGTCGACCAAATAGCGTGGGGCTCTGCAGAGATCAGTGGCAGCATCGATCGATGCGTAGGATGGGGAGCTTTACGGGGAAGGGTGACGAATGTCGAGCAGAAGATCTCGAAGGTGAGATTCATCGACTGATTGCACAGAGAGAAACTTGAGCCCATAGGTGTTAGCCTGTGTCCATCGCACTGCCGCTGCCTCTATGATGACAGGACTGCTCTCCTTGGAGACCTGCAGGATCAGGTTGTACAGCTCGCCGATTTCAAGCGGGGTGTCGCTCAATAAGCGACACCCTCCGAGGGACAAATCAACGAGTGTCCCTTCGCCCTCCGCAGTGCCTTCGAATTGAACCGGAACCACGAGACGCTTAAATGAAAAGAGAGCGCCCGACGGTGTGTAAAGCCGCGGGTGCTTTCGGAGGTCGATGAGCCGTCTGGCCGGTGAAGGAGGTTGACTCATTGATGAGGCTGATCTGTTCTCGGTGCATCATAGTGAACGGAATTGGCGTTGCCAAGGAAATAGGTGTTTTTATGATGGGCTTTCCACGGAAGGGCGAAATGTGCTCCGGCGGGAATTAGTTCCGCCAGATCGATGCCTGTGGCGCTGATCGAGGTTAGGCGCCGAGACCATACTTCTTGAGTTTGCTGAGCAGAGTTTTGTAATCAATGGCCAGTGTCTTGGCGGCCTGGGTCTTGTTACCCTCGCTCGCGTCGAGGACCCGCATGATATGGATGCGCTCGATCTCCTCCAGTGACAATTGCGTCACTTCTCCCGTCTGTAGTGACCCTTGGCCCCGGGGCAGTACCTGAACGACTTCCTCACGACTGACCGGCGTGGTTCCGGTACTCATCAACACGATCCACTCGATCACGTTGCGCAGTTCGCGTATATTGCCGGGCCAGCTATAGGCTGAGAGTTGCTGCATGGCTTCCGGAGACACGGTTCGTTTTGTGGCCCCTGGGACGCGGAGAGTATGGAGAATGTGGTCGACAAGCCGGGGAAGATCCTCTTTTCTCTCACGGAGCGGCGGCACATGAAGAGTGACTGTATTAATACGATAGAGGAGATCGTCACGGAAGCGGCCTTGCAAAATCAGTTCTTGAAGGTCCTGGTTTGTCGCGCCGACGATGCGCACATCAGCATGAAGTGTACGTGTGCTGCCGACAGGACGATACTCGCCGCGATCGAGAAACCGCAGCAGGCTTACTTGCATCGGACCCGGCATTTCTCCGATCTCATCGAGGAACAACGTGCCGCCTTCTGTTGCGGCAATGAGACCGAGTTTGGCCGTCGTCGCGCCGGTGAACGATCCTTTTTCATGTCCAAAGAGTTCGCTTTCTAAGAGCTCCCGACTCACTGCACCACAGTTGATGGCGATAAATGGTCCGTTGGCTCGCCCGCTCAAATCATGCACCAGCCTGGCAACGACTTCTTTGCCCGAGCCGGTTTCTCCCTGAATGAGCACGGGTGCGTTAGCCTGTGCGACTTGTGCGATCAGGCCTTTCAGTTTCTGCCAGGCCGGACTCGACCCTTCAGCGATGATGTCGCGCGTGAACCCTCCATGCCGTGCGGCGAGATTCTCCCGTCTAAGCGCGCGAACGGTCTTGAGCTTGGTCAAGGCTGCCTTCACAACAGTGGCATCGAACGGGGTGTCTTTGACGAGAAAGTCCCACGCGCCGTGCTTGATGGCATCAACCGCGTCTTTGATGTCGCCATGACCGGTCAGCATCAGCACATCGATGGAGGGCTGATGTTCCTTCACCCAATCCAGCACAGCGCGGCCATCGAGGCCAGGCATACGGAGATCGCTGATCACGCAGTCAAACGGTGCAGTTTGAAGCGCATCGATACCCGCTTGTCCGTTTTTCGCCGTCGTCACCTCGCACCCTTCTTCGCGGAGGGCCTGCTCCAAGACCAGTCGGATGTATTCTTCGTCGTCAATAATCAGTGCGCGCATGTTCTAAGCTCTCAGCATTCAGCTATCGGCATTCAGCCTGGACTCGTCTCCGACGTTGAGACCTGACGATTGACAGCCTCCTGGTCTTCCGGGAATGCCAAATAAAACGTACTTCCCTGGCCTGGTGTGGACTCTGCCCACACGCGACCACCGTGTTTATCCATCACCATTTTCACAATGGCCAGTCCGACTCCGGTACCTTCATACTCGTTGACAGAATGCAGACGCTCGAACAGACCGAAGATCTTGTCAGCCTGAGTAGGGTCGAAGCCGATGCCCTTGTCGCCAATCGAGATCACCCATTCCGTTGTCGTCTGCTGCCCGCTGATGCGGATTTCCGGGGTGGCAGAGTGGCGGGAGAACTTGATCGCATTGTCGAGCAAATTGGTGAGCACTTGGCGGATGCTGACCGGCTCGCCATAAAGATGGCTGAACGGCAGATCAACTGTTATCGTTGGGGATATGCCGATTGCCTGCGTGTGTCGTTCGCACACGAGTTGGTTGATCATCTCCAACAGGTTAAACCGAGTTCGAGGCAGATCTTGCTGCTCCAATCGGGAATACTTGAGCAGAGCATCGATCATATGCGTAAGGCGGAGTGAGCATTTTCTGATGACGTCGATATGATGTTTGACTTGGGGGTCGCCAGACTCAGAAAAATGCTTTTCCAGCAAGGAGGAAAAGCCTTCGATCTCCCGCAGCGGGCCTTTCAAATCGTGCGCGATGGAATAGGTGAAGGCCTCCAATTCTTTGGTCTTGCGCATCAGGGCGGTGCCGCGCTCGCGCAAGCTGGCGAGCATCGACGTAAGCGAGGTAGCGAGAGTACCGACCTCATCGCGGCTGGGCCAGGGTTCGAACGTGGCCGACAAATCCTGATGAGCGACGCGGTCCGCTGTCGCGGCCAATGTCATGAGCGGATCGGCGATGTGTCTGGTGGTCAGGACATAGGTGGCGGCGATCACCAGCGCCAGGATGAAGGCGAGGGACAACGCGATCAGGCGGGCACGGCCGAGCAGGCGATCGCCCTCGTGCTTCATTTCGATGTCGATCTGCGTATGGGCATCCACGAGTTGGTTGAGACCGGTAATTATGCGCGTCACGATCTGATCGGTCTGGTCTAGCGCCGATGGAGCATGAGTAGGGGATTCCAAATACTTCCTCCCAAATATAGTCAACTCATCCAATGCGGCGCCGATATCCGCTAGAGCCCGATCTTCCTGCTCCGCCAGATCGAGCCGATGGTGCTCGGTCAACATCGCGTAGAGGACTGGATGGGTGCGTGCGGCATGCGTGCTATTGTAGAGAGCAAGGGCGGTCTTGATCGCCGTGCTATGGCGGTCGACCTGGGTCATGGTGTTCTTGATTAAATCAGGCGAGCCGAGACCGTCGTGGAGGTGCAGTGCCAGTTTCAAATCGTAGGCGTCGCGCTGCATGTTTGCCGCGGTCACAATGGCCGGAACCGTAATACGCTTGTGTCGATCGACATAGCTATTGATGCGGGTGAGATAAAACAAGAGCGCCGTCAAACTCAGCGCAAGTAGAATGAGAATCAGCCCGAACGAAACGAGAAACTTTTGGCCGATGGAGAGATGACGAAACCAGCCCCTGGGAGAGCGGTTCATGGCGCTACCGTACCATAGGGAAGAGTTGCGCGCCAGTTGATCCGTGCGATTCGGTTCACGAGGGGGAAATTTTAAAAACCGGAATGGAAAGACCCGAGATCATGGCCCTATCGACGGCAAATCCATGGTCATTGTCGTGCTGTCCCCCATCGTCGATGCAGAAACTGTTCTACCGGCGCGAACAGTGTTTTATCGACCGCGAGACCGATGACCACGATGACGAGCATGACGCCGATCACTTGATCCATCGCGTTGAGTTCCCGTCCATAGTGCAGCAGGTGCCCCAGGCCGAAGCCGGTCAGAATTGTCACGAAAATCTCCGCCGCCATGAGCGAGCGCCACGCGAAGGCCCAGCCCTGTTTCATCCCGCTGAGCAGAAAAGGCAAGGCTGCTGGCAAGATCACTCTCGTCCAGGTGTGGAGTCCCCTCGAGCCCATGCTGCGCGCGGCGCGCAGGTAGATCGGCGGAATGTTCCGCACACCGTTGTCGGCCGCAATGATTAATGACCAAACCGTTCCCATCACCACGACGAACAGCATGGCCGATTCCGTCTGTCCAAACCAGATCAGCGCAAGGGGAACCCAACACACGCTGGGAAGCGTTTGGAGTCCGAGAGCCAAGATGCCGATCGTGTCTTCACACCACCGGAATGATGCGTTGAGCAGTCCCAACGGAAGTCCAATGAGGAGCCCGACGGCATACCCGAGGAGGAGACGTCGCACGGTGACAAGGGTCGCTTCCAAGAGTGTGCCGTCTTGGGATGCGGACCAGAGCCAGTCAAAGACGTTCAAGGGCGATGGGAGCACGAGCGGCGACCACAGGTGCGCCTGTACGGCAAGGTGCCACAAGGCGACGAGAAAGATGAAAAAGGCTGAGGCGGCAAGCCACCGGGTAATCATTCCGCGACCTCGGGCGTGACATAATCTTTCAAAACGCGCGTGATGTCCGTGGCGTGCCTGGCGAGATCCACGCTGTTGATGTCGCGTGAACGAGGCAGAGGAATGGCAAATTCCTCACGAATCCGTCCGGGATGGGGCGAGAAGAGAACGACACGGTCTCCCAGACAGACGGCTTCACGGACATTGTGGGTGACGAAAAGAATGGTCTTTCGATGCTGGCTCCAAATGCGCTGGATGTCTCCATAAAGCTGTTCGCGTGTCAGCGCGTCGAGCGCACCGAATGGTTCATCCATCAACAGGACGCTGGGATTCGGTGCCAGCGAGCGAGCCAGCGCCACGCGTTGTTTCATGCCGCCGGACAATTCATGCACATTGGAATGCATGAATCGTTTCAGGCCGACGAGTTCGAGAAAGTATTCTGCGGTGTCCCGGCGTTCGGCAGGACTCATGTTTTCGATCAATTTGAGGCCGAACAAGACGTTGCCCATGACGGTTAACCACGGAAACAAGGCCGGCTCCTGGAACATCATGAGCCGATGGTGTCCCGGACCGTTGATCGTGTCATCATCGGCCAGGACTTGGCCCCGATCAGGTTGTTCCAGGCCGGCGATGATGTTCAGCAGAGTGGATTTTCCGCAACCGCTCGGCCCGACCAGACAAACGAATTCTCCCTCCGCAATGTGGAGCGTCACGTCATCGAGAGCATGGACCGTGAGAGAGCTGGTCTTGTACCACTTTGAGATGTGATCCACTCTGAGTTTGGTTGATAGGGCGTCGGTGATTAGATCGGTATGAAATGCCATTTTAATGCGGCCTTTCGATCAGCCGTGACAAGTCGGGGAGGGTGCGTAAGAATCCTGCGCGTTGGGCATTCAAAAGGAAATGCTGAAACTCATCGCGCGACACTTCTGTTACGAGCACGATGCGTGTCCAGGCCTGTGCGATTAGGTCCGGTCCCACTGCGCCGCGCGTTTCCGCCGCGAGTTCCTGTCTGACCATTTCTTTGGCTTCTTGCGGATGTGTCCGAATCCATTCAGTGAGTTCTCGATGGGCTTGTGCAAATTTGCCTGTCAGGTCACGTTTTGTCTTGAGTAGTTTGACGCTCGACACGAGGACCGTAATACTCTCCTTCGATTGCTCCACGAGGATCTTCCCTCCGGCGTCGCGCTCCAACCGCGAGACCCACGGTTCGACAGTCCAGACTGCATCGAGTTTTTTGCTCTGAAATAAGGCGAGCTGGTCGGGGTTCGAGGTGGGAACGATGAACACATCTCCGCCTGTCTGCGTAACCTTTAAGCCTCCATTTGCCAGCCATGCGCGGCAGGCAATGTCTTGAGTATTGCCGAGCTGCGGCGTCGCAATGGTTTTTCCTCTGAAATCTGCAGGACTCCCGAAGCCGGCGTCTGGCTGGACGACCAGCGCCGCACCGCCCGCCGCAGCCCCAGCAATGATCCGGATCTCCTCCCCATTTGATCTCGCATAGGCATTCAAGGCCGGACTCGGTCCAACGTACGTCAGGTCGATTGAGTCGGTCAGGATCGCTTCCATCGCACTCGGTCCCGCGTTGTACACGAACCATTCGATCTTTACCTCTTTGCCGAGCCGTTGCTCGAACCATCCGTTGCCTGCGCGCGATAGATGGTGAGCCACTAAGGCTTGGACATGCGTCACGTTCGGGAAATGGCCCACACGGATCGTTTCCCCTGCGATGGCGACGGGGACAGTGGAGAGCAGGGTCCAGATTCCAAGAAAAAAATGCGGGAGTGGCTTTATAGTCATTCTCATCATCGTTTTGCGGTCCTTTCCATCAATGATTCGGCTGGGTTGTTGACGCGGCGGATTCTCTGTTATGAGGTCGTCTGCCTTAGTCATACTGTGTTGGCTGTGTGTGCCGATCGAGCCATTGCGGGATTCTCCTGTTTGTTTTTCAAATCAGCGGACAAGGGAGGGGTTACCTCCGTACTTGTTCCCCACGTATCTCCGGTCTTGTCCATCAATTCAGTATGGGAGGAACGGTCCCGTAAATCTGATCGAAGGTTCCTCCTTCTGAGAAATGAGTCTTATGCGCCTTCTGCCATCCACCGAAGACCGCATCAACGGTAAACATCTCTACTTTCGGATACTGAGCGGCATACTTTGCCAATACCTCGGGGTCACGCGGACGGAAGAAGTGCTTCGCGGCAATCCCCTGCCCTTCCTTGGAATAGAGATATTCCAAATAGGCCTGGGCAACCTTGCGAGTCCCCCTTTTATCGACCACACGGTCCACCAATGCCACGGGCGGTTCGCACAGGATGCTAATTGAGGGCACAACAATTTCGAGGTCCCTCTCGTCGAGTTGGTTTACCGCTAGCAAGGCTTCATTTCCCCAGGACAGGAAGACATCACCGATACCACGCTGAACGAAGGTCGAGGTGGCCCCGCGGGCCCCCAAATCCAGAACCGGGACGTTCCGGTAGAGGCGAGTCATGAATTCGCGGATCTTCTTTTCGTCCTTCTGGAATTTATTGGCGGCAAACGCCCATCCAGCCAGGTAGTTCCACCGGGCGCCGCCGGAGGTCTTGGGATCGGGTGTCACCACAGAGATGCCGGGCTTGACCAAATCGTCCCAGTCCTTGATGTTCTTGGGATTGCCTTTGCGTACTAGAAACACGATGCTGGAAGTATAGGGAGTGCTATTGTAAGGCAAGCGGGATCGCCAGTTTTTGGCGATCACGCCGGACTGTATGGCGATGGAGTCGATGTCATACTCCGACGCCAACGTGACCACATGAGCTTCCAGTCCATCGATTACAGCCTGGGCCTGTTCTCCTGCCCCGCCATGGGACATTTGAATGCGCACCTCCTCGCCGGTTTTCTCCTTCCAATATTTGGCGAAGGTTGCGTTAAACTCCTGGTACAACTCCCGCGTAGAGTCGGAAGACACGTTCAGAAGGGTCACCTCGGCGCGCCCTTGACCGGGAAGTAACATCATTACTACAAGAACGACAATGGCGGGCAAGTTTAAAAATTTCTGGAGTGTCATGCGAAAATCTCCTTTGGTACTTCTTTATGCGACAAAATAAAATGGTCTGTGAAGTGATCCCTCACCATCGAAGTGTCTACCAGGCCACCTGAAATCTTGTCATGATGAGGTGCTCTCTTTCGAGATTACCGTTCTGAAGGGCTCCACCATCGAAGATGCCTTGCTCGTAATCCAACATGGCCTTGACCCGGTAGGCGAAGTGCCAATTGATCCCCACATCCCACGCCCTGATTTTTCTGGCACTGCTCGCTGGATCGGCGAACAGCGGGAATGCGTTCGGATCGACTCGTAATTCGTGATATCGGGCTTTGAGTTCCACGGCTCCCCAGTGGCCTCTAGCCGGGTTGAACCTTTGCCAGGGCCGTACGCCCGTATAGGACGCGTCCTCACCGGTCAGGACATAGCTTGCCGCCGCGTCCCAAGCCCGATCATTCAACTGGTGGACGCGGCCCCCTTGCGCCGGAGCAGCCTGAATTTCTTGCCACAGAGAGACGTACTCGCCGAGCAGCCCGAAAGGCCCCCAGGCATAGTACATTTGCGGCGACAGGCGATATCGAGCCCCATTGGCTGTCGTTCCCAACCGATAGGTGAAGAACGTAATGCCGTCGGTGCCTTGCCCCGGAATGCGATAGTTAGTAAGTATACCGAACTGCTGCCCAGCCGTTCCGGCCACTCCGATCTGAAGCCCTTCCAGCCACTCACGGTCGGAGGTGCGAAACGGCTGGGCAAACATGCGCGCCACATAGTCCTTCGCGTTGTTTTGGTCAAAATCTGCGGGACTCCCACCGTTAGTTGTGTTATTGGCCACCCCGTTGAAGACGCCGACTTGATACGCCAGGTGCCTATCCAACAGATCGCCGTATAATTGTATGCCTATATCGCGGTTCGGGAGGAGGTTTAAAGCTACGCTCCGTTCCACAAAAAGTGTGTCGGCTGCGGACTGGAGCATTTCCAGGCCCACCGGCGGCTTGAATTTTCCTACGCGCACGCGCAATTCATCCCAATAATTCACTCCCCCATAGGCGTCGAACAGTATGGTTTGACCCTGTCCGAAATCCGGCATGACATAGTAATCAAAGTAGCGGTACACGGTACCCTGCAAAACTGGCCGAGCCCGTCGGATGTCGAACGTACTAGTCGTTGAGGGATTGTGATCGGCGATGAACCAACGGCTGTCGAACTGTATGTATCCCCTGATCCGAAGTTCAAAATCACGGTCCCGGGAACGCAAGAAGAAGCCATACTGGTCTGCTCCCACCACTGGCCTCTCCTTGGCCTGCTGTTCTTCTCGCTCTTGAAACAATTCGCGAAGACGGTCGCTGATCCGTTGCTTCTGTTCTAATTCTTCTAGTCGTTCTTCCAGTGATTTCTCACGTTGCTCAACTGGTGAATCTCGGCTTTGCCCGCTTGATGGATCAAGTTCCTCCGCCATACTTACCCCTGAAACTCCGGTCATCACTATCATTCCAATCGTGACCGACCAAACCAACGTTCGCATGCTTCCTCCTCAGCATGAGAACTTCTGGTGGTCCAGTCAGTTCACGCCTTATGTGTTTTGCTATTTAATCCCTATGGCCTCCAGTCATCTGGACGGCCAAATGATCGTGTGATGTCTCCTAGGTGTGACAAGAGTTCTGAATCGTCATCAGTTCACCGAATCGTTCGTGACAAATCGCTGTCAAAACGTGTCTTTTCTTTGCGTTCGATCTGGACGACTTTGGAATCGTGGACAATGATCTCGACGGATCCAAAGCGTATACCTTTCAAGGCATGGAAGATTGCCTGTTCGATACTCTCATGCTTTTTCGGGTCCGATTGTTCTATGCGGTCCATGATTGTGTGATGACTGGTCATCATGTACTGAGCTATCTCATCACGGCTTTGCCGGTCTTATTCCAATACCACTGGAGCGAGAAGTTGGGATAAATCGCATCGGCGGCATTCTGTCCCGCAACCGTAAATAACACTCCAACTGCGCCGACGAGGGAATCGGTAAATCTGAATTGGATAGCTGGCTCGATCCCCACCACAGTAGAGCCGTTGAGGGCTCCGCGATTAATTGCATGACCATCCGCTCGCCAGGTGGCTGTGCTGACGGTCACGAGTTCAAGGTTGTAGGCTAGGCCTCTCTTATCGTCGAGGAAATGCTCAAATATCAGTCTGGTATTGATGACATCCCCCACATATGTGTTTTGGCCGGCGTCACTCCCCGGAGCTGAATAGGTGTAATAAATTCCGCCGCTGATGCGAAATGGATTGCTGTTCTTTCGGAACGTCACCCCTTCGGTAAACCCCAGCTCACCGAATCTGGTCGATGGGAGTCGACCGAGGGGCGCGAATCCGCCGGGCGGGCGCTCTGTGCCGGTTACCCATCGGCTGGTGGGGAGTACGATTTGTTGATACAGCGTCAGAGAGGGGCGCGCGCTGTCGGGATCCTGTACGATCGGTCGATATTTCATGATGAGCGAAGTGTCGCCCATGCCGGTGTCGGTGGTCCACGGACCACCTTTCCCGGCATTGGCCGACTCGGTATCTTTCGACCAAAACGCGATCACAGATGTGGAGGCTCCGATTTCCACATGATTGGTCAGGCCATAGGCCAGCGTGACGAGTGGTTGGACCGCGTAAGTGTGAACGGGACCATTCTTCGCCTCGGTCGGAAGGGTCAGTCTATTTCCGTAGCTCTTCTCGGAGACTTGAGAAAAGAGGAACGGACGAACAGAGAGTTGGCCTTGCGGGTGGATGTCGACAGCTTGGATCAGGAGCGGGCCCTCGGAAAAGGGATTCCAGCTCTGGCGATATTTCTTGATCTCCTCATCGGTCGGGACCCAGTCAAAGCTGTGTGCAGTAATGGGAGGGGTCACCTGGAGCAATGCCACAAACAGGAGATGAGCGAATAGATGATGGCTGAATAAGTTGATTTTATGCATGATTGTTACGAGAAACCGTTTAAACATCTTAATTCCGATCAAGATTATGAAATATAAATATATAAAATTAGGTTACTTTGTCAACATTTATCTTCTATAATTTCTAACTCCATAATACTTGACTAATATCGCGTAAACTTGCTATCAGACAAATCCGCCATGGGTGAACAACACAAAGCCGAGTCGCCCAGTAATATTGAGAACCGCCTTCGTGCGCTCCGCACTGGAAAAGGTCTTTCTCAAACCGATCTCGCCGCGATGTCAGGAATTACGCGCCAAGCCGTGTGCGCCATCGAAGCTAATCAATATCTTCCCACCACTGCTGTAGCACTCCGATTAGCCGCGGTTCTGAATTGTCGCGTAGAAGATCTCTTTCGCCTCATCTCGACGGGTGAGGAGGTTGTAGGTGAATGGATCCCCCGGTCGACCGCTGATCCTCTGCCTCATCATGCGCGAGTGAAACTTGTCCACGTCGGAAATCGGCTGATTGTGAGACCCGTGGCGCAGCTCGGGGAAGTGCTGAACTATGCAATCCCGGCCGACGGCTTGATTACTGACTCGGTGACTTCGTCCCTCCGCGGAGACAAGACTTCCCGACCTGTGCGGGTGCGTTTGTTGAGGGATCGTCGGTTGATCGAACAGGAAATTGCAGTTGCCGGCTGCGACCCTGCCATCTTTCTTGCGGGCGAATATTTGCGGCGTCACACGAGCACTGCGACGGTGGTCGGATGGACGATGGGAAGCGGGGCTGCACTGGAAGCATTAAAGCGTGGGGAGGTTCATATTGCCGGTCTCCATATCGTCGATAGTAAGTCCGGCGAGTCGAATCTGCCCTATGTGAAGCGGCACCTCAAAGGGTGTGAGGTGAACATCGTGACGTTTGCCCGCTGGGAGGAAGGTCTGATTGTGCCTGCAGGCAACCCCAAGGGCATTCATGCGATCGCCGATCTGGTACGGACCGACGTGCAACTCATCAATCGGGAGGCGGGGGCAGGGGCACGGATTCTGCTCGACCAGAGATTGTCAAAAGCAGGAATGGCATCACATCTCGTGAAGGGCTACGACCGAATTGCATCATCGCATTTTCACGTGGCGCGATTAATTTCGGAGGGGCAGACAGATGTCGGCGTCGGAGTACGGTTCGCCGCGAATTATTATGGGCTCGATTTTATTCCCCTCCAGGACGCTCGGTACGATCTGGTCGTGCCCAAAGCCTATGTGTCTTCGCACCCCACGCTGCAAAGTTTCTTTGACACGATTGTGACACGTCAATTCAGGGGAGAGATCGAGGCCCTGGGAGGATACGACACGAGTGAAACCGGGACATTGCACACATTGCACACGGACCGAGCATGACGGAGGTTCAATGCCCAAAACACATATGCGGAATCTCGTTCAAGTGATACCGCTGATAGTCGTTGTCTTGGTCGCTATCGGAATCGATTCAACTTCGGCGAGCGAGCCGCTTGTTATTGCAGCCTCCCCCAGCATGGCCGCTCCTTTGGAAGCGCTCGGTAGCGCGTTCGAAAAGACGCATCCGGACGTGAAGGTGTGGCTCTATTTTGATTCCGGTTTGGATCTTCGGCGTACAATCTCCGGTATGGAGAATAATCCCAGGGGAAACTATTTCATCGGGACTGGTCCGATTCATTTAGTCGCTCCAGGCGGCGATGAACTGATCACTCGTCTCGAGCAGAAGTATTATGTTTTGCCTGGCACGCGTCGGCCGTATGCAGCTGTGCCGTTGGTGATGGTGGTGCCTGAGTCGCTTGTCGAGGCCCCGAGCTCCTTTGAGGCGCTTGCGCGAGGACAGAACATCAGGGTTGCCGTTGCAGACCCAACCCTCACTACACTGGGACAAAGGACCAAGGAGTTGCTCACGGCGCTTGGGATTCTGGATTCGTTGAAAGGACGGATGGATGTCGGGAACGATACCCGGAGTGTGCTGGACCATGTATTAAGCGGACAGGCCGACGTGGGGATCGTCTTCGGGCCAGACGCAGCCAAGGAAAGTCAACGGGTCCGCATTGTCGCTGTCTCGGATTCGCAAATCGTTCGACCGACGGTCCATTCCATGGCCATGGAACGCTATTGTCCGAATCGTCGATTGTGTGAGGAGTTTCTCAATTTCACGCAATCTCCCGATGCGCAGGCGCTCTTGGCGCGTTTGGGGTACGTGCCCCCGAATTTACGGTAGCGGCCGAAATGTAGTGGTCTCGGGAAGGCTTCTAGTGCCAGAAGGCGAAGGTATGAGGATCTATGAGTGGGTATAGAAGTGAC
>Ga0335070_10000999_pt1 | contig 32488 bp, 34 predicted proteins | sample Lox_Sample_13_FD_206722 | JGI IMG/M metagenome (GOLD analysis project Ga0335070, IMG submission 206722) | Soil microbial communities from Loxahatchee National Wildlife Refuge, Florida, United States - Lox_Sample_1.3 | ecosystem: Environmental > Terrestrial > Soil > Wetlands | place: USA...
CTTTCCCTACTTCCGCCTCCTCGAAGAAGGATTGCAAGTAGACATAGCTGCACCCAACAATGGACACATCGAAGGCGAACACGGCTACGACCTGGAAATTGAGAAAACGTTTGACGACGTCAACCCGGACAATTATGACCTGCTGTTGATCCCAGGTGGATCGCCCGATGGAGCCCCATCAATCGTAAGAAAAGACATGAGAGCCCACACAGTCACAAGGTCCTTTTTCAGGTCCAACAAACCTGTCTGCTCCATCTGCCACGGCCCGTGGCTTCTTGCTTCTTCAGGAGTCATAAACGGAAGACACCTGACCGGATACTGGCACGACGGCGTCCCAGACGACATAAAAAGAGCCGGCGGCATATACGAAGACCAAGAAGTCGTCGTCGACGGCAACCTCGTCACGTCACGGTACCCCGGGGATTTGCCAGCATTCATGCGAGAAACAATGCGGATGGTCAACAGAATCAAGAAATAACGCGCGGAATACTAATTCGAAATATGAACAAACCTGAAATCGCTTCTGATTTCTCTTCATTACTTCACCCAGAGCTTTGGCCTGAGTTTTACAAAAAGAACCGCAAAACGTTCATAATTATGGAAAGGTTACCCACAAACATTGCGTGAAAACATCCTCTAAAAACAGGTTAAGCATAGACAAATCGCAACGTTTAAGAACGCACAATTTCTCCAAATTAACACAGAACCAATTAGCTTTTTGGAGGAAAACTCTTGAGTCTTTTCGGACATAAAAAAATTCAAGTCAATCTAACCTACGACATTATTCTAAAATGCAAATGCACATCCTGCCCAGTCCAAACCAGCAGCGTCTGCATACAACCCAAGATAGCAGCAAGAAACGATATGATACAAAATCCAAACAAGATGGTCCAACAGATCATGACAACCGGAATGATGAAGAACGTGGAAATGATGAAAAACATGGACATAAGTCGAATGATGACAATGTCAAGAGAAGAGCAGAAAAGGATGAGCGACGAAATGATGAAGAACACACCAAAAGAGGAAACTGACAAGATGATGCCCAAGCCAGAAGACATGCCAGGACCCTACTGCGCCATCGGCATGGCGGTCTGCAAAGACCTCGACTACACCAAAACCTGCCTATGCAGCAGCTGCCCAGTCTTCAGAGACTTTGGTCTGGGCAAGGGCAAACCTAACATTTACTATTGTAAAAACGGCAAACCTGCTTAATTAAGAAAAAACCGCTTATGAAATCAAAGCTGGTACGTGGGCAAGAAACTTGATAACAAATTCTTAGATCGGGTTGAGATCTTCCTTTGTCTTTCAGAGAAGCTAGTTGCTTGCCTTGGCTTTCCAAATCTGGAGGGCAAGTTAGATTACGTCGGGTTCAAGTCAGAAGATGAAGTAGCTGTGGAATGGGCAAAGGCGCTCTTCACATATTACTGGAACCAATCAACGTCTCAAATTCCAGAACAACTTCTTGGCAAGTGAACTTGCTTCATAAACAGGCGGGCAACAAGAAGAAAAGGAATAGATCCCCAGCAGACTCCGAATGAGGAGAGCTTGAAAGAAGCAATTGTCTTAAGTCGCACTAACCTTATGATGGCAAGTGGCGTTCAAAACGAATACCATCTCACTAATGATTTCTTGCATTCGATCAAGCGTCTCCTTTTGCGCCCGACCGCATTAGTAATAAGCCTATCCCCATGAAGACCAAGACAAAAATCATCGCGAGCCAAGGGTTAACAGCTACGGTTATAATGCCCGGGGAGTAGTGCGGGAACAGGTAATTGGCAACTGCAAACCAGATACCAGGAATGAAGAAAACGCAGGTGAAAAGTAGAAATATGAATAAACCGTCCCAGAACCTGTTGGTTTTCCTTCCTCGCAGAGCCTTGGTTATCCCCTTACGCTTCAACGCTATTACTACAGATATTGTTAAGAGAGCTGCAACTAGCAAGATGCAGAAATTAAGCCAGGCGGTTGAGTAGTGAACACTGAAATGAATTACCGTCTCAACTGAACTATAGTCGTAAGCTTGACCCCCGTAGGAGTAAGTTCCCTTTCCATAGACTGTCAGCGTATGCGAACCTGACGATAAACCAGTCAGTGTGATGCTTCCGTTGATTTCTGTTGTTGGTCGCCGATCGAGACTGTAACTTGCTGAGGTAAAATTAATCCAGTCGTTGCGGACAACTGAAAAGTTCAATAAAATATCGCCGGAAGAGTAAATTTTGTTGTTCTGTGGCGAATCTACCTGGATTAGAGGTGGGTTGATTGGATTTGCTGTTGCTGTACCAATACCCTGGCAATCAAACTTGAACGTTAAGAATGCGATGACCAGAAATACGGTTATGCAGATTATTTTTTCCTGATTGGCCATAACAGAGTTTAACTGTCTTTTTACCCAAAAAGTTTTCTTGCATTAACTCTCATAAAAACTCATTATGTAACAATAAGGAAGAAAAGAAGCAACATCATATTTGCTTCTCCCCAAAATTCTCTAGTTTCATTACCCTTTGTAGGCTTTGCCCGCGGTCCAAGCCTTGGCTTTCTCTTCACCTAGTGCAAAGTATATTCCGTCATTCAGAGATAGCAAAAAAGGTTTGATTTTCTTAAGATCAAGTATTCCATTAGTCAGGTATTGTTCTTCTGTAAATGTTGAAACGATTTCACCAATGAATATTTCATGTCCTCCGTTATCCACAACTCTTTCAAGCTTGCACTCCATTGTTACAGGGCACTCTGATATCATAGGTGCTGTCTTCAACTTTCCGTAGAATACGTCAAAAACCTTTGACTTGTCGGCTTTGGAACCTGAAACTATTCCACAGTAATCAGTAGCCTTTACTAGATCTTCTGATGGTATGCAAACACTGAACGTTTTGGTATCCTTAATTCCTTGATTTGTATGATGCGTCTTGTTTAGAGCTACGGCAACCTTAGATGGACTAACGCCTGCAGACATGAACCAAGCAGCCACCAAGAAATTTGCTTTGCCGTTTACGTTCGCCCCAATCAAACTCACAGGCATGGGATACGAAGCAACTTTAGGTCCTAAGTCAATTTTTCCTTTTTCACCGCTTTTAACAGAATCAGACATTGCAAAACACCTCGAAAAGAACCAAAAAGACAGTCTCACAAATGCTCATAAACATTTTTGTTAGCTTCACCGGCAGGTCGTAATGACCCCTAAAAACTGTATACCCAGTTAAGCCGGGTCTGTCTTCTCGAAAAGATTTTTGCTATGTTGCAGAGCTGTAGTTGATCCAGCGATCAGGTGATTGATATTTGACAAGTGGAGTATTGTCAAGATCTCTAACTACCGGTTCGCTCATCTCTTTCAGTTGCGTCAAGATTTCCAGGTGATGTTCCTCGTCTTTCATAATCGATTCAAAAACTGACTTGACATTGCCCAGGTCAATGCTATACAGTTGATTAATTTCCTTTACCATGTAACTCAATGTCTGCGTTTGGACAAAGATAAGATATTCTTCACCAAAAGTGCTCTCTAAAACCAACAGCTTTTCATACAATTCTGGCAGAGAAACGGAATCCACCTTTGACTCCAACTCATTCACCAATGCTTTTAGGGATGACATAGTTTGTCCGAGATGTTTTTCGCATTCGTCTTTTTTTGGCTCTACTGAAGACATGCTCTTTATTACGCCTTTTAAAAGGGTCGAGTGTTTTGCACTATCCTGAGCAATGCTTAGCAACAGAGATTTTGCAAGAGGAAGTTCCGTTTTTTCTGAAAGACGATTGTACAACAAACTAGTTTTGGACTCTATTACACTGAGGCAACTAACGTAAATAGCCATCTTTTGATTATCATTTAATTTCGGTATGTTCAACAGCCTCATTTCAATGAGGCTAAATCCGCAAATAAAGCGTTTATGAATTTTGACTAAAGAAGCAACAACCTCCACAATTCAGTTGCAAAGTACTTAAAACAAAGAGAGCGACAAGCACGTAGGCGTTTGATCTAGTTTGCTCAAGAAATAGGGAAAACATAAAAACCTAGTTCAAGAATTGGGCCGGTCCATTGATTGAAAACAATTAGGAGGTATTTATGACAAAATCTAGACAAGAAGGAATTAGCGGACCGAGTGGGATTTGAACCCACGACATCCAGCTTAGAAGGCTGGCTCGCTATCCGTACTGCGACATCGGTCCATCCGCGTAGTTTGACATAGTGAAACTCATCAAATATAATTTTACCTATACCGCGAAGACGTTGACGAATGATAACCGCTATTTGGTTTTGGGAAAGAGTTATTAATAAAGTCCAACGATAGTTCGGACAGGGTTCATGGAGGAGGGCAGCCAAATGCCACGTTCTGATCCGTTAGTCTCAGTGATAATTCCCACTTACCTCGAAGAGGAGACAATAGATGGCTGCCTCAAAAGCGTCGTTAATCAACGTTTTGGTTACGGCAAGATAGAGAGTATTGTTGTAGACAGTCACAGCTCCGACAATACTCAAGCAGTGGCAAGAAAAACCGCTGACAAAGTCCTAGACCTCCGAGCCCGCGGTGTGGGCAAAGCCCGAAATTTCGGAGCTAGGATAGCACAAGGAGAATTCCTGCTCTTCCTTGATGCAGATACCTACCTCGAAACCAACTTCGTTTCAGAAATGTATCATGCGTTCAACGATCCCCGCATCGTTTGTGTATCAGGAATTCTAAAAAACCTTGAAAGGCTGGAACCTCTGGATAGATTGTTTGCAGTTTCGCACTACGGGTTCACTAACAAGCTTGCCCAGATCAGCGCCCATTTAGGATTCCCGCTTTTCCCGAGCGTGTGTGTTGGAGCAAGAAAAGTCGTTTTCGATAAAATCGGAGGCTTCAGGGAAGACATTGCATGTGCAGAGGACATCACATTTTCTCGCATGATGGGAAAAGTTGGTAAATGCGCAGTTAGCCCAAAAGCCACAGCATACACCTCGGTTAGACGAATCAGCAAACTTGGTAAGAAGCAGATGTATTCTATGTATTTCAAAAACTACGTCAGACTTTTTGTTTTAAACCAGAGACCATGGGTTCAAGATTTCCCACATGTATGCACGACTTAGCAATAATGCTTATGGCGCCGCACTTCCATGATTGTTATTTGTTAAGTTTACTAAATGTCTGTTTCACAACTGCCACAGAATTTGCTGGCAAATCACGTTCCAACATCAAACCCGGTCCAACCCAACTACCATTGCCAACCTTAACACCTGGCATCAGAAGCGCGCCAACACCTGTTTTCACATTGTCGCCAAAGACGACGCCAAGTTTGCGCCGACCAGTGTCTGACACAACATCCTTTATCGTCATTTTTATGTGACCGTCGTCGAGGCGAAGGTTAGCAGTGATTGTACCTGCACCCAAGTTGCATTTTTCACCTAGAATACTGTCGCCTACATACGATAAGTGCCCGACATGTGTGCCGTCCATTATAACGCTGTTCTTAACCTCGCAAGCGTTGCCAACACGCGCCTTTTTACCAATGCTGGTGTACGGTCTAATGTAGCAGTTTGGACCAACATCTGCTGCTTCATCGATAAAAGCTGGACCCTCAATGTAAGCACCTGAACGAATCCGCGCCGTCTCTGCGACATAAACTGGACCAGTCAAGTGAGCTCCCTCTTCAATATCTCCCAAGATTCTATGCTGGAGCCGCTTTAGCGCCCAGACGTTTGCTTCGAGCAGGTCCCAAGGACGCCCGATGTCGAACCAATCGCCTTTGGAGATTTCAGCTGGCATAATAGTTTTCCCCTCCTCTGCGAGCATTGTAATTGCGTCAATAAGCTCCTCTTCTCCCCTCGAGGATTTTCCGAGTTTCCCAAGCGTTCTGAAGATGTTCTTCTTCAAAATGTACACTCCTGCGTTTGCCAAGTTCGTCGGGGCATAGTCTCTTTTGGGCTTTTCAATAATTCGTTTGATGTGTCTCTTTTCGTCAAACTCCACTATGCCATAACTTTCAGGACTTTCAACAGGAACAACTGCCATAACAGCCTCCATCTGGTCGGAATGGTAGATTTCCAAGACTTTCTTAATTGCTTCAGGTGAAAAAAGCAAATCTCCGTAGACAAGTAGAAAGTCGCCGTCAATATAGGGTTGAGCGAATTTTGCCGCGTTCCCAGTCCCCTTAACCTCCTCTTGTTCAGCGTATTTTAGCTTGAGCCCGAATCCTTCACCGTTGCCAAAGTAAGCTTGTATAGCTTCGCCCATGTAATGGGTGATGACAATGGCTTCTGTTATGCCATTGGCTTTCAACGCGTCCAGGCAGTGCTCCAAAATTGGTTTTCCGCCGACTTTGATTAGATGTTTGGGTCGGGTTGCCGTTAATGGCAGAAGTCTAACGCCTTCGCCGGCAGCAAGGAGGACAGCTTTCATTTCAGGAAACCCCAATATGATCCTTGACGAGTGATACTCCTTTCTTCATTATGTGGCGTGCAGCTTTTAACGATTCACCCTCAACCGTCAGACGGATTAGAGGTTCTGTTCCGGAAGCCCTGATAAGAACCCATCCGTCTTTTAGGGACAAGCGCAATCCGTCCACCGTAGAGAAATTGGTGTAGTCGGGAAAGACTTGAGTTATAGTTTCTTTTATTCGAGAAATTATTTGTGGCTTAAGCTCATTTTCACACACTACATTTTCCCGGACGGTAACGAACTTTGGCACTTTCGCAATGAACTCCCGGAGGCTCATGTTCTCAGCCTCAAGAGCTGAAAGAAGCAGCACTGCCGAAAGCGGACCATCAGGGCACCAATGAAGTTTCGGATGAACCCAAGCCCCACATGGCTCACCTCCGAAAACGGCGTTAAACTTCTTCATGGCTTCCGAAACGTAGACATCCCCAACTTTCGAGCGAACAACTTTTCCTCCGTATTTCGCCGCTATGGTTTCCACGCACATCGAAGCCTCAACATTTGTGACTATTGTTCCGCCTCCATTTATCTTCAAGGCATAGCCAGCGTAGGCAGCAAGCGCCTGGTCAAAACCGACGAACTCCCCAGCTTCGTCTACAAAAGCAACACGATCAGCGTCCCCATCAAAAGCTATGCCTAAGTCTGCGCCTAACGCCTTAACGCTTTTAGCTAAATCGCAGAGGGACTCAGCTGTCGGCTCGGAACTCCTAGCTGGGAAATGACCGTCTGGCTGTGCATTTAGCGCTGTGGTTTTGCAGCCCAAAGCATTAAGAGCCAGCGGAGCAACGGTGAAAGAAGCTCCGCACCCCGGGTCGACCACTAATTTCCACTTATTGCGAAGTTTTGCGGCGTTCTTAAGCATTTCAGAATAAAGTCCCGTTGCCTCTATTTTGTGGGCTTGAGCAACAAAGCGCCAATTCGAAAGGGCGAGTTGATTGCTGGCGATGATTTCTTCAACTGCATTTTGGTCTTCATCAGTGTAGGACAACGTGTCGCTTCTGAACACTTTTATGCCATTATATTGAGGAGGATTGTGAGAAGCCGTAATCATGAAGCCTACGCCAGCTCCAAGCTCCCTTGTTAGATAGGCAACAGCAGGAGTCGGCAGCATACCTAACAATGAAGCGTCGACTCCTGCAGCTGTTAACCCAGAAACCAATGCGTCCTCAATCGTAGGACCCGAAACACGAGTATCGCGACCCACAACAGCGTGCTTAGCTTTGGAATAAGTTGCAACCGCTTGGCCAACCTTACACGCTAGCTCCGGCGTCAGAACAACGTTGACCAGGCCTCGAACTCCGCTACTCCCAAATAATTTCCCCAAAGATACTCCTTCCATATCCTCTCGTGATGCCCTGTTAAAAGTCGAGTCACCTTAAAAGATTTGGTGCCCCCTAACCTATTGGAGCATTATGTTGCTCAAGAAACTTAATCAACTCCTGCCTATTTGGATGAACACCAACTGGGTTGCTCAAATAGCAAGCGGAAACCGCATTGGCCAACGTCAACCTGGCTTCAGTTGAAAGCCCGTTTGCGTCGCCGACTAAGTTTCCAGCATCCCAAGCATCACCCGCCCCAGTAGCCCGAAGCGCCTTAATTTTGAAAGCCGGAACAAGGAATGCACGCTCCTTAGTAACCGTGGCCGCAAAGGTAGTCGTGTGCAGGTCGATTCTCGCGCGCAGGTGCTTTGCGAGAATCTGTGCAGATAATAGAGCCAGTTCGTTGAACTCGACTTTTCCTTGATTTTCTTCGATTTTGCTGCTGAGTTGTGAGGCGAAGGTTACAGCTTCGTTTTCGTTTACGCTTAGAACATCTACTTCTTCGCCGATGAGAACCTTTTTCATCAGTTCAGGGATTCTTTCCTTGTTGGGCAGAGGGTCTGCAGTGTCGAGGTATGTTTTGCATCCGCCCTTCTTTGCCCGAGCAAAGACTTTCAGTCAGGGCAGTCCCATGCCTTTTGGTTCCAGCCCAGTTGAAAAGACAAACGTAGTCAGCTTTCTCGACCACTTCATAGTCTTCTTCAGTTAAATCTGCGGGTCCAAAGTTTGCAAGTGAACCCAGGCTGCGGAGCATAACATTTGCTTTTTCGGCTCCTGACGCAAACTCCAAGGCTGTGGTCATGGAGGCATCAGGGAAAGGTTTGACATGAGCTAAGTCAACGCTGTATTGTTTGAGGTGGAATCGAATTTGCTCCAATCCCAACATGCTTGTGCAGATTATGGGTGTTACCTCGACTTCTAATGCAAGCAACGCCGAAGCCACGTTAATGGCGTTTCCACCCCTAAGATCTGCCTGTGCAATCTGGTCTACGCTGCCTCCTTTGTGCTGAACAATGCTACTAACTGTGGAACAGAAGACCTGAGAGTCAAAGTTTAGGCTTATAATGCGGTCCATGAAGAAGTCGGGCATGACAACTATGCTGGTTTTCTTCACAGGTTTCCTCAGGAAGGTTATTGCCTCCTTTTTGTCCGCGCTCAAATGCCTAATCGCCTCCCTAACGTGTTTTTCCGAAAAGCTAAAATAACCTTTCTCATCACTTGAAGATACACTTTGGGGCGAACCATCTTGCTTAGGTTTAAGACAGAAATCTTTCTGCTACTCACATCTATAATCCTTTTCACCGTAAGTGCGTTTTGCTTCTCCTACGCCGTTGGCGTAAACCTGACTTATCCGCTGCGGAACTTTGCACTCACTTTCGTAGGGTCTGGCGGCGCACTCATGACCGTCGCATCCATTTCGTATTCAAAACGGAGCAAAACCTGCGCATAAAACCAACAACGTGTACATGTTCTAGAAAAGCGATCGATCCAGAACAATGACTGAACAATCGCCAAATAACTTCAATCAAAAGCAACAAGCTTAAGGCCCTAAAATACAATTTTTTTCTATTTTTGAACAATTGCAAAAACCATTGTTCGCAAAGAAATCTCCTATCCAGCAATCAAACTCTACCAAGTAAATCACCCAAATAAGTGACTAACCAAAATCCAAACAACATCCCCCAAAGTAAGGGCAACAATCAGACCGACAGTTACAAATATAAGCATTGGTAAACCGGGAGTCGCCCAAACCTTAGAGTCAATTTTGCCTTCGTCTGCCGCCTTAGATAAACGCGCGACAACTTCATCTCTGCCTTCATCTTTGGGAACAATAATCAGCCTGCGGTTTAGAACTCGATCAGCGCCTCCCTCTTGAGCAGCAGCAAGTTCTTCGACATCTTCCATTGGGTAAATATGCCACTTCGCCTTCAACGCGGCCAAAGGAAACTTTTGACCCGTCAGGAGAACCATGATTTTCTTCCCCACAGACTCCTTTGCTAATGTGCCCTCAAACAAAGGCCTATGTGTAGACGCTTTGCGGGCAATGTTACGAAGCAGGAGATAAACCGCGCTTAACGCCGCAATAAGCACGGCGTTACTGAGTATGGTTACTGGAAAGATGACTTGTGAAAGTGGAGAAAGCCCACCGGGCAGCACGGGTTTCACGAGAATTGTTGGGAAGAAAGGCAAAGCGAGAGCGATACACATGAAGGCCTTCGAGTCAGCGCCTCCAAATGCTCCAGTATAAAACAATAACAACGAGAAAACTATTGTAATGCCAGCGCTCAAACCGAAAAGTGTAAGGTCTGACAAGTCATAAATCAGAAGTTCTGCCAGAGTCAAGACCAACGCAATGGGAGCATATACCGCCCAAACACGATTGCTGACTTCACGGGTTCTATAATCGCTCCAAGAAGCATACAGTAGAAATGCAACTGAAATAGCAACTCTCGCGGCATCAAAGATTACCTGCTGCAACCAGTGGACACCTTGGACATTGAGATACATTATTCGCTCTAATAAGATGTTTTGAAAAAATCAGATTTTAAAAAGTAAATTCAAAGGGTGAGCGGATGAACCTTTTCGTCTTTGCTGAAAATTGGCATAAAAATTTGCTATATACTAAGCAAGAAAGGGTTAACCCGTTTTTCTTCGCCAATCGTTGTTCTTGGACCATGCCCAGGATACACCATGAAGTAATCAGGCAACTCCATAAGCTTCAGAAGAGACTTCTGCATTTCAACGTCAGAGCTACCGGGAAAATCAGTTCGTCCAATGGATCCCGCAAAAAGAGCGTCGCCTGTGAAAACTTCAGTTTCTCCAATGAGTGAGATACTACCCTTGCTGTGTCCAGACGTGTGAAGAACACTTAGCGTCACATCACCGAGCTTAACATAACTGCCATCATTGAGCAATATGTCGGCCGGAGGGGAAACAAAATCATAACCAAAATAACGTGCCGTTTCTTCGCCAGATTTACCAAGCATGCACGCGTCGTCGAAGTGAATGCATATCGGAACATGAAAAACATCTTTGAGAAAGGCATTCCCGCAAGAATGGTCAGGGTGTCCGTGGGTGTTGATGATAAACTTCAACTTTAAGCCGCTGCTGCGAAGAAAAGCAATTACTTGGTCAGCTTCGCTTTGACTGCCAAAGCCAGGATCCAAAACGGCTGTTTGTAGTGTGTCCCGGCAGTTCACCACATAACAGTTTGTCGCGAGCATGCCAACTTCAAACTTTTTGACCATTAACACGAAGTATCAACGTCCAGCGCCGAATCCCTAGCTTTCAACTATAGAGAACTCTGCGTATATAAGCAAAGAGATTGGGCCGAGTTATTAAAGGGCGTTGACTTAAACACGACTTGACAAAACGTTAGCGAAAGCTTCTAAGGCAACCTAAAGAGAAACGCTTAGATTAACACAAAAAAAGTCAAAAAGTCCTTATATCAAAATACTAACCAACCCTGAAAGGTGCATGCCAATTGAAAAGCATCAAAGTCACTCTTCAAGAGGAAAGAACTGAAGACGCGTGGTTCGACCTCAGCCTTCGAGAGCTTCGAGTAGGGGAAGTCCGGTTCTACAGAGCCAACGACCTACATACAGGCCAATGGCTATTCAAAGTCTGCATAGACAAAGAAAACAACCGTACCATGGTTAAAGCAATCAAATGCCCACAAGGCAGGCTTTACAGCCAAATCGAAGGAGCGACCATGCTATTCCAAAAAAGTCTTAACCCAGACTTATATTATGACATTGTATCCCTGACTCAAGTTGACAATGAAGGCAAAGTTCACCGGGAAGTTGCCAAAACCGTCGAAGAAATACCAGCACCGATAAAAGATAATTTTCAAGTCAAAACCTACGAGGAAGCCACAGGCAAGAAAGCTCCTGGAGGTCACTTCGTCACTCTCTCAAAGAAAGACGACGATAGAGAAATGATAACTCTTTTTCTCCTAGAAAGAGCCCGCACGCTCCCCCCAGAAGAACGCCAAAAAAACATGGATCTAATTTCACTCATCAAGGAGCTCCGGAAAACCAGTATTGCCGACATAGGCAACATTACCGCTGAACAGTTCAGTGTCGACCGCGAAGCACTCGACAAACTCCTGGCCGACCTTGAAATAAAAGGAAGGATAAAACGACTCGATGAAAACTTCGTCAAACTCGCCTAAAGCACGGCATACTCACTGCTTCCTTCCGAACAGCTCCTCGTTAACTTCCTCAGGCTTAAACTCTTCCCTCGAACGCACGGAAGCCTCCTCAACATATAGCCGCAAAGCGAGTTCCAATGCGTCAGCATTCACAGGAATGTAATCGAAGTCGTCATTGAAATAACTCAAAAGCGAGGCAGCGCAAGCAAACTTTACGACATTATGCTCAAGACGAGCCGAAAACCTCATACTGTCAGGTATACGCTTTAAGATAGCCTCCCGGACCCTACCGATGGCAGAATATAAATTATCCGTAATCAACACAGGCTTCTTCTTAAACCGACCCCGAACAAGAGGATGGCCCGTTTCAATTGCGTAGACAAGAGTTACATGATCCCTGATCTGCTGAGCGCGCTTGTCTTCGTTCACTCCACCCATCGCCAGCCGCATCTGACTCTGAGCGATTTCCACGTAGCGCTCTTTAGTCATCCGATGAAGTCGGCAAATCATGCGGTCTTCGATTGCGTTAAAGTTTGGGTCTCCTATGGTCACCTCATACCCCTGCCCCATAACAGCGGTGTTGTAGTTAACTGTGAAGAAGCTGTCAAACCTGTAGGGTCCCACAATTTCTCTGTGAAGTTCCTGCTTAATTTCGCCTCGCTCCATAGCAATCTTAAGGACATCCACCATTCCTTGATAGCGGAACCAGTCATTAAATTCAGGAACGATAAAGTTAAAGGTTCTGCCCACGTAGACCTGACCTATGCGGATGAAGCGAGCTGGTGTGATACCTCCACAATAGCGGTTCCTTCCTGGGATACCGTGAGGCTGCAACTTCCCACCGGGAATGCCCAAAATCAAATCACGCGTTGAGAAGCTCTTGCCAGTACCCGGTTCGCCGAACAGGGCAAGCGACCAACCAGTTTTAATTCCCGTCTTGCCCTGCGGATTCACAATCTCAACGTCGGCAAGCCCATATTGCTGAATAATGCTAAGGAAACTGTCGAAGTAGAGCATTTCACCAAAAAGGCTCTGAAGGTAAGCAGCAACAGACTTCGCTGAAAATGTTTTGCCCATAGCAGTTGTCTCAGCAAGACGATTCCTAAGAAGATCTCCAAGGTACGCGTCGAGCTCTGCATTCATGCTAACTAGTCTCAGGCGCTCATCTTCAAGTGGATCTGGCTTTTCCTCGTGAGTTGAGGAAGTGCCGGCACCCTTGACGCTAACTGTTGCAGAGGTGATCTGAGACGCGGGTTTACTCTCCAGCAAGGACATACCAAGCTCTTCACGAACAAGCGGCACAGTCTCCTCAGGTATTCGCCATTCACGATAGGTCTCTCCGTGATAAGTAGGTTCAACGATTTTGAGTTGTTCAAGCCTTTCCAAGACCGCGTAAGGGTTTACCTTGAGTCTTGCAGATTCACGAAGTTCTTTTGCCCCAAACGATCCTCCAGCAAGCACCATAGCCTTGAGGAGCCCAGCTACTGTTAAGCCATACTTTCTTTGGGTTTCCTTGATCCCTGCGTGGACCCTTTCAGCAACACCGTTCAACGTCAAGGTTGAGTCCTCAAACGTATAATATGCTCCTCGAAACACAACATAAGAACGCGGCGGATGTTTCCTCACAACTTCCAACAGTTTTTTGTCTTCCAGCGACTTCGCTATTTCCAAGGCAGCTTCATCTGGGTCGCATTCCCACGCATTCACATATTGGTCAAAGAATGGGAGGGCTTGTTGCTTGCCAATCTGGAAAATGTCAACCGCCGGGTAGATTCTTCTTATCAGGAGTTTTCTTTCTAGGGTTCTGTCATCTACGGCCAAGCGATTTCCCCCATCACACGTTTGCAAAGGTCAGAAGCTTCTTCGGCGTTGATATAACCACGTTTTTCAAGCTCATCCAAGCCTTCGTTTAAGGTTGGCGCGAACGAAGCCTGGTTCGTGAGGTTGCCATCTTGGCCCAACGCATTCAATTTGACTCGAAAGCCAGAATCACCCACCACCCTTTCCAGAAGCCTCTCGCTCAAAGTCTCCTGTAACGCCCTATTCGCAGGACGCATGAGAGACACCAGCTTGGGCTCAGGGTTGAGGGACAACATCTTCTTCAGCCCGTCAAGTACACCTGTATCTTTTGATAGGGCTATTGGGGTTACAAAGACGTACCGTTCCTCGTCACCCCTGGTGTATTTCATGACGTAGACGGGAACTCGAACTTGAAGAGGCCCTTCACTTTCAAGTTTGTAGTCGATTTGCACCTGAGTTTTAAGAGCCGAAACGCGCCCTTTCAAATCGTCAGCCCAGTTTTCCAACGCTGAGACTATGGCAGCGGCATGGAGGTCTATGCTGTTGATTCGTTTCTGTTGCACCTCGATTTTTGCCTGACATACATCTTGGATTTGTGCGAGCTTGGCTTCCTCTTGCGCAATAGCTTCGTCAAATTCTTCCCGTCGTTGCTTGATACTGATTACGTTTGTTTTTCTGAGATTCTCGGCCTCTTCGGAAAGGACCTTAACTTCTTTCTTCAAGTCATCAATGTCATGCTCATACTTTTTCAAAGCAAACAAACCAGAAGATGATCTGAACCGTTTCTTCTTCGCATTTTCCAATCGCTGCTTCAGGGCATCTTTTCTCAGCTCAGCCACCTGAAGCCTACGAAGAAAGCCTTCACGACGGCGCTCTAGTATTCCCACTTTTTTGTCGGCTCTTTTTTGCATTGTCCCGAGGACTCTGTCAGCTTTCTGCGTAAGCCGCTTAACGTTCTTGTCGACGGATGGCTTTAGGGCCGATGTTTCCGAATTGCACTTTTCTTTTAGTAACTCAATTTCGTGGTTAGAACTGGACTTATGAAAGTCCGCCTCTCCCTTCAGAACATCAATCGCAACTTGAAGCCCACGGGCATCGGCCAAGAATGCCCTCAAGCAGTTAGCAAAGGCTTGCGCAGTGTTGTCGGCAGCCTTGGCATCTAAATCAACCGGAATAGTAGCCTCTGCCAAAAGTTCTTCTGATGCGGTTTTCAAGGATTCCTGAAAATAGGTTAGAAGTTCCGCTTCAGTAACTAAGCCCGGAAAACCAACATTCACCTCAGTGGAGAATTCTTTGACCTCCTTTGCTTGAGCCTCGAGGGTTTCCTCGAACCTCTGCGGATCAAGCGAGTTTTTCCTGAGCTCCTCGATGAAGATGGACGTGCGGTTTGGCTCGTCGAACTGGAATGTCTGAACCGGACGATTCAAACTGTCAATTAGCACAAAGCGTGCTCCCGCAGGTCGAAGCCAGAAAAGATAACTGACTCTTGAAAGAAAGATTAGCCTTTCGGGTTTATCCCGCAAAAAACTAGTCTTCTTCCTTTGGGCCTCGGCGGTGCACACTACACTTGCAAGTTCAGCAGCGTAGGGAAGAGCTGCACCTTCGTTGAATTGTTTGGCTATGAAGGGCAAGATGAGGCCGGTTTGGGTCGTTCCATGTCCCCCAGTCTGATGCTGGTATTAGATGCTTTGCCGCGTTTTTATCTTTTAGGTTGCTGTTCTTGTTCAAGAGTTTGCCTACCGACCAGAAAAGAAAGAAACTGCTGCTAGGTACTTGACCAAAAAAGGTCTCCGAAATCAAACCAACATTACCCGTCATCCCCAAGCCATTAGTAATGACCATAGTCGGAGGAATCTATGCGGTTTTCATATTGAAAAACCCAATAGTCAAGATTATACTTTGGTCGATAGCCATGAGTTTCAAATTTTGAGGTTTTTTCCGCAGAAAGAAGAAGGAGAAAGACGATGAGGTAACAGTTTTCACCATTAGGTTTGGATTCATGAAATCGTTATGCTTAACTAGATGCCTAACGGAAGCTTGTTTTCTTCGTCGGTCCAAGGTTTTCCGACTGCCACGCTTAGTCACCTGCCCCTAAAAACGGGTTTTTGTACAATGCGTACAGTGATTTGTACAATGTGTTACAAATGCTTTGGCCAAAAGCAATCAGCCTCGAATCCTGAAATACGCTTTTCACCATTGTACGCACTAAGCCAAAAAACCATTGTACGCGCAAAAAATCTTGCTCCCCAGCCTTAAATCCAGCAGCCCCATTGACGGCGCCATCAATCCCATCAATGGCATTGATGGCGAAAGCAAATGGCAAAACTCTGCTTTGGTCAAAAGCAAAAAACATCTAACCCCAAAACCAGTTTTTCCATTGATAAACAATGCCAAAAACCATTTGATGACGCAAAAAAAAGTTGCGAACGCAGTGGTTATAACTTTTGTAACAGGCGTCAGAACCGTTTTTGAACCAAAAACTCTCCCACAGGCAGCTTTCGAAACTCAAAGATAGAAGTTTCAGGTTGAAAAGATTTTAATGATAAACAAAGAAAAGGAAAAGGGGGAGAGCTTTTTGAGCTCTTTTGGTTTTTTTAACCTGCTATCTTTCTGCGCATCAGGACTATGCTTGCGATTGCAGCGATAGCTGCGATTAGGGCAAGCACTATAGCGACGATGATGAGCGGTGAAAGACCCTCGGTTGTCGTCTTGGTGCTGGCGACATCTGTCTTGATTGCGGTTACGTCTCCCTGCATTGCAGTTTGGCCAGTTTGTAGGTTGCCTATGCTTGTCTGCATCGTGCCTAGGTTCGTCTTGATTGTGGCTGTGTCACCTGAGATGCTTGTCACTGTGCCTTGGAGTGTTCCTAAGTCTGTCTTGATTGTGGCTGTGTCACCTGAGATGCTTGTCACGGTTGTGCCGATCGAAGCAAGAGAGGTTTGGACTGTTCCGAGTGAAGTTGTGATGTTTGCGTTCTGTCCTGCAACTGCGCCTAAGACTGCGTTGACGCTATCAAGTTCGGTCTTTATCGAGCCCACGTTTGTCTGTACTGTGGCTATTCCGTTGCTGATGCTTGAGATTTGTCCTGTTAGGCCTGATACGCCGCTGTTAATGCTGTTGATGGTGGTGGTCACTGTTCCGAGTGTTGTGCTGAGGGTTGCTACGTTTCCGTTTATGGCTATGATTGATGCGTTAAGGGCTGCGAGGGTTGTTTGGATCGTGCCAGTGGCTGTTTGGATTGTCACCAAGGTTGCAGTGTTGGCAGCGACTGTTTGGTTTATGCTGGTCAATAAGGGTAGTAGTGATGTGACGTTGCCAGATGTTGTGACTGTGGTGTTTAGACCGCTGATTTGTGTGGACAGTGGGTCGTTAGCTGTGCTGACTGTGAACAGCGTGTAGACTGCTGGGAAATTAGCTGTCGTCTGAGCCAATGAAACTGCGTGTGTTCCAGGTCTCAAACCCGCGTCAAGGAAAGCAAAGCTGCCATCACCATTGGCCGCTGATGTGATACCAGTCGCATAAGGATCTGTTGCTAGATATGGAGCAATGCCCAGCTCCAAATTGTCAAGATCGGGCAGGTAGAGCGCAGTTGGAAGCAAGCCAGTCGCGTTAGCCCAGACCATAACTCCTGAGTTGTTGAGAGCGGATGGAGTTAGTACCAACGTTGGTAGCACGGTAAAGGATGCACTTGCAACTGGTGCTCCTGGAGCAGCAGTTGTTAAGCCTGAATATGCTCCGTAGGCTGTTACTGCGTGAGCGCCGCCGTATGCGTGAGGTACTGTGAAAGTGAGCGTTACGTTGAATTGTCCGTTTGCGCCTGTTGTTGCATTGTTGGTCCAGTACCAGGTAGCGTCGCCAGAGGATTTCTCAAACCAGTAGATGTATAGAGGAATGTTTGCTGGTAGACCAAAGCCTGTTATACCAACCGAAGTCCCAACGGTTCCATTAGCTGGAGTCAAGATCAGGGTTGGGAGTATGTTTATGAACACGTTAATGCCAGCATCTGTGTCCTTCACCAAGATATTGTGTGTACCTGAAGTCGTAATGGGTATCGCCATTGATGCATTGAAGAATCCAGTAGCATTTGCGGTTGTTGTCGTCATTAATGTTGTATTGTCAAAGTAGAAGGATACGCTTCCTGGGTAGAAGTATTCTCCAGCTAACCAAACGGTTGATCCGACTGGAACGGACACTGTGCCTGTTAGGTCCGTATTGTTGCCGAAGACATCACCTACTGTCACTGGAAGTGCAGTAGCTACTTGCAATAGGCCTCGAGCGTATTCAGTGTATGTCTTTGATGTTGCCAAGACTCCTGTTGAGTTTTGCTGAACGACGAAAGTGAGCGTCGCGGCACCTGTCGAGTTTGCAACTTCTCCAGCGGCAAGAGCGGTCAAAGTGTCGGGTGCGAGCATGGTAACGCTGAACGCGCCAGTTATGTTATCAGTTGCAGTTAGGTTTGCGACTGTACCCTTTATCAGTGGAAGACCGCCGGAGTATGTTATGTTTACGAAGTCGTTTGGCAGAAAGCCCGATCCCGCTATTGTTAGACTTGCACCTGCTGGTCCTGAAGTTGGCTTAATTGTGAAGCTACCCACTATAACGAAGTAGGTGTCAGTAACCACTGTGTCAGCTGGGTTTCCATCCCACAGTTTGATGTAGTAGTTACCTCCTGCTAAGGCTGGAAGAGTTCCGTTAATCCAGTTGAATCCAACCTTGTATCCTCCGGTATAGTTGCTAATGACTGCTTGGGTCAAGTTGCCAGTAAGGAAGAGTGGACCCCAAGCTGCGTCTGAGGTGCCAATGTTTGCGAGACCGTTTGTGCTTAAGTATAGCTGGAATTGAGCACCGAGCACTGTTACGTTTCCGAAGTAGAGATTAATTGTGCCTGCGGAAGGAATTTGCTGACCTGGTGTGCTTGGAGGAACTGTTGTGTTGATTAAAATGTTTGATGGTGAAACTGCTGCTGCTATGGGTATCATTGCGAGCATCATTGCAGAAAGGAACAATAGCGTCAGAATTTTAGATTTGGTTTTTTGCATTTTTCTTATCTCCTTTTAATTGGTGGGTAATGTTATTCCATCAAATCCTATTTATTGCTTGTGTACACAGGCTAACACCTAAAATTAGAGTTGTATACATTCTACTTACAGCGGTATATATACTCCTAATATTTGCGATGGAAAAGGCTGCTATTTCTTAAATTCTAGGATAATCATGCCTTTTAGCGAGGTATCTTTCGCAGTTTGGTAGTCCATTCCGTTCATGATGCCCTCGATGAAGCGCGCGAGCAATCGAGTCCCCTCAAACGACATAACTGTTGAGACACACCTGACCTTAACCATGTTTGAGTCGTTCTTAACATCGACTTCGTTAAGGTCCCATCTGCTAAGCCCAAGAAAATCACGAAAGGCTCCCACAGGATCATTGAATTTTTCCTTAAGATATTTGCCGTTCCACCTGCCGCTTTCATACCACAATTCCTGAAGTTGTTGCGCATCATTCTTGCAAACCTTATCAATCATGAAGTCTAAGACGCCTGAAGGAACGAACAGACCCCCCAAGACTCGATTAGTCTGCAGAACATTAAAAAACTCCGCCATGTGCTTAGAGTTATATCCTAACTCGTTTACCTTTATAGCTTCATTCAGGGCTCCTTCTACGAGCTTCGCCAGTGAGACTCCCTCAGCCCTTGATACCTTGGACGCCTTGTCCAACAAATCCTCTGAAATGTAAACTAGCTTCTTGCCTTTGCCTGTCGCCATCAACTCCCCTTCTTAGCTGCTTCCAAACGGATGTTTCCCCGTCCAACCTCGTTGAAAGTCACAGAGTAACCACATCCTTCCAAGAAACCCTCCAAGAAGCGGTTAAACAGCACGGTGTAAGAATCAGAGAATCGTGGGCTCAAAATCCTAACTGAAACAGTCTTCCCTAACGGCTCCAGACTTATTCCTGGTATGTTCCAACCAAAAACCTTCAACTCACGTTCATAAGCGGCCAGCGGATCTTTCACGCCGCGAGCGATATACCGCTGAGCTATCCATGTTCCCGCGTCATACCATGACTTCAAGGTTCGCTCGTTCGCCTTCTCGAAGGCGATTCCAGCCGTATCGTATAATAGGCTTTCAAGAACGAGCGTGAAACTGGCGTCCTTAACCTCTTTGGCTAGTTCATAAGCATCCACGGCCTCCTTTAGGCTAACACCCATGCCATCAACTTTGATGGCTAACTCCAACAGGTCATTGATAAATCCAAACAGAGTGAAACCACGGCGGTCAGCAATTTTACTTGCTTTATCTGCCAAGTCATCACGAGCGGCAAGCATTTTCCTTCTGCCATTGCCCAAACGTACAGCGCCTCAACCTGTCAACTGCTACAGAACCTAATAAAATCATCTCATAACAAGCAAAATAAAGACTCAAGAAGAGCTGAATAGAGACAAACTATTTGGACTCTTAAGGAGCGGTTAAAACATAATACACGGTAAACTCAAGTTTCCCATTATACGATGTGGAGGGCGTCTGGAAAGTAAACCTAACCTTCTGAGAAGCAACAGAGACGTCTGGCGCATAAGGCACGTAGGCGGGCAAAGAAACGGAACATCCTGTAAAAACAAAACCAGTTGTGTTACTAACAACATTCATGAGTGTGGTCACTCCGCTCACCGACGTTGTGTAGAGGGATTCTTCGAGAGTTAACGGTTTTCCAGGTTCATAAGAAGCGGTCCAATTTTGATTTTCGTAAACTGCTGTGCGCGTGGTGTTACCCGATGAAGAAATTACAAATGTGACCTCGGTTTCCTTGATACCCGACAAGGCAACGTAAACCGGACTCTGTAGAGAATTTAGGATGCCTAGAGAAACTGCCGCGACCACGAGAATCAGCGCAAGAGCCGCAAATGCATAGACTTTTCTTGCGCTTGGGTTCTTCTTGGTTTTATCCGACATTCCGCAACCACGGTGATGTCTTAGTTATGCAAGAAGACTAATTTGATTTTCGATTTTTGATGCGGCGTATCTATTGGAAAGGGGGAAGGGGAAGCAAAAGCCACCTTTGCTTTCATACAAGTATTATGGTTACAAAGATAACAAGATATTGAGAACTTTCTTATTCGTCTCCAGCCAAGCCCATGGACTGATCGAAGCCCGTTAACTTAATAGTCGTTTTGCAGGTGTTGCAGGAAATGACTAGCTCCACCAGTTCGTCGTTAACCACTTTGGTGTCCACAATCTTGTAGACCTCTTCGCTCTCGTCATCTGGCGAAATTATTGTCCCACAATTGGGACAGGGGAAAGTGCCTTCGCCATCTATTTCTGCGAGGTTTATCGTGTAAGGCCCTGGTTTCTTAAGACTTGCATTGTTCATCATTTTGTTGTCACCTTTCTTATTTTTTGTGGTTGCCATGGGTTTGTCTCACTACGTAATTAACGATTATGAATTATTGCTCTGTATTGAAGATACATTAAAGATCATAGATTAATTAGAACGAATTCAGTCAACAGGGTAGCAAACACCCTCGAATGAGTCATGTTGCAGAACATTGGAGGCAACATGTTACCTCTCAAGTTTCAAAGCGTTCAGGTGATATGTAATCACCGTAGATTGCTCTAGCTTTGAACAGACGTTCGCGTTGCAGGTAAAGTATTCCAAACAATTCCAGGGGCGTGTCAGAAACGTTCTCTTGGTAATCCTCTTGGGGATACTCTTTGTTTAGCACTTGTTTGAAGAGTCTGCGTAGGTCCTCGTATTTTGGAATCAAGCCAGTGGGAGATTTTATAGCTTCGACCTCGCTATGAACACGCATTTCCATCCATTTGATCCAAACATGCTTGTCCTGCGGAGAGTTCACGTATTTTCCAGTGTCTTTGTCCTTTAGGAAGTAGTTAACGCCAAAGACTGCGGGAGCTTTCTGGAGCTTCTTTCCGAACTCTATGTTGTTCCGCACGTTTTGCCCTAACGGGATAGAAATGAAGTCTTGAATGCTCATCATGTTAATTTCCGGCACGCCTTCCTTCCCGATCGTTGCGAACGTGGTTTCTGTTTCTAAGGAAGCTCCGTAGGCAATTATTCCGTGGCACCAGTCGAAGCTTTGCTGAACGGGCACGTAAGCCTTGGTGTCTCTTCCCCCGTACATTATTCCGCCGAGTTCCACTCCTTGCGGATTGTCCAGTTCAGGGTCGCAGTTTTCCAGGGCCTTCAGAGCAACCGCGTAGCGGGCATTTTTGTTTGCAGGGGGAATGTCGTTGCCTTCGGCGTCTTTCTTGCCTTCGTACCACGGGCCAGTGTAGTTTACGCCTTCTTTGGGGATTTCGCTGCCCATGCCTAGCCAGTAGGGTTTTCCGTCTTTCACGAGTATGTTAGAGAATATGATTTCCCCTGGGGAAGTTAGGACCTTGTAGATGAGTGAATCATCCTTTGGGTTAACGTCCTGTATGATGCCGAATATTCCTGATTCCACGTTTACTGCGCGGGCAGCACCGTCCACAGGTCGAAGATATGCTATATCGTCACCTAGGATGGTTTCGCCCGGAAGCATTGCGGTTGATGTCTTGCCGCATGCGCTTGGAAATGCGCCTGCAAAATAGGTTTTTCTGCCACCTGGTCCATGCACACCCATAAGTAGCATGTGTTCGGCTAGCCATCCTTCGCTGCTGGCTTTGCGTATAGCTAGGCGGAAAGCTAGTTTCTTGAAGCCCACTGAATTACCGGCATACTGGGTATTCACGCTGTAGATGGTGTTGTCCATATTGTCGATGTAGATGCGTTTATTCTCATAGTCTGTGCTAACCATGTCCTCGCTTAGTTTACCTGAAGAATGAAGGACTCGCAGGAAGTCACTTTTTGGCCCAGCTTTGACGAATTCGCTGTGGCCTGAACGATAAAGGAGGTCCTCCGAATGAGCCACGTACCAGGAATCTGTGCATTGTAAACCCAAAATTGTGAAAGCACTGTTGGGTGGGCCAAGGGAAATGAAGCGGACAATCATGGTGCGGCCCTTCATCGAGTCTTTCAATAGTCCTCGAACTTCAGCTAGCCCGTCTTGGCGGTCCATTTGGTTTAGCGCTTTGCTTAGTGAGATGCCTCTTGGAACGAGGTATTTGGTGTTCATGCGGTCTCGTCCCTGATCATATTCTCCGTCAAAATGAACCGTGTGTCCGTTTAGGGTCAAGACTGCTTTTTCTTCGCCTGTTAAGATGGCTTGACGTCGAACGAAGGCCAGGTCCTCTTCTGAGTCTCCGCAAACGAAAATTTTGTTAGCGTGACAAAGGTCGCTGCATTTTGCTATGAATTCGTGGACGGTTGGATTGTCTATGGCGCCGAGTTTCTGAAAATCTTCAGGGCTTAATTTAGGCTGTAAGGTTTCGAGGTATGGATTCATTGTCTTTCTACCTATCGTATGTCAAGGCACTTTAGGCCGATTCCCTCTTGATGTTGCTTAGGTAAATGATAAACTTTGTGCAAGAAAACGAAAAAGGTGAAGATTGTGTAGTTTTTAGTGGTTTGTGTTGACACAACTTTAGAGTTCGTTTACTTTTCCGGGTACTCTAGGAAATGGCTGTGTTTCGGCCACGTGTTTGACTCCGGTGACGTAGCCCACGAGTCGTTCGATGCCTATGCCGGCGCCTGCAGAGGGTTTGGTTTTGCCTTCTTTTGCCAGTTTTAGCAATAGTTTGTAGTTTTCTTTTTTGACTTGATCGCGTTCGATTTTTTTGAGGATTTTTTCGTATTGCCATTCTCGCTTTGCGCCGCTGAGTACTTCTCCGAATTTGGGTAGGAAGAGGTCGTAGTTGTCCCATTTGCCTGTCTTGAAGTCTTCGAAGTCGTAGAATTCCCTGGGTATGTTGGTTACCCATGTGGGTTCGCTTATGTCTAAGGCTAAGCCAGCTTCCCAGCTTTCCGCCCCGTACTTTGCTTCGAGTTCGGCTTTGTCTAAGACTTTGAAAGGCGCTTTGGGAATTTTGAGGGGCTCGCATCGGAGGGCTTCAAGTTCTGGTTTGAGTTCCTTTTTGACACTTGTAACGAGGGTTACGAGTGCCTTCTCAACGAGCGCGAAGATTTCTTTGGATGTGGCGTCTCGGGCTTCGAAATCGAGTTGAGTGAATTCGTAGATGTGTTTACCTGTTTTGGCGCGTTCGGCTTTTTCGATGCGGATATTGGGAGAGACTATGAAAAGTTTTGGATAGGCTAGGCTGGAGGCGACAAGTTTGTGGATGATCATACTTGCTGTCGTTCGGACGATTTTGCCGTAAATGTCAACTTCTATGCGCTTATCTATGGATGCGCCTGGGTCAGGCCACAACGGGTCAGTGCTCTGTGATAGAGCGACGGGCAGCAGCCATTGGAATCCATTCGCGATGAAGGTGGAAGTTAGAGAGTGTAGTGTATGGGTCATTACTTTTCCTATGCAGGCTTTGCGGTCCAACTCGGTTGGTGATAATTGGTCTAGTGGCTTTGGTATGTCCGCAAGAGATATGCATGGTGCTGAAGTTTCTTCGATTTTCATGATAGTTCACTTCTGGTGATGGCTCCATTAATGTGCATTCCACATTATAAATTTTTTATGATTTATGTGGTAATTTTTACCTAAAAATGCAATGTTTAATAGTTAGAATTGTAATATTTACAATTATGTCGCTAAAATTAGACGAAAAGGATTTGGCAATACTTGCTGTAATTCAAGAAAACAGTCAGTTGACGGCTAAACAGATTGCTAAGAAGATCAACGCTCCTTTGACCACTGTTTTCGCGAAGATGAAACGTATGGAGGAGCAGGGGATAATTCGAGGCTACCGAGCTATAGTGGCGGCGGACAAGTTGGGTTCAGGAACGTCGGCGTTCATCTTGGCTTCAGTCTCGTACCGTTCCAAGGCGGATGGGGCGCCAGTTTCTCAGCGAACGGTAGCGGAAGAAATTGCCAAGTTTGTCGAGGTCCAAGAGGTGCATATAATCACGGGAGATTGGGACTTGCTAGTGAAGCTTAGGGCTGAGAGTGTTGATGCCATCGGGAAGTTTGTCGTGGATAAGTTGCGACTTATCAGCGGGCTTGAAAAAACGTTGACGTGTATGGTCTTTGAGACTGTTAAGGAGACGACTGCGATCGCATTGCCGTTGAAGAGAAACTTGCATGGCTAGGTTGCTGAGTAGTATAGCAGTGGTAGTGCTAGAAGGATGGTGTTTTTGCCCTTCTGTGTTAGCGTATATTCAACTCGTAGCGGCGGACCTGGGGCGACGTTTCTTTTGAGGTACCCGTTTTTTGTTAGGAGTTTTAGCTTGTCAGATAGGGTGCGGCTGTTGACTCCTATGGCCTTTTTTAGGTCTGCGAAGCCGAGCGTGTTCTTGAGAAAGATGGAGTAGAGAATTTCCAGGTTCCATTTCTGGAACAGTATATTGAAGGTTTCTTCCAGGCTTTTCAACTCGTCTTGGAGTGCTTGCGGATTAAGTTCTTGGTTTTCGATGATTCTTGACAAAGTGTCCTCTATTCCGTTTAGCGTCTGCTCGAGACGTGCCTCAATGAGTTTGCGAAGTTCGTTGTTGAGTCGGATCTGTGTTGCCATGTGTGGCTTCACACTTGGTGTACCTTGAGTTACTTCACTGTTTATATGGGTTTACTTATACAACAAGGTATAGAAAATATATCAATATTACGAGGGTTGGTTGTTTATGGCATGGAAAATCGACAATGACCGCTGCCTCCGTTGCGGAGGTTGTGTTTCAGTTTGTCCGACCGCGGCTCTGGAACTGAGAGACAACGTAATTTATGATGTTAAGCTATGCACATTTTGCACCGTTTGCGAGAAGACCTGCCCAGTTGCAGCAATAAAGGTGACTAAGCCGTGATAGACGTTGTCATTATAGGTGCAGGCCCTGCAGGTACATCCTGTGCCCGGAAACTTGCAGAAAACGGTTTTTCAGTGAAGGTCTTTGATAAGCGCGCAGAAATTGGCTCTCCCAAGAGATGTGGAGAGGGTTTGAGTGAGTCTAGTGAGAAGCTCGTGGGCAGGATTCCTGACCGATGCATTGCGCAAAGGATGAAGGGAGCACGCCTTTACGCGCCCGATGGACGGTACTTGGATGCGATTTTGAGTGAGGGCGGGTTCATACTGGAACGCAAGGTGTTTGACAAGTGGTTGGCGGAGGAAGCTGTGAGAGCGGGTGCGTACGTACAGGCTAACACTTTCGTCTCTAATTTGGTTAAGAACGACCTTGGCTATTACTCTGGAGTTAAGGGCGAATTCATGGGCAACGAATTCGAAGAGAAGGCTCGTGTCGTGGTTTGTGCTACAGGTGCTGAGTCGCCTTTGAGGAATCAGGCTCTGGGAATATTCTCGAAGGTGACGCTGGTGGATTCTTGTGTTCAGTATGAAATGACCAACGTGGATGTTGTTTCCGACCTAATTCACATTTACCTATCTAGCGTTTTAGCTCCCAGGGGTTACGTTTGGGTCTTCCCCAAAGGTGAACACCGCGCTAACGTTGGCTTAGGTATTATCCCTCAGGATAGGAAGCCTGGCGAGTACCTGCAGATGTTCTTCAAGGAGCACCCTGAAATCAGCAAAGGTTCTATTTTGGAGGTCAATGCGGGTTGTGTTCCCGTGGGTGGTATGGCTAAAGACATGGTGGCGAACGGCTTTGTACTGTGTGGCGAGGCAGCTAACCATGTGAACCCTATTCATGGTGGAGGCATTAAGGAGGCTGTGTTGTCGGGGCAGATGGCTGCTGATGTTATCGGTGAATGCCTAAGGAAAAACGACGCTTCTAAGAAGGCGTTGAGTAAGTTCAACAGTGTCTGGTGGGAAGAACGTGGCAACCATCTTAAGCGGGTTGAGAAGCTTCGTGAGACTTTGGAGAAGCTTTCGGATCAGGACCTCAATGACCTTGTTGATGCATTGAAGCCCGAGGACATCATTGAGTTTGCCAGAGGGGCTAAACTGTCGGTTTTGGCGAAGGTTCTTATGCGAAAGCCGAGGCTCATTGCCATCGCAAAACATCTGCTGTAAAATAATATGAGATGGGCGGTTATTTTCCGCGGACTCTCTCTTTTATTTTCTTGGCTTCCAAGTCGATTAGCAATGGAGTAGCAAAACTTGATGTGTAAATAGAGATTTGTTGGCCGTGGCCGTTTCCGTTCTCTGGCAGTAGTTTTAGGGCACGGAGGATTTTCCTGAATTCCTCTTCTTTGAGCGAGGCGCGTCGACCGTTAGCGTAGACTTCCTTGACCCTGTCCACCACTAGCAGGCATTGTTCGTCGGTGGGTTCTTTGCGGGTGAGTTCGATTATTTTGTGTTTTATGCCGCTTTTTCCTGATTGTTTGCCAATGGTTAGGCGCCTTGTATTTCCGACGAGTTCTGGTGGGTAAGGTTCGTAGGTCCAGCTATCGTTTAAGACGCCGTGCATGTGGATGCCCGATTCGTGGGCGAAGCCGTAGTCACCGACGATCGCTTTGTTTGGCGGTACGACGTATCCGGTTGCTTTGCCTATGAAATCTGCCGTTGCTTTGAGTTCTTGCGTTTTGCCCTGGTATTTCATGACGCCGTAGTGCATGAATAGGTTCAGTAGGACTTTTTCGGTTTCTGCGTTTCCCGCGCGTTCTCCGATGCCCAAGTAGGTTGTGCTCAGGTAGATTTTGTCCCATACGCCGTCAGCGGCGCGGATTGCTGCTATCGTGTTTTCAACGGCATTGCCAAAGTCGTCGTGTGCGTGGATTTCTAGGGCTTTGATGTGTGTTTCTTTTTTGAGGGCTTTCACTTTTGCTGGTATGCCGTTTGTGACTGGGGCGGCAGGATCCGATAGTCCGATACCTACGGTATCGCATATTCTGTAGCATTCGGCGCCTGCGTCTGCGATGGCGGTTACCCATTTTTTCTCGAATTGCCAGTCGGCGCGGGTGCTGTCTTCTCCGTGGACGAAAACCCGCATGCCATGGTCTTTGGCGGCGTATTCGACCACGTCGACGACGTTTGCGAGGAGCTGTTCGGGCGTTTTGTCGGGCCATTTTGCGGCGAAGTGTATATGTGAAACTGGGTGTGAAATGCCGACTTCGTTGAACCCGAGGTTGATTGCGCTGTCTATGTCGTCTCGCACGGCGCGGCACCAAGCGGCTACTCTAAACGGTAGTTTCATGGCGTGGATCATTTTGGCGGCTTTCTTGTCTGGTTCTTGGTAGTGGAAGAGCTCTATTCTCTCTGCGCCTATGTCGCAAAGAAGTTTGGCAATTTTGGCGGCGTCTTTGGGTCCTACGGCTAGACCTGGCATTTGGATGCCGTCACGGAGTGTTGTGTCGTCTATGATTGGCTCGGTCTTTAGGGGCGACATTTTGAAGTAAAAGTCTTCCAGTTTCATGATATGACAATCCTTGAAATTATTTTGCATTTAATTTTTGAGACGTAATGCTACCTAACTGTGGTTTGACCTTGATAAATGTTGCTGCCCTATATCTGTAAATTTGTTCAAGCCCAATACGATACTAAAATACAAGTATTCTTGACATAAATCAATAATAACCTTTACATAAAAACCGGCCCTACGAGGCTTTTCTTTTGAGGTTAAACACGTGTTCAAGATACCCTGCATCTTGCTCGCAATAGACGGGAATTTAAGAAGGAGCTAGGATAGTGCTTTTTTAATGAGACCCCTAATTGTTCCTGAAACGGCAGTCACATGAACGGCGATGGGTTTACCTGCGAGAAATGTAATGGATGCTATCGCTGTTCGAATGTTGTCTACGACAGCCAGATTTGTCCGAATAATTGCCTTTTTGTCTCCACAGTCAAAGTTGATGGGGGCTAGGTTTGCAAGGCTGGCTCCGTGTTCGCCGTAGAGTTTGTAGAATGCTGCCCAGATTGTGGCCATGAAGGCGTGTTCTTCGATGGCGCCGTCGACTTCATATTCCAAGAGGAGGTATCTACGTTTGATTCGCTTCACCGATTTCCCTCCTTAACTTGGCGGATACCGGGGGCGACAAAGTCCGTTTTCAGTTTTGCTCGGTTCCGTTCAACCATTCCCACTGGGTTGGTTGAGATCGCATCTAACGCTTTTGAGATTTGAAGACCGAATAGTGATGTGAGCATCGCCGTTTCCATGGGTTTTCGTAAGAGCAGTGGTTCTGCGGCGCCACTAGAGATAACCACGGGAACTCTGAACTCAAGTGCGATTGAGACCTCTCTTCGAAGGGTTGATAGAAACCGCACTCGTTGGGGACCTTCAAGCACGAGAAGGGGTTTCGTGTCAATTTCTAGTGCGGCGTTTCCTCCTTTGGCCAGTTCGGCTTCGGCGCAGTCGAAGAATCTTCTTCGGTAATCCAGAGAGGGAAAAGAGAGAAGGTCTACCCTGCGGTCTTTGGCCGCTTGTCTGGCGGTTTCTTTGCTTTCGCAGAGGACGCATATAATTTCGAATCTTCGCCGCATTTTCCTGAGTTGAGTTAGGAGTTCGTTTTGGTTTCTTGGGCGAATGTCAAGACGGGAAGCAAAATCCAAGCCAAATTCGCCGCATTTAGCTTTGAGCCGGCGGATTTCGTCTAAGTTCATTGTTGGCGGGAGCGGGGTGGACACCATTTTATAGCCGAGTTCTGCAGCTTTGGCGGTTAACATAGCCACCTGCCTTAGATCGGTAGTGTTCGTGCGCAGGTGGAGGTCTGCGAATGTTCTTTTCATCTGAGTAGCCCTGCTTGGCCACAGATTTGTTGGATCTCGTCTGCGGCTCGGTTCTTGAAGTGGATTTTGAAGTGGATTGGGTCTCTCGACGCTAGTTTGATGGTACCCAGGAACGCGTTTTGTTTGTCGAGTCGCAGGTACAGGTTATGGCGTTCGATGTGTTGATCTAATTCTGTGCAAAGGTGTTCTTTGTCAAGTGGGCTTAGTGCGGTTGCGAGTTTTTCAAGTAGGAAGGGCAGAGCTGCCTTGTCATTGAGCTTTGTTTCTAGAGATATGATTGGGTTGCCGTGGTGTCCGGTTACGTTGGTTTGGGTGAGTTTGAGTTCGTTGGCCAGGCTTTCTGGCAGGGTGTTTTTGACTGCGGTTTGGACTTTTTCCGGATCTTCAGTGGCGTGGCTGAAAACGCGTATCTCTACGTAGGCGATCGGGAATTTAGAAGAAGAGGGCAAGTTGGGGGCTCCGCACATTCTGGTTTATGGCGGGACCTATTTTTTAGCTTTTTTCTCTTTGGGTTTGGCTGGTGCTTTTGGCTTTGTGGTTTGGGCTTTTTCATAGTGGTTTTTGAGGGCTTCTATGTTTTCTTCGTGGCTGCTTTTGCGTTTACGGTCGACTGGGATTTTGAGGGTGCGTGCTTCTGCTGTGTTTAGGCCTGCTTCTTTCAGCTCGTCTGGGCTGAAGCCTTTGCCTTGGCGTTGTTTGCCGTTTTGTGCGGTGATGGTGGGTTTGATGTGGTGCATTATTGGTGTACTCCTTTGTGTCCGAATTTGCGGCTTGGTCTGGCTTTCTCTGCTCCGTGGCCTCGTTTGTGTAGGCCTCGGACGTTTTTGCCGGCGCTGGTTAGGCTTCTGAGTGCTCGGCGTTTGTGCTGTTTTTCGGTTATCCAGCTGATGTCTTTGTCTGCCTTTATTACTGGGTGAGATGTGTCTACGAGGATGATTTCGAACCATTTGTGTCGTCCGTCTTCGCCGACCCAGTAGCTGTTAAGAACTTCGGTGTTTGGGAATTTGCGGGCTGCGCGTTCTTCGGCGATTAGTCGGAGGCTTTTTCCTGGTTTGAATTTCTTAACGCCCATGCGTTTTGGTCTGCGTCCTGACACTGGGCGGAGTTTGCGTAGGTTGCCTCTTCGGACGCTGACGCGGGCGATTATGAAGCCTTGTTTGGCTTTGTAGCCTAGTTTTCGGGCTCGGTCTAGGCGTAAGGGTCTTTCCACGCGGTTCACGGTTGGTTGTTTGCGCCATTCGACGAGGCGTTGGCGCATGAGTTCTTCAACGAAGCTTTTTTCGGGCTTTGCCCATTCTTCGGCTATGTATTTGTATGCCATCTTATGGTTTCACCTTTGTGTGTTTTCTGTTTTGCGGTTCAGCCTTTCGGCCACATCCCAGCGGACTCTGTGGTCCACCAACAAAGCGGACTTTAATTCCTTAGCTTGAGATAAACCTTTCCGGCTTGTTGGGGGTTACTGGTTGTGCAGGAGACTTTGAAAGATGTTTGAATTGGCTTTTGCACAGAAAACCGGGTTGCCGGATTGGGCTTTCGCGGGTTTTAGAAGAGGAGCTTCGCGTTTTTCCATTGTTCTTTGGCGAGGGTCAAGTTTCCGTAGGGTCCGGCGTGGAGAGAATAGAAGATGTAGCAGAGGTAGGTGCATTGTTCGCATTTGCTGTAGGTTTTGCGGAGTTCATTGAATTGTTGGCTTTTCCAAGCCTTCGGCAGGTCAAATATGTTACTTGAGAAGGTGTGTCCGTGGCATCCGCCGACTCTGCCTAGGTGGTCTACGATAAAGAAGTCGTTTAGTGCGCGGCATTGCCATGTCCTTTTGTCTTCTGCATAGAGGCTTCTCATGGCCTTGAATAGTTTGTTGGTCATGAGTATGCGTTTGTTTTTCTTTTTCATTTGCATGAGCGTGTCGCAGAGGTTGACCATGGCTTGTTTGTCGGTTATGATGAATTCGTCGTTGGGTTTGCCAATTCTGAACAGTTGGTCTGGGTCTGCTATGAGGTCGAATGAGTAGAGGCAGTACCAGACTGGAATTTTCATGTTTGTGAAGTGGGTTGTTAAGTTCACGATTTCGTTTAGGTTGAGTTGGCTTATGGTTGGGGTTACGGCTACGTTGATGCCTTCATGTTGGAGCGTTTCGACAGAGTTTGTTGCTTTGTCGTAGGCGCCTTTGACACCTTTGATGTAGTCCATTTTTGTGGGGTCTAGGCTGTCGAATGATATGGCGGCGAAGTCTACGGTTCTTAGGGCATCGACTTTTTCGGCGGCCATGCTGCCGTTGTCGTAAACTGTTGTGACGAAGTATCGGCTGGCGTATTCGATTATTTCTTGTGCGTCTTCGCGCAGAAGAGGGTCACCGCCTGAAAAGACGATTTCGACTACACCCATTTTGCGCATGATGTCTAAGCCGTTTTTGATTTCTTCTGCTGAGAGTTCGTGTTTTTCTTGTTCGGTCCAGACGTTGCATCCTCTGCATCGGTAGTTGCATCTTCTGGTGATGAGCCATTGTGCGTGGTGTGGTTTGTTTGGGACCAGTGAACGACCTGCGATGTGTGCCGCTTTGCTGAGTTTCAAATAAATCCTCTTTATTTTGACTGGTGGTACGAGAATATCTTGTGGGCAGTATAAAACCGTTTTTCAAGTATCGGCTTTGGGGTTCGCCAAGGTTTTTAGGGTGGACCGTGAGAACCATACGACATGTTCGAGGCACTTTGAATGGATTCGGTCGACGTCGTGTTGCTTACGTTAAACAGTGACCGGAAACTTGAGGAGTGCTTGGAATCGGTTTATCTGAACGTGCCCGTGAACAAACTTGTAGCCGTGGATGGTGGCTCCACTGATCGAACGCTTCAGATTCTCGAGAGTTTTAATGTGCGATACGGCAATGTCCAGATCATTGTCGACCATGGAACGAGAGCGACGGCACGTCAAAAAGGCATCGAGAATGTGATTACGCCTTGGTTTATTTTTGTTGACAGCGACGTGGTTCTATGCAAAGATTGGTATCAGAAAGCATTGAAGCAAGTCGGCCCTGATGTTGGTGCTGTTTGGGGCATTGAAGTTTGGTCCACTTTGCAGAATTTGCTTGCACTTAAGTTGTTTCTGTGGGTGACGCGGAAGATTTTTGACATTCGTGGCGGGACTCATGATACGTTAGTTCGGGCGGAGGCG
>Ga0335070_10001000_pt1 | contig 32485 bp, 29 predicted proteins | sample Lox_Sample_13_FD_206722 | JGI IMG/M metagenome (GOLD analysis project Ga0335070, IMG submission 206722) | Soil microbial communities from Loxahatchee National Wildlife Refuge, Florida, United States - Lox_Sample_1.3 | ecosystem: Environmental > Terrestrial > Soil > Wetlands | place: USA...
GCCCATCACTCGGAAATTACTGGTATGGACTTTCAGAAGCAGAGCCGTGTGAGGGCCGACGGCCTTCTGATAATCGTTGAAGTGAGTACGATTGGTCGTTCCGACCTCTCTGAGCAAAGCGCCGCTTCGTTTCATGACATCGGGGATTCGAAACGCCCCCCCGATTTCGACCAGTTCTCCTCTCGAGACGATCACCTCCTTGCCTTCTGCAAGCGTATTCAGAACAAGCAAGACAGCCGCGGCATTATTGTTGACCACCAGGGCAGATTCCGCCCCTGACAGACGGCAGAGACTTTCTTCCACGTGAGCGTATCGGTCTCCCCTTGCGCCCCGTTCGATGTCATATTCCAAGTTGGAATAGGTTTTGGAGACTTCCATCACATGATGGATCGCCGAAGGGTGAAGGGGAGCTCTCCCGAGATTGGTGTGGATGACGACTCCGGTCGCATTGATCACCCTGCGGAGCCGGGGTTGAACCTGGAGGTCGATCTCTTTTAGGAAAAGCGGGTAGAGGTTCTCGAAGGAGAGGAAAGCATCTCCGGGTTGAGAGGCATCTTTGCGATGGAGGATTTCATCGCGCAGCCGTCCCAATCCCTTTCGGATCGCTTCGACCACGACCTGGCGGGGATAGACCTTTAAGAGGTCGACGATCTGCGGATTCGATAGGAGTTCATCGACGCTGGGGATCTCACGGAGCACCTGTTGACGAAGGGACGGAGACATTGGGCTTCCTCCTCATCAGGAGTGTTTTAAGGATCTTAATGAAGTTCATTCGGATGATTCGCGTGGGCCACTCCAGCTCTTTTTTCTCGCAGATCGTGGACATGCTGTAGTGACGGAGGGCGTGTCTTCCGCCTGAGATGGACTCCAAGAGGCGCTCTCTCTCCTGAGCATCCGGGAGAGCCATGATCCGGTCGATCTCCTTCATGATGCGAACGGAGCCTTCCAGCCTTGCCTCGACCGATTCTGCGGTCTTCGGGTCGATCAGACCGAATTGGGCCTTCAGTCGGTTGAGCCGTTTCCCGGCCTCATAGGTGCTGTAAACGATCTCGTCCCGGTTCATCCACTCCGTTTCATAGTTGAGGATATATTTCCAACTGGGAGACAATGAAGCCTGACGGTGCTCTTCCACGGTCCGACATAGCAAACGGTAACCGTATTTTTCCGGAGCTTCGAAGACAGCACTCCCGGGGTCCAAGAAGGGGGCGAGCGGGGAAATGAAGGGGATCAGCTTGTTATAAGCACGAAATCGTTCCAAAAGAGAGTGACAATAATCCACTGTCCCGAGAACGGATGAGTAAGTTTGTTTCGGAAGGCCGGTCATAAAGAAGAGATCGATTCGTTTCGAGCCGAGGTCGATGGCATCTGCGAGCATGTTTTCGAGCGATGGGTTGTTGTAAGGCCTTCCAAAAGCCTTTCGAACTTCTTCGTCGTGAGACTCGGGGGAGATTTCAATATTGAAGTTGAGGATAGAGTCAGCGATCCTTTTCAGTTGAGGCCTCGTCGGGGGAACAAAAAATTCAAAGGCGATATGGTTCGTGATCGGTTTCCTTTCCATCTCCCGAAGAAAAGTAAACCCATAGTCTTCTCCGGGCTGAAAGATGTCGCCGATGATCATGACGGGGGCCAGAAGGTGGTCCGAGACGTTGAAGATATCCTGCGCCAATGATTTGGGGTTTCGGTAGGCGGGTTTCCTCCGGTTGGCCATGGTTCGAAAGGTCTGTGCCGAGCCTCCGCACGTTTTGCAAGAGTACGTGCATCCGCGACAGGTGAAGACCGCAGTCACAGGGTAGGTATACCAATCTTTAAAGGGCTGGTACCCTGTGGGATCGACATACCGAACCACCTTCTTCATGATGTGACTGTAATCGATCGTCATCTCGTCGAGATTTTCCGGGACATGGGTGAGAGGGTTGATTTGAACCTGCTGGTTTGAACCCCGGTAGGTGAGGTTCGGAATATTCTTAAGGTCCCCCCCTTTTTTGATGGTTTGAAGGAGTTGGACCAACGGCGCCTCTGTCGAATCTCCCCGCATCACAAAATCGATGAAGGGATAGTGCCGGAGTATTTCTTCATGATAATAAGTGGCAGAGAGCCCGCCCAGGATAACAGGGATGTCGGGGTGAAACCGTTTGATGATCTCTGCGAGGGCCAACGCTCCCTGGACATGGGCCATCCAGTGGAGATCGATCCCGAAGGCCACGGGCTTGTGTTTCCGGAGGAGCCGCTCCACGTCAAATTTCTCGTCCTTCAGCATCTTCATGGCCACATTGATGATCCTGACCTTGAGACCATGGCGCTCCAAGTATTCTGAGAGGCTGGCAAATCCGATAGGATACATTTCAAAGATGGGGGTCGAGGGAACGACGTCGCTGATGGGACCATGGATCCCGGGTCGTTTTCTAAAGTCGTAAAGGGTGGGAGGGTGGAGAAGGATGAGATCCACTGACGCCATCATGGTCACTTCGGGGAGGCTGGCTTGTCTGTTGCCTGAATTTTTGACTTATAAGTCTCAATCACCTTCTTGATATCCGGATCTTCCTTCATCTGTTCTTGGAGCGAAAGGATGCGATTCATAAATTGGTTCTTGCCCCGGAGTTGGTTGAGGGCACGTTCAGATTCTTCTTTGGCTTTCCGGAATTGAGATCTCTCGGCCTCGGTGATCGCCTTCGAGTTCAATCGCTCATCGTAGCTCTTAACGTTGTTCTCCAAGGAGAGTCTTGTCGCCGAATTGTAAAAGGCAGATTCATTATTATAAAAGGTGAGATCCAATTTTCCTCCAAACATTCCTCGAGAAGCGGTCTGAAGGATAATCACATTTTTGATCACGGGCGGATAGGAGAGATTGATGCCGGTATGGCCACCCGAGATGACCTGGATTCCTTGCACCTTCTGGGCCAATTCCATATCTTTGGCGTAACCAAGATGGCTCAGGAGAATGATCAGATCCGTCTTAGGCTTAAGTTCCCGGACCATGGTTTGTGCTGTTTCGACGGGGGGCTGGAAGCTCACCCCTTTCTTCCGAGGATCCGTGGGATTGGGAAAGAAATCGGGTGAAAGAAGGCTGAACAGCCCGATTCGAAGACCGTTGACTTCCTTGATGAGAAAGGTCTGAAAAAGGTTTTTTCCCGACCCTTCATCGACCAGGTTCGAACAAAGGAACGGGAAATTCGCCTTCTTCGAAATCTCCAACAGAAATTCCTTGCCCAAGGCTAAATCGTCATCCCCAATTCCCAAAGCATCGTAACCCATGAGATTGAAGCTCTCCACGATGAGGCGAGCCTTTTCGGCCATGGCCTTTGATTCGCTTTCCGGAATGGGGTTCGAATATTTCTTAAACAGAAGATCCCCCGCATCGGAAACGAGAATTTCCTTCTCCTTCTCGCGCAAGTCCTTTACCCACGCTCCTCTTCTGGCCAGACCGCCAGAACGACTGCTTTCCCCTCAAGTCGGGCAGGGGTCGATCTCCCCATTGATATTATTGCTGTAGACGAGGGTGAGCGTTTGAGGCGATTTTTGGGCGTGGGAGGGAGAGGCATTGAAGAAAGAGAAGAATCCCAGGACCAAAACCCCGATCACGATCGTCTTTCCATTCGTGGTGAGCTTTTCCATAAAAACATTTATACCCCATCCTTCCTTTGAAAACAAGGGTCATCTCCTGGCGGCCTGTTGCGGACTATCGATCGGATGGGTGCTCCCCGCAGGGTGCAGAAAGGAGGTTGTGCCAGAGGGGGGGCGAGAATAAAGGCCGCCTGAACCTCCCTTCCATTTCAAGATGAATTTCGTTATAATTCTCGCCTGCATCAATAATGAATTCCGAGGAGATAGGAAATGAAAATCATCAGACCAAAGGGACCTGAAATATTTGACATTGAGCTGGAGAAGGATCTTTTGGCCAAAAACAGAGGGTTGGCCAAAGAGAACCGGAAAAGGTTTGACCGTTCAAAGATATTGGCCGTTGATATTATGGGCTCCATCGGGTCGGGGAAGACTTCCCTGGTCAAGGCCGTCTTGAAAAAGCTGGGAATGGGAAGGAGGGCAGCGGTCATTGCTGGCGACCTCACAACGACCATCGATGCAGAAAGAATCGAGGCGGAAGGCGCCCGTGTCATCCAGGTCAACACGGGGAAGGAATGTCATCTGGATGCCCATCTGATCCGCCAGGCCATCGATCGGATGAAATTGGATGGCGTGGAGGTGCTCTTCATTGAAAACGTAGGAAATCTGATCTGCCCGGGAGAATTTCCTCTGGGCGCCCATAAGCGGCTGGTGGTGACCTCCGTAACGGAAGGGCCCTACACCATCATCAAACATCCGTACATCTTTAGAGAGGCGGATGTGATCGTCCTCAATAAAATGGATATGGCAAAGGCTATGAAAGTAAACCTTTCCAAGCTGGAAACCGATGCCCGGGAGATCAACCCGAAGGCCTCTTTGATCAAGACCAATGCACTGAGTGGAAAGGGTATCCCTAAAATCATTGAAGCTCTCGGGCTAAAACGTTAGCCATGCACGAATTCTCTATCTCCGACGAAATCGTAAGAAATGTCCTGGATGCGGTAAAAGAGAACCATGGCAAAAAAGTTCTGTCCATTCAGCTAGAAATCGGAGAGTTGGCACTTCTCAACGTGGAGCAAGTTACTTTTTGGATTCATGAGTTGTTCAAGGGTTCGGTTGCCGAGGGAGCAAAAGTCAAGGTCAGAACGATCAAGGCTCGCATTCAATGTGAATCCTGCGGATATCGGGGAGGAATAGATCTCCATCAACCCGATTCTTTCCAGCATGCGGTCCCCTATTCCTGCCCGAAATGTCATTCCTTCGAAATCCACATAAAAAAAGGGCGAGAGTGCTACCTCAAAAGAATCCAGGCCGTCCGGTAAGGTGGGGTAAAATACAATCTCATGTCCTTCGTCGATTTTTCACACCTCATGGATCGAGAGGCATTCCCCTTTCACGTGATGGAGGCCTTAGCACGGGAACCCGTCGACTACCTGAAGCAATTCGAATTCGTGGATAGGCAGAGGAAAAACCAGGGAGACTGGGGGGCGGGAGGGGTTCTTCTGCCGCTCTTTTTCCGCGGAGACCAAACCCAGGAAAGGAACCCTTCCGGTCATTATGTTTTTCTCCTTAGTAAGCGATCGAAAAGTGTCCAGCAGCCGGGCGATCTCTGTGCTCCGGGCGGTGGAATTCACTCCCGTCTGGATTCGCTGTTGGGAAAACTCCTTAAGCTCGGACTCTTCCCCGGGGTCCGCAGCCCGGGCTTGGTGCTGGCCAGGCGTCGGGGGAAAAAGATCTTCGGGAAACTTCTTCTCTTACTAGGTAATGCGCTTCGGGAGAGCTGGGAAGAGTTGCGCTTAAGCCCCCTCAATGTGGAATTCCTTGGCCCCTTGCCTGCTTATCGCCTGCATCAGCGGCCGTGGACCATCTTCCCTTTGGTCGGAAAGGTGAAACATTGCTGGAATCCGAGGTTCAACTGGGAAGTGGAGAAGATCGTTTCGATTCCTCTGGAAAATTTCTTCCGTCCAGAAAACTATGCAATTTATTCGCTGGAAGTGCCTGAGGCCCTGATCCATCGGGGAATTCCCAACCCCTGGGTGTTTCCCTGTTTGGTTCATCAGGAGGAGGGAGAAGAAGAAATCCTCTGGGGGGCTACGTTTGAGATCATTCGGGCCTTCTTTCAGATAGTCTTTGCCTTTTCCTTCCCCGTCCCGGATAGGCAACGGGTAATCCGCAGGCCTCTGGCCTTGAACTATCTCTCGGGAAGGGAGAAGCCTTGAGCGGCTATATCCGGTCCCTATATCGATCCCCCCATTTACGGAGTCAGGTTAAGGCGATCCATAATGATACGGACGATGGTTTCAGGGGTTGCGGAGATGTCCACGGTCAGCCCATCGCTGGGCTCTTCAAGAGTCTCCAATTGGCTTCTCAATAAGTTCTTATCCATATAAGGATGCTGGCGCCCTTCAATCCGTTCGCGCAGCAATTCAAAGGAGCCTTTCAAATAGACCGTCTTCACCGTATCCTGGTTTACGCCGAGAATATCCCGGTAGGCCTGCTTCAGAGCTGAACAAGCCAGGATCGAATTCTGTTTATCCCTCAGCCAACGCCGGATGTTCGCGTGCAATTTTTCCAGCCAGGCCTTGCGATCCTCATCGGTCAAGGCAATTCCGGCCCGCATTTTCTCAACATTTTTTTTGGGGTGAAAATCATCCCCATCGTAAAAAGCCCAGCCGAGCTTTTCGGCGAGCATTTTCCCGATGGTTGTCTTGCCACAGCCCATCGGACCCATCAGGATGAGTACCATGTCGTTTTTCCCAAGATTAATGATTGTCCGTGACGAAGGGACAGAATTCGTGGACAGACTCTGATTCGTATCGAGACCCACTCCGTCCGGACCCGTCGGGATGACTTAAGGGTTTATTGGATTCTTACTCCAAGCGGTAAAGAGTCTCACCGGCATGATCCACATAGAGGATACCGTCCTCTTCCTTCCCCATGTAATCCGCAATCCTGATCTCAGCCGGATCCATATAGCCCAAATGGATCTGCTCGCATTTCTCTCTTGGAATCGAAGTTGCCAGCACGACTTGAATGCGGGGCTTTTCAATCCCGTTTTGATAGATGCCGGTCCCGCAGACATGGGTGGAATGGGCGAGAACGCCTCTCGGGACATCTCTGAAATTTTCCATCTGAGACAAAAAGTAGTCTCGGACGTGGTATCCTATTCTTTCGATATAGTCTCCCCAGGTACTGGAAACCTTATCAATATGCGGAGCATAGATGATGAGTTTGCCGTCGTCGGCAACGACCTGCTCCAGCTTGTACATCACTTTTCCGCCTGTCCAGATCTCGTCATACATTTCGGGCGCCCGGCCCAATACGGTCCGATAGGGTTTCTTCTTGACGACAATGTGGACCTTGGCGGATAGATCGGCAGCCGCAGACCAAGCCTCCTTCACGTCGCCAACAAAAAAACCGCGCAATCCAGCGCCTGGCTTAACCACCATGGCCAGATAATGCATGGGCAGATTGATTTTCTCCGTGGCCTTATTGATGACCTGCCGGACCGAGGTATCTTTCTTCCCGATGATCTCTTTGCAGGTCATCACCGCGGCCAGCCAGTGAAAGAAATGCAATAATTCGCCGCCGGAGATGCCGGGGAAAAGGTATTTTGCGCCTCCGGAGAATCCAACGACTTCATGAGGGAAAACCGGACCGAGAATGAGGATCAGGTCATAGTCATAGATCTTTCTGTTAATTTCGACCGGCACCTTTTCTTTCAGGAGTCCGCCGGAAATTCTTTCGACCTCTTCTTCGGAAAGAGATCCAATTTGGAGCAAGGTTTCCGGCAAATCCCAGCGGTGGCAGAAAAATTCGGACCGCGCAAACTTCTCTTTCCGGGATTGAGCCGTGATTCCATAAAGTTCTAAAATCTTCTCCTCGGACAATGGAGGATGGGTTCCCACGGCCACCATAAAATCCAATCTCGCAGCCCGCTCCCCAATCACCTCGCGGATAGCACGAACCATCATCGGCAGAGGACAGGTTCTTGTGGCATCGGGGGTGAGGACCAGCACTCGTTTTTTTTCATATAGGGTCGCGGGTGTTCCGCGTTCAATCCTCTCTTTAGCTTTCTCTTCTGAAATGGACACGGTAAGTCTTTCCTTTCTCAGAGTCAGTCTTTCAACGCCCCCATGGTCAGTCCCTGGACGATGGTTCTTCGCACGAAGAATGCAAACACGGAAACGGGCAGAACGATCAGGGTCGCCGCGGCGCCGATGCCGGCCCAATCGATCTTTCCGTAGGAGATGAAGTTGTACACGGCCACCGGCACGGTTTTGGTCTTGGGGCCTGAGAGGATGAGCGAGAAGAGAAACTGGTTCCACGAGAAGATGAAGGACAGGATGGCCGAAGTGGCGATGCCGTTTCGCACGAGGGGCAACACGATCATGAGAAAACTCTGCAGCCGGGTACATCCGTCGATCATGGCCGCGTCCTCCAGTTCCTCCGGCATCCCCTCGAAGAAGGAAACCATCAGCCAGATCACCATGGGCAGGGTGATGATCAAATGGGTGATGGTCAGGGCGGTGTAGGTGTCGATGAGTTTCAGGTGGCGGAAGATGATGTACCAAGGAAGCAGGTAGCTTACGAACGGCGTCATCCTGGCGACAAGGATGAGGATGCCGATCTTCCCCTGCCGGTATTTGGCGATGGAATAAGCGGCCGGTAGCCCCAACACCAGGGAAATCCCCGTGGCCAGGCCGGCGACGATGAGACTATTCATCAGATATCTAAAGAAATTGTGCTGCTGAAAGACTGCTCTGAAGTTTTCCAGCGTAGGCATGAAAATGAACTCCGGGGGATAGGAGATGTTCTGTACGCCCGTCTTGAGCCCTGTCAGGATCATCCAGACGAATACGAACACCGGCGGCAAACATAAGGCGACGGCGCCCGCATAGAAAAGGATTGATTTAAAGGTCTTCGTCATTCCAGTTCCAACGATCCCTTCGGATGGATCCGCGCCCAAATTGCAGAGCTCCACCGTTAGACCTCCTGTGCTCTGAGGCGCATCCGGTTCATCACTACGTTGAACGCGAGAACGATCAAAAAGACGACTACCATCAGGGCCGAGCCGTACCCGGCCTTGAAGAAGCTGAACCCGACGTTGTAGGAATAGAGATAGAGCGTTTCGGACGAGATGCCCGGGCCGCCCTGCGTGATCGTGTAGATCATGTCAAACTCCTTGAGGTTGTCCAGAGACCGCAGCATCAATGCCGCGATCATCACCGGCCGGATCAGGGGCAGGGTGACATACCAGAAGATCTGGAATGTGTTGGCCCCGTCGATTCGCGCGGCCTCATAGGGATCGTGGGGCAGGGATTTGAGCCCTGCCAGCACGATCAGGGTGATCATGGGCGTCCATTTCCACACATCGACCATCACCAGGGCCGGGATGACGGTCAGCGGGCTGCTGACCCAAAGGCTTCCGGGGAGGCCAACGGATCTCAGCAGGTAATTCATAACCCCGATTTCAGGGTTCAGCATGATCCTCCAGATCAATGCGACAGCCACCGGCGTGGCCGCGAACGGAAAAATATAAATCGCTTGGACGATCTCGCTGCCCTTAAATTCACGGTTGAAATAGATCGCGATCAAAAGTCCCAGCACCAACTCGAGGGAAAGGCTCAGGCCGCTGAAGTAGACCATCACCTTCACGCCGTTCAAAACGCGCTCGTCAGAGATGAGTTCTACGAAATTGCCGAACCCGATCCATCGCGGCTGCCCCAACCCGATGGTCCATTTAGTGAACGTGAGATAGAGGTTATAGGCAATAGGAATAACGACGATGAAAAAGATTGCGATAACAGCAGGCGCGGGGTAGACAAACGCCTGGCGGCGATCGATGAACCGGCTGACGGCGCTGAAGGCGTTTTTCATTGACGGTAATCTTTGTCCTGACCGTGGGTGTCGGGATCTGTCTGCTGAACAGAGGCAGACAGATCCCGAGGGTATGGAAATCATCGCTCCATCTTCTTATCCATCAACTCAGCAGCTTTCTTGGCCGAGGCGGCAACATCCTTGCCTTCAATGGCGTCCACGATCACCTGGCCGGTGATATCTCGAATCTCGGGGACGTTGATGACGGGCGGGTTCCACTGAGGCTGGCCGATCTCAAAAGACTTCATTGTGCTCGAGGTCCAGTCCGGATGGTCGTCTTTGGATTTGTATTCTTTAGAATTCCAGGCCGACGCCCTTCCTGCCGGCACCCCGGCCAAGAGTGCGCCCAGACAATTCTCTTTGTTGGTGGCCCATTGAATGAATAGCCAGGCCGCTTTCTGCCGCTCCGGTGTACTGGTTTTACTGATGGAAAGACTCCAATTGGAAACATGGGGCAGTCTTCCCGCAGGACCCGCCGGGATCACCGCGTAGCCGACATTCCCGGCAACCTTGGACTCCTTGGGGTTTTCGTACAACGCTTTGAACACGTTTGCGTCATAGATCATGGCCGCTTTGCCTTCCATAAACATGGACGTGCTCTCGGCCCAGTGAAGCATGGTGCCTCCTTGAGGACCATAGTTTCTCAGCAGGTCCCCGTAAAACTTAAAGGCCGCGATGTCTTGGGGGGAGGCGAAATTCGACTTACCCTCAGCCGTGGTCCAGGAACCACCGAAACTGTACAGGAAGTCGACCCATTGGGACGTCGCCGCGGCCCCCTTTCCTCTCAGGGTGATACCGACCATCTTTTTGCCCTCGACCTCTTTTCCATGGAAAAGCTTGGCTGTCTCCTCCAGTTCCTTCATCGTTTGAGGAACTTTCACCTTGAGTTTTGTAAACAGGTCCTTGCGATAGGCCAAAAGGGACGTTTCGGCGTTGATGACGATGCCAATCAGCTTGCCGTCCACCGACGAGGCCTTTGCAAAACTGGGGAAGAAGTCCTTAAAATTCCAGTCCGCCTCAGTCAGGGCGGGGTCTGAGTTGTATCCGTCCATGGGCTGAAGCCATCCCGCTTTCCAATAGTGGAGATCGTCTTGACCGGGCATAATCATGTAACCATCCACCTTGCCTCCGGCATTGAGTTCGATCGTTCGCTTGTTCCGGTATTGGTCCTCCGGAAAAGCTTCGATGGTCACTTTGATGCCGGTCAACTTTTCGAACTCCGGAATTTTCGGTTCGATAAAGGTGGTAAAGGGATGCTTGTTCATCAGAAAACGGATCTCGGTGCCCTGGAGCTGCTTCCAGTTGACTGCTCCCAGGGCGACCGAAGAAAAGGCCCCAACACAAATCAACATGACCAAGGATAAACCTAACGCTCTTCTTTTCATATTCTGCCTCCTCTTTTGGTGATCGTTTTGGGTTCTCTCATCAACTGATCAAATGCAAAGGGCCCTTGGATTTGTCCTAACATTGCAATAAAATCTCACCGCGCGGAGCGCTTACGTCCCTTCCCCTTCGAAGTTCGCAATGGGAACTCCTTCCGTTTCCTTAACATACCAGATCAATCGCCGTCCGAAGCCTTGAAGAGCGGTTTCCCCATGCTCGGGCATCCAACGGACCGAGCCTACACGATCGTCTGCGACGTCTCCTTGTCAAAGAGATGGGTTTTGGACATCTTGAGGCCCACCTCCAATGTTTGGCCCACGGTCAAGGGCTGTTCCGGGGATTCCATTCGAGCAACGATGGCATGAGGTCCGCAGGTCAGATAAACAAAGGTTTCAGATCCGAGGGGCTCCACCACATCGGCCCGTGCCGTCAAGGTGTTTCCGCGGACGTGGGCGGCTGGAGAAGCTTGCTCCACTACGTCCTCGGGTCGAACACCGAAGGTGACCTGTCTGCCGACATAAGGTTTGACTTTTGGAGAAAACGCCTCGGGCAACTTCAGCTTAAAACAAGCACCGTCTATAAAAAAGGCAGTCCCTTCTTGACTCAGCGTGGCTTCGATAAAGTTCATGGCCGGGGAACCGATGAACCCTGCGACGAACCGGTTGGCCGGCTGCTTATAAACTTCCAGGGGTGCCCCGGATTGCTGCAAAGTGCCGTTCAGCATGATGAAGATCCGATCGGCCATGGTCATGGCCTCCACCTGATCGTGGGTGACATAGATAATGGTGGCCCCCAGTCGTCGGTGCAGTTTGCTGATCTCGGCCCGCATGGCGACTCGGAGTTTGGCGTCGAGGTTAGAGAGCGGCTCATCGAACAGGAAGACCTTTGGCTTGCGCACGATGGCTCTTCCTACTGCTACACGCTGACGCTGTCCTCCCGAGAGCTGTTTTGGTTTGCGGTCCAGAAGATCATGGATGCCGAGGATGTCGGCCGCCTCCTGGACACGCGCGTCGATCTCCTCCTCGGGAAACTTGCGCATTCTAAGCCCGAATCCCAGATTTTCGCGGACATTCATGTGAGGGTAGAGAGCGTAATTCTGAAAGACCATCGCGATGTCCCGATCCTTGGGCGGAACGTCGTTCACCATGCGGTCGCCGATGTAGATCTCGCCGGAGGTCACGGGCTCGAGACCGGCGATCATCCGGAGGGCGGTGGTCTTCCCGCATCCGGAGGGCCCCACCAGCACGGCAAACTCGCGGTCCTGGACGTCAATGCTGAGGCTGTCAACTGCCGTGACTATCTTGAATCGTTTCGTCACGTTTCTCAGGATCACACTCGCCACGCCCACTGCCTCTTTTCAATTTGCCTGAAATCGAAAATTCAAAATTTAGAATCCAGTTGACAGATGTAAGAAATGAATCGCCTAAATCGAATAAGAGGAGTACCCCCCATCGACGGGTACGACCACGCCGGTGACAAAGCTGGAAGCATCCGAAAGCAGCCAGACGAGAGTGCCGATCAAATCTTCCGGCACGCCGAACCGACCCATGGGCGTGTGGGCAATTGCCTTTTCGCCCCGTGGCAAGAGGCCGCCCGTCTTCTGATTCAGAAGTAAGAACTTATTCTGTTCGGTCATAAAAAAACCCGGCGCCAGGGCGTTCACGCGTACACCGGTCCTCGAAAAATGGACCGCGAGCCACTGTGTGAAGTTGCTGACTGCCCCCTTGGCCGCCGAATAGGCGGGTACTTTCGTCAGCGGTGTCAAGGCGCCCATGGAGGAGATGTTGACGATCGATCCTTTGCCCTTCTTGACCATCCCATGGGAGAAGACCTGGCTGACGAGAAACGTCCCCATGAAATTGAGGTCAAAGACCTGGCGAAATCCGGCGGGGTCCAAATCGAAAAACGATTGGGCTGACGGATCGGGCGATCCTGTGGGATTATGGAATTCTTCGGAGGTCGTGGCCCGGGGGGCATTGCCGCCGGCGCCGTTGATCAAGAAATCGGGCGGGCCCCATAAACTGCAGATCGCCTCGTAGCACTCCTGGACCTGCCCCCTGTCGAGCACGTCGCACCGGAACGCCTTGGCGGTTCCTCCGGATCCGGTGATCGCCAAGGACCGGGATTCGGCCTTTTTCAGGTCGATGTCCAGCACGGCCACCTTCACGCCCATCCCTCCCAGGGCTTCAGCCATGGCACCGCACAGATCGCCCCCGCCGGCAGTGACTGCGGCAATTTTCCCGTTGAGATCAAAATGTTTCACGAAATCGTTTTTCATATCGACTCCAATTCTGAAAATCAGAATCCGCCCTGTTCGCGGACAAAAGCCATCACTTCTTCCCAAAACGGCATGGAAACAGAGCAGCCGTGGCGGCTGGCAACCATTGCACCACAGGCGTTCCCCAGTCGACAAGCCTTCCCGAGGTCCCATCCCTTCACAACTCCGTAAAGGAACCCTGCGCCGAATGCGTCCCCGGCGCCCAGGATGTTCTGGACCGTCACCTGAAACCCGGGGACGTCCTCTGGAGCTCTATCGCGCTGATGGACCCGGCAACCGTGCTTGCCGCGCTTCTCCACCAGCACCCGGGGTCCCCTTTCCAAAAGGGCGCGAACATGCTCGGTCGTATTTCCGGTCACCCGGGCATCGGTCAGCTGGGAATCGGTCATCCGGACAGCTTGCGGGTCGGTCAGCATCGCAGCATTGATTTCGTCCTCGGTGCCTAAAATAAAATCCACACAAGGAAGGGCGGAACGAACCGCTACGCCGTAACCTCGAGGGTCGCTCCACTGGTCTGGCCGGAAGTCCAGGTCGAGGACGACGGTCGTGCCGGCCTTCCTGGAAAGCTCCGCTCCGCACAACGTGGCGCTACGGCCCGGATCTTTGCTCAGATTCGTACCGGCGAACTGAAAGATGAGGGTGTCCGCGATGGGAGCCGCCAAGACATCCTTGATCTCCAGGGCGGTATCGGCACAATTATCTCGGTAAAAAACGAGTGGAAACTTGTCAGGGGGCTCGATGCCCAGGAGAACGAGGCTGGTGTGGCGGCCCGGTTTTCTGGGGCTGAATTGGACGTTCACCCCTTCTTTCTTTAGAAAATGGACAACGAAGTCGCCGACAAGATCTTCACCGAAGGCGGTCAGTAACGCCGATTTAAGTCCGAGCCTGCGGCACCCGACGCTCATGTTGGTGGGGGATCCGCCCACATAGGCGGCAAAGCTTTTGATATCGACAAAGTCGGCTCCTACATCGTTGCTGTAAAGGTCCATGCAGGATCGGCCCATGTGAAACGTATCGAAAGTAGGTTTGGCCTGGCGGGGATCTGGGTGTTCCATCTTGCGATTTTCAATTTCTCTGGCTGGTTTAACCTTCGAGCTGGGAAAAATTTCTCAACGATGAGGACGCAAATTTGCTCTCAGGTGAGTTGAATATAACGAAAATCGGAGTGGTAGTCAACCGGGAAGACGACCTTGAAAGACCACACTCCTTTCGATTTTAGGTGCTATAGGGTTAGGGTGAATTCCGTTGAAAAATGTCGAAACCTAACGCAGATGTTGGCAAGAATGTGTTGAGTAGGAGGGAGTCAGCAAATTCTCGGATATTGGCCGCCCGTCAGCATGTCCAGAATTCTGTGACCGCCGATGAGGGTGTGGAGAACCACTCTTCTCGGATTTTTTTCTGTTACGCTTCCGATGATCTCCGCATCTCTAGCAAGGGGATGGCTTTTCATTACGTCCAGTACGCGTTCTGCTTCCTGGAAAGGGCAGATGGCGATTAATTTTCCTTCATTGGCAAGATACAGAGGGTCCAAACCCAACAATTCGCAGATTCCCTTAACCGATTCTCGAACCGGAACCCGTTCTTCCTCGATCACCATCCCTACGCTTGACGTCGAAGCAATCTCATTGAGGGTCGTGGCCAGCCCGCCGCGGGTCGGGTCGCGCATGCATCGGAGAGAAGGGCAGACCTCCAGCATCTTTCCGGCCAGGTCGTTTAGCGGAGCACAGTCGCTCTTTAATTCCCCTTGAAATTTAAATCCCTCTCTCTGGGAGAGGACAGCCATCTCATGATCTCCAAGAAAACCGCTTAAAAGAATTTTATCTCCCGGTCTGGCGTTGCCTCCCGAAAGGTTGACCCCCGGTCTGATCCATCCGATTCCCGCTGTATTGATAAAGAGCTGATCGACGGCTCCGTGTTCCGCTACTTTAGTGTCGCCCGTCACGATCGCTACCCCTGCCCGGTCCGCCGTATCGTGAATGGAGGAAGCGACCCGTCTCAGAAGGTCGATAGAGAATCCCTCTTCGATGATCAACGAGAGGCTCAAATAAGCTGGGGTCGCTCCGATCATAGAAAGATCGTTCACGGTTCCGCATACGGCCAACTTTCCGATATCGCCCCCCGGGAAGAAGATAGGGTTGACGACGTAGGAGTCCGTCGTGAAACCGATCATTCCCTGCCTGTTTGTCATCTTGGCGCCGTCATCCAAGGGTTCCAGAAAAGGGTTTGAGAATTGGGGCAGAAGAATCTGTTTGATCAGGTCGTGAGAGAGCTTGCCTCCGCTTCCGTGAGCCAAAAGAATCTTTTCGTCGCTCATAGGTATTCTCCTCAAAGGGTTCAAGGATTCGAGGGGTCGAGGTGCTCAAATGTGTGATACGGTTCCTAACAAGTTCGCTCGACGGGTTGAATTTTTCAATGAGATATCACTTGAACCCTGGCCCCCTTGACTCCTTGAAGTGAGTTCTCATTGATATTTAAAGTACGTATGGCAGGTTCCTTCGATGGAGACCATGCAGGGGCCGATTGGGTTCTCCGGATGGCAGACTCTTTTGAACAGCCGACATTCTAAAGGCGTTTTGATCCCTTGAAGTACCTCGCCGCAAAGGCACTCCGGATGCTCTCTCACCGGTTCCACCTCCACATCGAACCTCCTGATATCCATCTCTTTGTAAGATTCTCTAAAACGGTACCCGCTGTCCGGAATGAGCCCGATCCCTCGCCAACGGCCCTCGGCCTTTTCGAACACTTCATCGATCTTACTCAGGGCTGTTGGATTCCCTTCTTCGTGGACGATTCTCCGATACTGGATCTCGACGGCCGCCCGATCCTCTTCGATCTGTTTGACGAGCATCCAGATTCCTTGGAGGATGTCCAAGGGCTCAAAGCCTGTGATCACAGCGGGTCTTCGAAACTCCTTCGCGATGAATTGATAAGGACGTGTCCCAAGGATGGTGCTCACATGGCCGGGAAGGATCAAGCCATCGATCCTTACCTGTTTGGCTTTCAGGAGGGCAACGAGAGCAGGAGGAACCCGTTTCTGGCTGTTTAAAAAGAAAAGATTCCGCAAGCCTTCTTCTTTGGCCCGGAGGATCGCAACAGCAATGGTAGGAGAAGTGGTTTCGAAACCGATGGCCAAGAAGACCACTCTCTTCTCTGGATTTTCCCTCGCGACTTTGAGCGCGTCGAGAGAAGAATAGACGATCCGAATGTCCCTTCCCTCAGCCTTCTCCCTCTGTAGGCTCGACGTCGAACCGGGGACTCTCATCATGTCGCCGAAGGTTGTGATGATCGCATCCTTCTGCCTCGATACGGCGATCGCAAGATCGATATCGTGATTGGGAGTGACGCAGACAGGGCAGCCCGGGCCGGAGATCAATCGGATCTGCTCCGGGAGGATTCCCCGAATCCCGTACCGAAAAATAGAAACCGTATGGGTCCCGCAGACCTCCATCAACTGTACGGGCCGGGAGGAGGTCTCTTGGATTCTTTGGACCAATCGTGTGGCAATCTCCTTATCGCGGAACTCATCGATGAACTTCATATCGACCCCTCAGGCTTAAATCCCCCTCGACCCCCTGATGCTGTAAAGAGAATGAATTTCAGTCCCGCTCGCAGCGGGATGAAAACTGGGGTCTCGTCAGTTCGTAACGCCATGAAAACACTGGATTCCGGCTTTCGCCGGAATGACACAAAAAACAAATCAATTCCTTCATGCCTTCACTAATCCGTGCGGTGACTGGAGCAGGTTAGATGGATTCTGCTTCAGGTCGTTTCTGCCAATTGCCTCAAGAGCTCCAGGGTTTCCTTGGCTTCCTCCTCATCCACCTTCTGGATGGCAAAACCCGTGTGGATCAGAACGTATTCGCCTACGGAAACATCCGGACAGAGGTCGAGGGAAACATCTCTCAAAAGGCCACCCACATCCACCTTTGCCACATTTCTTTCGATCTCTATGACTTTTCCGGGTATCCCTAAACACATTGAAATAACCTCATGTGGGCAATCACGGCTTGCCCCAATGAAATGCCACCGTCATTCGTGGGGACGAGGTGGTGAGTGTACACATGAAATCCTGAACTTCTCAAGCCTTCGGTCACGAGGGAAAGGAGAAGAATGTTCTGGAAGACGCCTCCGCTGAGGACGACACGGCTCAACCCGTGCTTGGATCGAATGACCTCGCACGTCTCGATGATCAGGCGGGCGACTGTTCGATGGAACTTCCCCGCGATCCTTGATGAAGGCATCCCCTCGATCAAGTCGCGGACGATCCTTCGCGTTATCTCGGTGGGATCAATCGTCATCGGTACGTCGTCTTCACGAAGACAGAAAGGGTATCCCTCCTTTACCCCGTGATCGGCAATCTTTTCCAGTTCGATGGCGGCCTGTCCTTCATAGCGAACCTCATCTCTTATGGATAAGAGGGACGAGACCGCATCGAAGAGACGGCCCATGCTCGAAGTCAACGGACTGTTGATCTTCTTTTCGATCGCTTTTTTCAAGATGTCCCATTTCCGGAGATCAATCCTTTTTAACAGATCGATTCTCAGTTGGGTGGTTTCCTCTCCGAAGGCTTCTGAAAGATAGACCATGGCCATCCGCCATGGCTCTTTAATGGCCATCGACCCCCCGGGCATGGGAAGCTTCTTCAGATGAGCCAATCGGTCGAAGTCCCTTAGATTTGCCATCATAAACTCGCCTCCCCAGAGGGTGCCGTCCAATCCAAAACCCGTCCCATCCAGCGCGACTCCGATGACATCTCCGTCGATTCCGTTCTCCGCCATCGCGCTCACGATGTGGGCATGGTGATGCTGGACGCCAGTCATAGGGATCTTCGGAATTGAAAGGGCATACTGGGTGGAGAGATAGTCCGGATGAAGGTCATAGGCGACGGCCTTTGGCTCGATATAGAAGAGTCTCTTAAAGTGCTCGACCCCTTCCTCGAAAGAAGTGAGGGTTTCAAGATTCTCAAGGTCTCCGATGTGATGACTTACAAAGGCGTAGTTCCCGCGAGTCAGGGAAAAGGTATTTTTGAGTTCTCCCCCGCAAGCCAGGATCATTTCGAGGGGGAAGGAGAGCTTGATCGGAAAGGGGACATAACCCCTCGACCTCCGAAGGATATAGGGCCTCCCCTCAAAGATCCTTGTCACCGAATCGTCACACCGCATATGGATCTCACGATTGTGAAAGAGAAAATAGTCGGCGATTTTGGAGAGCCGATGAAGGGCCTCCTCGTTGTCATAGGAGATGGGTTCATCACTCCGATTGCCGCTCGTCATCACCAGAGTCTTCAAAGGACCGTTCAGGAGAAGGTGGTGAAGCGGCGAGTAAGGAAGCATGATCCCGAGAGTCTCTTGATAGGGAGCGACCGCGTTGGCAACGGGAGAGGATTCCTTCTTTCTTAGAAGGACAATAGGCCTCTCGACACTTTGCAATAAGTTCGCCTCTTCTTCGGTCACGGCACAGTATTCTTTCACTTCCTCAAGATTCCGGCACATCACGGCAAAGGGTTTGTCCTCTCTAACCTTTCTGGATCTCAGGGAGGAGACCGCGTCTTGGCTCCTTGCGTCACAGGCAAGATGAAACCCTCCGAGACCTTTGATGGCGACGATCTTTCCTTCTGCCAGAAGATCCAGGGTCTTCTCAATCGGATCTCCGGGAACTTCTTGATCCTCTCGGTCCTTCAGGCGAAGAGAGGGACCGCAAGCAGGGCAGGCGTTGGGCTGGGCGTGAAACCGCCGGTCCCTCGGATCTTCATACTCTTTCCGGCAGACGGGGCACATGGTGAAAGGAGCCATGGTTGTCTTATGGCGATCGTAAGGGATATCCCGAATGATCGTAAATCTCGGGCCGCAGAGGGTGCAGTTGATGAAAGGATATCGGTATCGGAAATTTCCAGCTGAGAAAAGCTCGGAAAAACACGAATCGCAGGTCGCGAGGTCAGGAGAAATGAGGACGAATTTTTCCTGGGCCTCCTCACTCTTTCTTATTTCAAAAAGGGTATAGCCCAGAGGCGCAAGGTATTTGACGTCAAATGATTCAATCCGGGCGAGAGGCGGCGCGAGCTTGGGAATATTCTGGACGAAGGCATCCAGATCCCGGTCTTCACTCTCAGCATCGATCAAAACCCCTTTTTCGTCGTTGAGGACCCATCCGCGGATGGAATGTGCCTCGGCGAGGCCGTAGATAAAGGGCCTAAACCCGATGCCTTGGACAATGCCGGTAATCTTGATCTCCGCTCGCTTCACTCTTTATTTTTAACACGCTTTTAAGACCGCTTCAATCCCGGCGTCGCTCGATTTTTAGGCCTATTTACATCTTAGGAAAATTCGATTAAATTAGTAAAAGGTAGTTTTGCTTCCGCACGACGAAGGATCGTTTGAGATTGAGCGATTCTTTATTCCTAGAGAAAGATGAAACGAAATCGGGTTCTTATCGCCCTGACAGCCGTCCTCCTGGTGGTCGTTTCTCTCCTGACACTTCACCTTCACTACGAAGGCATCCAAGAAGTTCTTTCTCAATTTGAGAAGGATCGGCTCTCTTACGCCAAACATCTTTCGAATCAGATTCGATTCTATATCCAGGCCCGTTCACGGGGATTGAGGGCCCTTTCGTCATTGGCCTCTTTCCAACGTGGAGACAGGAACAGGCAGGGGCTGGATATCGAAGCTTACGCCAATAATATAGAGAGGGTTTATGTCAAATCGATTTCGCTCTACGACGATTCGGGAACGATCGTCTATTCCACCGATCGGGAATCCATCGGCTTGAAGAAAGAGGGTGATCGATTCTTTTCCTGGGCACGAAAGAGAGAAAACAGGGGCACCCTTTCACTGACCCCGGTTCTTTCCGAACCACAATCGCTCATATTCATCCTGGCCGTTCCCCTGTATGCGGAGGCTTCGGATTCCAGGCATCCTAAGCCGGACGGAAGGTTTCGAGGCGTCCTTACATTTACTTTGAATATGAAAGAATTTCTCGTCGATCAACTTAGATCCGCAGACCCTAAAATGAATCTGGATCAAGTCTGGATCATGGATAAGGACGGGACGCTCCTGTTTGAACCCGATCATCCGGAGATGGTCTTCCGAAATATCTACCAGAAGGGCGGGAGCTGCAGTTCGTGTCACTTCTCTTTTAACTATGTTGAAGAGATTTTGATGAAAAGGGAAGGAACCGCTGCCTATCAGATTAAAAACCATCCCAGGAAGATCGCCGCCTTCGCTCCCATGGAGGTTGAGAATATCTCCTGGGTGGTCGTTCTCAATACCCCCTACGGTCGGGTGACCGGCTTTGTGGACAGAAGTCTACGAGAGCATCTCTTCCTTCTCGGGATCGTTGTCCTGGCTTTTGTCGTCGGGTCTGCCCTCGTCGTCCGCAAGGAACGAATGAAGATCAAGGCAGAGGAGGAGGTGTCGCACTGGCAGGAGAGGGAGGCGGATCGTCGAAAGGCGGAGGAGGCTCTGGAAGGGGAAAGGGACAAACTCAAAGGGATCCTGGATTCGATGACCGACGGCGTTTACATCGTAAACCAGCAGGATGAAATCCTCTACGCGAACCCCGTGATCGAGAAAGAATTTGGCCCGGTCAAAGGACGAAAATGCTATGACTACTTCTACGAACTTTCTGCTGCCTGCTCCTGGTGTAAAGCAAAGGACGTCTTTGCCGGAAAGGTGGTCCGATGGGAATGGCATGCGCTTAAGACGGGTAAAACCTACGATCTTTTTGATGCGCCGATGATCGGCCCCGATGGGGCCCGTTGCAAGTTGCAGTTTAGACGGGACATCAGCGACCGGAAGAGGGCGGAAAAGGCGCTCCGGCAGAGTGAGAAACGGTATCGCCTGCTGGTCGAGACGATGAACGAAGGGCTGGGGGTTCAGAATGAGCATGGAGAGTGGATCTATGTCAACGATCGGTTCGGCGAGATGCTGGGGTACTCCAGAGATGAAATGGTCGGCCGGCCGGTCACGGATTTTGTCGCCCAGAATGATTTGATCACTTATACCGAACAGGTGGCGAGGCGAAGAAGGGGGGAGCGTGAATCTTACGGGCTTTCATGGCTGAAGAAAGACGGGGAGATGATTTTTACGCGGGTCTCCCCGAAGGCCATTTTCGACGAGCGCGGCCAGTATAAAGGGAGCTTTGCCGTGGTCACCGACATGACAGAGCGAAAGCGAGCGGAAGAGGCGTTAAAAGAGTCGGAGAAGCAGTTGCGGCATCTCTCCTCGCAGCTCTTGACCGCTCAGGAAACAGAACGGAAGCGAATTTCGAGGGAACTCCATGATGAATTAGGACAATCGATGACCGTGATGAAGCTTCGCCTCGCTTTTATCGAAAAGAACCTGTTGGAACATCAAGCGAGTCTCAAGCAGGAATGCGGATACGGTATCGAGTATGTCGACCAGGTGATTGAAAATATCCGTCGTCTCTCAAGGGATCTGAGTCCCACGATCCTCGAGGATTTCGGGCCTTCGGCCGCGCTTCGATGGTTGATAAACAATTTTGCCAGGAGTTACAATATCCGGGTAGCCCTGGATATGATCGATATTGATTCCTTGCTTCCGCGGGATGCTCATGTCGTCGTTTACAGGACCGTGCAAGAAGCCCTCACGAATATCGGAAAGCACTCCAGGGCGAAGACCGTGCAGATCGCTGTCCATGCGGTTGACGGCTTCGTTCGGTTTTCCATCCAGGACGATGGCATAGGGTTTGATGAGAAGAGGGCCTCTGAAAAAAATCCTGAAGAAAGAGGGCTGGGTTTGACAACGATGAAGGGACGGGCCCAGATGGCAGGAGGCGTTCTGAACCTACAGACCCAGGAAGGAAAGGGAACCCTCGTCATCCTGGAAATCCCGATGAAGCGAGGAGAAAACCGGTAATGGCACCTTATCGCATTGCATTGGCCGATGATCATGTCTTGGTCCGACAGGGTTTCAAAAGGATCCTCGAGGGAGTGGGCGATCTGGAGGTGATCGGGGAAGCAAACGACGGTATCGAGCTCCTCAACCTGCTCAATCGGGTGACGCCTCAGATGGTGATTCTCGACATCTTCATGCCCAATCTCAGAGGGATCGAGGCGATTCACGAAATCAAGAAAATTCATCCCGATATTAAGGTGCTGATTTTAACGATGCATAAAGACAAGGAATACCTTTACCTGTCGCTCTCCGCCGGAGCAAAAGGATACTTGCTCAAGGAAGACGCGGATAAAGAACTCTTTTCTGCGATCGAGAAGGTCCGTCAGGGAAAAACTTACATCTCCCCTTATTTTTCGGAGGAGGTCGTCGATGACCTTGTTCAGGTTGGCAAAGGGGACACGAAGACGATTTTTGAGACGGACCCGCTCACGCCCCGAGAGAGAGAGGTCTTGAAGCTCATCGCGGAGGGGAAATCGAGCAAAGAAATTGCGACGGTTCTTTTTATCAGCGTCTCCACCGTAAACAACCACCGCGCGAGCATCATGGAGAAGCTGAACTTGAACAAGGCCACCGATCTCGTCAAGTATGCCATCCGAAAGGGTTATGTTTGATCCTTCGGCTGGACCCAGACTCTACCCCATAACATAAATAGTAGTCAAACAGCAAGCCCCGGTCCCCCCGCCCAGGAGAGGTGAAGTTCTGGCTTTGTCTTCATTTTTACCAGCCCATAGTTATTTTTAATCACTCACAAATGATTATTTCTGTGGATTGATTCTGGATATTCAACCTGATAAAAGGTGATCAGGGGACTTAGTACCTTCCTAAGAAGAGGGGGTGGTGGATGGGAAAAGGTCTTTAAGAATCCTTTTGCGTAAGTTCCTCCGACCATTTTCTTAATAACTCAGATCTCCTTCTATCCGGCTTCTTTTCTTAAAGGCCTGCCAAAAAAGGAAAAGCCAAGCAAACTCAGGACGATATAGAGGCAACAACACGTGGTCATATGCTTACCCAGTCCTTTTTCGAGGGGACCATGAAAAGGAACGCCCAGAAAGTTCCAATATAAGAGCCTCCATAGGGCCTTAAATGCCCATGGAGGCTCTCTATTTTTCGACCCCGATTCTTGTAGTTTCAAAAGACCTTGCCCATCATGACAAAAGAATCCGGGAGGGAGCCAAATGAAAAAGACGTTTCTTGTGGGGGTGTTAGTTCTTGGTATCACCGGGATGAGCCTGGCGGAGACAGGCGTGAAAAAGAAGAGGCCTCTGCCCTTCGAATATGGTAGGGTCATCCTGAGCAACTATTCTGAAAAAGCCGGCCTCTCTCCTGTGGTATTCGATCACTGGCTTCATCGATCAAAGTTTACGTGCAGGGTCTGTCACGTCGATCTTACCTTTGCCATGAAAACAGGTACGACGACCATCAAGGCGTCAGACAACATGAAGGGATATTACTGCGGGACCTGCCATAACGGGAAAATGGTTTTCCAGGGTGTGAAGATTTTTGAATCATGCTCAAAAAAGGTCCTGTCCGAGGATGCCAAGAGATGTGATCGATGCCACTCGCTAGGAAAAAACGTCAAACGGGAATATGATTTTGCCAAGTTCACCGAACGGTTTCCGAAAGAGCGATTCGGCAACGGAATAAACTGGGAGAAGAGTGAAGCGGATGGGTTTATTAACCCCGTGGATTTCTTAGAGGGAGTATCGATACCGAGGAAGTCTCTCTCCGTTCAGAAAGACTTTGCCCTGAGCCCGAAATTGGAAAGCATGCCCGAGATCATTTTTTCGCATAAGAAACATACCGTTTGGAACGGATGCGAGCTCTGCCATCCAGAGATATTTATGGGGGTGAAGAAAGGGGCAACCAAATACTCCATGGTCGAGATATTCGAGGGGAGATACTGCGGTGTGTGCCACAGCACCGTGGCCTTTCCCCTGCTTGATTGCCAGCGATGCCATACAAAACCCGTTCAGGGATAGGAAAGACCCTTCTGCTCTGTTGGCTTCTGACAGCCATCCTCATGGCCTCGAAAGAGTCACTCTACTGCGGATTTGCTTATTCGCAGGAGGACTGGAGGAAAGAGTTTGAAGAGATCTGTTCCAGAACTGAGAATGCCATGGCGTTCAGTGTCGAGGAACTGAGAAGCCTGGTTGACCGATGTGATGCACTGAAATCCCGCGTCGAGAAGCTCGATGAACCACAACGCAGAATAATCTTAAAAAGGCTTCAGATGTGCCGGGATCTTTATGCCTTTACCTTTGAGATGAAGGAGAAAAAGTAACCGATGGGACTTCTGGTCCTATGCATGGCTGGGTTCTGCCTCCTTCTCGCTTTTGTGGAAGGCGCGAGCGGAATAGTCATGCCCATTCCGCATGAGTACGGCAGAGTAATGATTCGCAACTTTTCCGAACAAGCGGGACTGGGAGCAGTCCGGTTCGATCACTGGCTCCATCGAGCGTTCTATACCTGCAGGCTTTGCCACGTGGACATCGGTTTTGCAATGGAAGCAAACGCCACCAAAATCAAAGCCGATACCATCATCAGAGGCTTCTATTGCGGATCGTGCCATAACGGAACAAGGGTCTATGGGTCGAAAAAGATCTTCGCGGCGTGCTCACTGAGCGCAACGCCTGGGGAGGATTCAAGGTGCGGGCGGTGCCATTCTGCGGGGAAGGAGATTCGAAAAGAGTATGACTATGCCTTGTTTACTGAGAAACTGCCGAAAGAAAAGGGTTGGGGCCTCATCGATTGGGAAGGGGCCGAGGCACGGGGGTTCATACAGCCTGTTGATTTTCTTCCCGGCGTATCCATGGTGCGTCCGCCATTGGCCATGCAAAAGGACTTTTCCATTGCATCTGCGTCAAGGGATTGGATGTTCGACATCATTTTCTCTCACAAGAAGCATGCCCTGTGGAACGGCTGCGAGGTTTGTCATCCGGATATTTTCCCGAGCGTCAAAAAAGGTACATTAAAATATTCAATGTTCCAGATATGCGATGGACAGTACTGTGGCGTCTGCCACGATCACGTTGCCTTTCCTTTGAATGACTGTCAGAGGTGTCATGTCAACCCAGTGCGCCGATAAAAATCTCTTTGCAGCTGGATTGATTTGGTCACGAGTAGTTATTTCTCATTATTCAGAAATGGGTATTTCTGGGGATGGTCCAGGCTCCTGAAACTTGATAGAAAGGGAGCGGACGGAGTCCTGATCTGGGGGCGCCGCGCCGTATCGGGGACTGTCCTTACCAGGAAGGCAGTCTAAAGACAGAAAAAAAAGCAGGCTTTGTTTATTGGGTAGAAGGAGAGAGTTTACTATAAACCAGAAACGACTTAATTCAATCATCATAATAGTTGTAGGTTTTTTGGGCACATGGTTCATGGGAACTTCTGCCATGAGTCAGACAGAACCAGGGGGAGGAATGGTCCCTCTCAGGCAAGAAATGTTGGCCCTCGAGGAGGTTTTTGAAGTAATCATCGACGCTGTCATCTTCGAAAACATGGAGTTGATCAAACCCCAAATACCCCCGTTTCATGAAGCCAGAAAAAAGTTCGAAGAGGCAATGAGCGCGGGTCAGAAGATCGAACTCCCCAAAAATCAGGATAAGTTAAAAGAATTTATTAAATTAGATAATAAATTTCAGAAAAAATTTGAGGCATTAGAAGAAGCAGCAGAAAAAGTGCAGAAAGAGGTCGTCAAAGATCACATCCATAAACTTTTTGATGCCTGTGTGGTTTGCCATGAGAGGTTTAGAAAATGAAAAGCCACCTCTTTCAAATACCCACAAACAGAAGGCTGCAGATATCAATCATTCTCACGCATTCTCACGGCTACCTCGTTTCTCCTCCGATAAACACTCCGTTCCGGCCTTATAGTTATTTCTAACCATCTGAAAATAGTTATTCCTGAGGATTGATCCCGACTCCTCAACCTTGGTACAAAGGGGAAAGGGAGCATCCTGTCGAAATATCCAAAGATCCGTGTATGCCCGCCGCGGAAGGATGAGGATGGACAGAAGCTACTATAAAGTCGGCTGCGGCATATTAAATCAAGGAAGGAGGTAAGGCTATGGCGGTAAATGTCGTGGAAGATTGGTTGAACGCCTGCTCCGGTTGCGAGATCTCCATTCTCAACATTGGAGATCCTTTGGTGGACTTATTGCCTCAGTTGAACTTCGTCCACATAACGGCCCTAGTAGACCATAAATTTTACGGTCAGACAGGCGAGGGAACGGTCATGGAAATTCCCGAGGCTGTGGTGGGCATCGTGTCCGGTGGAGTCCGTAACGAAGAGCATAAACATGAGTTGCAGGAGATCCGCAAGAAAACCAAATTTCTCATTTCCCTGGGCAGTTGTGCTTGTTTTGGTGGCGTGCCGGCCCATGCCAACATGTGGAAAAATGAAGAAGTTTTTGAGAAGGTGTATCGCCAAAGCCCTTCTACGGATCCCTCCCCCAACCCGGAAAATCCCAATGTGCCGAAATGGACGCCCACCTGCAGTGCGGTCGATGAAGTTGTCAAGGTGGATATCAGCATTCCCGGTTGCCCTCCACACCCCGACTGGATTGCTGAGGCCATTACCGGTCTGCTTCAGGGCAAGACCTCCTGGAGCTTGCCCGAGCGGAGCGTGTGTGACACCTGTCCGGTGATTCGGGAGCAGAAGTCGGGCGGCGGCCCGGTCAAGCGCTGGCTTCAGAACATAGAATTCAACCCGGAAGAAGGGCTGGAGAAGATGCGCTGTATCAACGAGCAGGGGCTTCTCTGCATGGGTACGGTGACGCTCGCGGGCTGCGCCGGCAAATCCGGAGTGCCCCGTTGTATCCAGGCCCGAACTCCCTGCCGAGGCTGTTTTGGACCCATCCGCAAAGGAGCCCAGCCCCTCGTGGATATGATGAATGCCCTGACGTCCGTAGGGCTCGATCCAAAATCGATCTTGGACCGGCGGGCGATCATGAACCGTTATATTGGCGGGCACGGCAACCTGAAAGTGCTACCGACGCGACCAGCGAAATGAGGAGGTGAAGCAGATGAGCAAAGTGATCAATATTCAACCAGTAACGCGGATCGAGGGCCATAGCAAGGTCGCCATTACCCTGGACGACGCAGGCAATGTGGCCGATACCAAAGTCCATGTCCAGACGATGCGCGGCTTTGAAAAATTCTGTGAAGGCCGGCCCGTCGAGGAGATGCCCCGGACGGTCTGCCATATCTGCGGCATCTGTCCCTGGGCCCACCATCTGGCGTCCAGCAAGGCGGCAGACGGCTGTTTTGGCGTCACCCCGCCGCCGACAGCGGTGAAATTGCGCCGTCTGATGCAGAGCATTGCTTACGTCAGCGACAAGATCCTTCATTTTTACTTCCTGGCAGCCCCGGACTTCGTCATCGGTCCCGATGCCGACTATTCCGTGAGAAATGTGGTGGGCATCCTCCAGGCTGCTCCGGACATCGCCAAGAAAGTGGTCCATATGCGCCACTTGGGGGCCCAGATGCTCGAGGGGTTTGCCGGTAGGGCGATCCATCCCACGTTCTCCGTTCCAGGCGGAGTGAGTAAACCTTTTACCGAAGCCGACCGGCAAAAGATGCTTCCGCCAGCCCAGGAGTTACTCGAGTTTTCAAAATTCTCCATGAAATTTGCAAAAGAAAATGTTTTTCCGAAGTACATGGATGCCATCAAATCCTTGGGCGTCGTTAAGGTGGGCTACCTGGGCACCGTTCGAGAGGATGGCGCCCTCGATTTCTACGATGGGAAGCTTCGGATGATGAAGCCGGACGGTTCTTACGAGGATTTCGCTTACGGCCAGTATCTGGACTACATCGGCGAAGGCGTGGAGTCCTGGTCTTACCAGAAGTTTCCTTACGCGAAGAAGTGGGGCAAACTCAATATGTCCTCAGAGAATCCCGTCGGGGTGTACCGTGTTAACTGCCTGGCCCGAATTAACGTGGCCGACAAGATGGCAACCCCGCTGGCTCAGGCCGAGTTCGAAGAGTTCAGGGCTGCGTTTGGCCGACCGGCCCACTACACGCTGCTCTACCACTATGGCCGCCTGATCGAACTCTTGCAAGCGGCTGAAACCGTTGTGCAACTCTTAAACGACCCGGAAATCACCAACACGAATATCCGGGTACCCGTGACAGCCAAAGCGGGCCGCGGCGTGGGTTGCGTTGAGGCTCCGCGAGGCACCTTGATCCACGATTATGAGTGCGACAATGATGGCTTGATCACTAAAGTGAACCTGATTGTGGGGACGACCCACAACAACGCCGCCATCAATCTTTCGGTCAACCAGGCGGCCAAAGAGTCGATCAAAGCGGGCAAATACGACCAGGGCATTCTCAACCGGGTGGAAATGGCCATACGCGCCTACGACCCGTGACTGAGCTGCGCGACACACCGCCTGGATGGCGGTATGGCAATTGATCTCAGCATCCTGGACTCACGGGGTCTAGAGATCGAAAATCTCAGTAAATAAGAATTGCAGGTTTGGATGGGGGCCGGGGCCGCAGGAAGTGTCATGGGAAGCGGAATCCCGGTCAATGGGGTCTGCCCGGCTGCCTGAAAGAACGCGTAGCCGGGCAGTTTTTTATCATGTTGCGGGTCAAAACTGAACGCTTTGGCCCCCGATTATTCAAGGGAGTATTTTTGCTAAAGTTGATGCCTTTCCGCATTCTTAACCTGCTCCATCTCATAGCTATTTCTAATCACTTGAAAATGATTATTTTTGTGGATTGATCGGGAGGCGTTGCTTTGATAAAAAGAATGCGTTAACGGAGGAGAGACGAGTCATGGTCCCTTACCGGATTGTCCTGGCAAATCATCATATGCCTCTCCGGGAATGCTTGAAAAGAATTTTAGGGGAGAGATCCGACCTAGAGGTGATCGGGGAAGCTGAGAGCGGTTCGGAGCTCCTGAACCTCCTAAAATTGAATGAATTGGCCCCCCACATGGTCATCCTGGACCCGTCCATGCCGAATTTCCACGGAATCGAAACGATCCGTAAAGTGAAGACGATTCATCCGGATATAAAGGTGCTCATCCTGAGTATGCACAAAGACAAAGAATACCTCAGCCAGGCCATCCTTGAAGGGGCGGAAGGCTACTTAATCAAAGAGACTGTCGACAAGGAGCTCCTGCCGGCGATTGAAACGATTATGCGGGGAAGGCTTTATGTCCCTCCTTTTCCCTAAGCCTTAACGAAGGGAGAAAAAGGGACCGGAAGAAGGGAAGGAACGAAAACCCGAGAGGTAACTCACGAACGTAAGATCAGAGGAGTCATGCGATATGCCCAGCAACTTGATCATTTTGGACGGAAAGAAGTTCATATGGGATGGGGTCGACCATTCGAGCGGAGAAAAGATTTCGGAAGCAGCCAACAAGTATAAAACGGATGGTTTTGAAGTTGAGCTGCATGAGGAGGATGGAAAAACTTATCTCTATACGAGAAGGGTTGTCAAACATGTCGTTGTCTCCAACGCTTAAGGCTTCGAAGGCCGGGCTCGAAAACCAAACGCGGAAATCGGACGCGATGCAGAAAGACATCATTGTCCTGGGATGCGGGAATATTCTCTTTGGCGACGACGGCTTCGGATCTTCCGTCGCGGACCAAATCGAGAAGAGCCGCCTTCTCCCGGAGAACGTATCGGTCATCAATGCGGGAACAGGGGTAAGAGAAATCCTCTTCGATCTTATTCTTGCAGAACAGAAGCCCCGAAAAATCATCGTCATCGATGCCGTCGACGCAAACCGAAAGCCCGGGGAAGTATTCCGAATCGACATCGAGGAGATCCCCCTAAACAAGGTCGATGACTTCACCCCTCATGGGATGCCTACGACAAACCTGCTCAGGGAGCTGAGGGATTTCTGCCATGTTGAAGTGATCATCATCGCCGGCCAGGTCGAATCCATCCCGGATGTGGTCAGACCGGGGTTGTCGGAGACGTTAGCCAGAGGCGTGTCTGTTGCCGCCGAAGAAGTTCTGAACCTGTGTGATGAGTCGCGCGGAAACCCTGCATGACGACGTTCGAGAGGGATCATCCGGAAGGGGGAGAATAGGACAATTTTTGGATTCGGGGGAGTGACCATCAGAAAGGAGTTGCAGGAATGAGTTATATGAGCGACCCGACACTGCTGTCTGACGTTCGGAAATGTGGGAAATTTGACGTGGCTGGTTGTTTCAACTGTGGGAGCTGTGTCCTGAGCTGCGATCTGGCAGGAGAGCATGCTTCCTTTCCAAGGAGGTCGACCCGCTACGTATTGATGGGACTGAGAAAGCTCCTGAACGAAAGCCTGGATCCATGGATCTGTCATGACTGTGGCGACTGTGCGATTGTCTGTCCCCGACAAACAGAGCCCCGGAAATCGATGGAGACATTGAGGCGCTATCTGGCCTCCGTTTACGACTGGACAGGGATTGCAGCCAAAATCAACAGCTCCAAGGTTTGGCATATCGGGGCGCTTGCGGCCGTGGGAATTTTAATGTTGGTGCTCATCGGCGTTTACCATGTGTACGTTGTGAAAATGCCTTTCATGGATTTTGCCTCAACCCCCATGGGGTTAGAGCACATGTTTCCTTTGATGACCTATTTTACCCTGGCGGTGATTCTCTTCCCCCTGTTGATACTGATGATCAACGCCTTCCGCATGTACCTCTTCACCGTTCACCGGAAAGAAACCATCAGAACATCTCCCTTCCGGTGGCTGATCGAAGCTAAAACATTTATCCTCCACTTCTTCACTTACAAAAGGATGGCCGAATGTCCCACGGCAAGGGTTCGGTGGTACAAGCACATGTTCCTGGCCTCCGGGTGCCTGGGCATGCTCGTTCTGCTTGTTTTCTGGGTGCGGTGGTTTCAAACCGATAAGGTCTATTCCGTTTTTCACCCCCAACGATGGATTGGCTACGTCGCCGCAGCCTTTCTGATTTTTGGCACCGTGGATATTCTGGTGGGTCGCCTCAAGAAGGAAAAGGAGATCCACAAGACGTCGGATTTCCTGGACTGGACGTTTCCCATCCTGCTCCTAGCGACGACGGTGAGCGGAATCGTCGTCCACATTTTGAGGGTTTCCGGCCTGGAGATGGCGACTCATTATAGCTACGCCATCCACATGATGATCTCTGTTCCCATGCTGGTCATTGAGATGCCTTTCGGCAAATGGACCCATATGATTTACCGGCCGTTGGCTCTTTACTTCTTATCACTCAGAGAGAGGACCCTGGAGCAACAGGTATCCTCGGAGGGGGTTCCGCAGTATGTCACCTGATAAAAAAGAAGAGAAAAAAGTTGGCGCAGCATTGGTCGTCGGCGGCGGAATCGGCGGGATGCAGGCAGCTCTCGACTTGGCCGCGTGTGGCATCAAGGTTTATCTGGCTGACAAAAAGCCTTCGATCGGCGGCGTCATGTCTCAATTGGACAAGACGTTCCCCACCAATGATTGTGCGATGTGTACTCAGGCACCCAGGCTGGTTGAGATCGGCAGACACAAAGACATCGAGATCCTCTCCCTGAGCGAAGTGGAAAGCGTCGAGGGAGAGGCTGGAAATTTTCAGGTGACACTCAGAAAAAAAGCCCGCTACGTAGATCTCAGCAAATGCACGGGTTGCGGTCTCTGCTTCCCCAGTTGCCCGGTGGTCATGAAAAACGATTTTGACCTCGGATTATCAGAACGAAAAGCGATCTATACCCTCTTCCCTCAAGCGGTCCCAAATAAAGCGGCGATTGATAAGCGGGAAGAGCGACCCTGCAAGGCTGCTTGCATGGATCGCTGTCCCGTCCATACCAATGTCCTCGGTTATGTGAAGCTCATTGCCGAAGGTAAGTTTCAAGAAGCCTATCTGATGAATCGAAATGTCAATCCTCTTCCCTCGGTCTGTGGCAGAGTCTGTTATGCACCCTGTGAGGAAGCTTGCAACAGGGGGCAGTTGGAAGAACCGATCGCCATTCGCCAACTGAAAATGTTCGTTGCCGATCTGGTGAATATCGATGAGTTACCCGTTCCCCAGATTACAAAGACGGGCAAAAAAGTGGCCGTGATCGGCGCCGGTCCGGCAGGCCTAGCAGCTGCGAACGATCTTGCCTTAGAGGGGCATGAGGTCACGATTTTTGAAAGCCAGCCGGAGCCTGGGGGCATGCTGCGCTACGGCATTCCCGAATACCGATTGCCGAAAGAAACTCTGAGCCAAGAGATCGGCTACATCCGGAGACTTGGGGTTGAGTTCAAGACCGGCATTCAGGTGGGGAAGGACATTCTCCTCAGCGATATTCAGGAATACTACCAGGCCGTTTTCATCGGAGTGGGCGCCCAGGGGGGGATAAAATTAGACGCCGGTCAAGCTACTCACTACACGCCGATTTCAGCGGAACTCAAGGTCCCAGTTGAGGATGCCCGGAAGGCGCTTCATGACCTGACGCAGGCGGTCCCGGCTGGCGCAGAAGGGGGGGACTTTGCGGGCGTGACGGACGGAATTAAGTTCCTTCTGGC
>Ga0335070_10001001_pt1 | contig 32481 bp, 22 predicted proteins | sample Lox_Sample_13_FD_206722 | JGI IMG/M metagenome (GOLD analysis project Ga0335070, IMG submission 206722) | Soil microbial communities from Loxahatchee National Wildlife Refuge, Florida, United States - Lox_Sample_1.3 | ecosystem: Environmental > Terrestrial > Soil > Wetlands | place: USA...
AGAAGCAGCATCACGAAATAGGGAGGCACTTTATTCGCGGCGCTGAAGGTGGTGCCGAAGACGGTAATGCCGTCACGGAACAATGGCGGCACTTCCAAGCCCGCTTGCCCGCGCGTGAAGGGAATCTCGGCGCTGATCGTCGCCCGCAGAATTTCCGAAAAGCCGATCGTGAATAGAGCCAAATATGCAGCCCGGAGGCGCAGAACTAAGGCGCCGATCAGAAAGCCGAAAACACCGCCCAACAGAATCCCCAGGAGAATGCCCCAAAAGATGGAGGGCTGGGTGAGAACGACCTCCCCAGACCAGGTCGCCTTTGCGAGATCGAGGCAGGTCTGCTTCGCCGTGGTGACCCCCAGGGGGTCGAGGAAAATAAGATATGTGCCGCCCAGCTTGAACTCAGTGCAAATGTTGGTTGGAGCGCTGGCAAGGTAAACGTAATTGCTGAATAGACCGGTGGCATAGGCTCCAAGCGCCATGAAGGCCATGTGACCGAAAGAAAACTGGCCGGCGTAACCCGCGAGCAGCGACCAACTCGAAGCCAGGATGGCGTAGAACAGCGCCGTAATCCACAAGTGCATCAAGTAGTCGTAATCCGAACCACGGTAGGTGAACGGAAAGGCGAAAAGAAAAAGTACGGCCAATATGCCAGCGATAGCTGGGATGCGTTTTCTCATTGCTGACGTCCAAAGAATCCTGTGGGCTTGAGTAACAGCACCAGCGTCAGGACGATCATGCCATAGGCAGGAATATAGGCGGCCGCCCGCGTCGGGTCTGGCACACAGCCGGTCGCCGCGGCCTCAATCACCCCGATCATCAGCCCGCCGAGGAAAGCGCCGGGTAGAGACCCCAAACCGCCCAAGACAATAATTACAAAGGACCGAAGCGTGGGCAGCATCCCAACCTGCGGCACCCACGAAAACGCCTGCACCAGCGTTGCTCCAGACAGCCCTGCCAACATCCCACCCAGAGCAAACGCCAGCGCATTCATGATTTCGGGATTGATGCCGACGACTGCTGCAGCCTGTGGATCTTGGCTGACCGCTCGCAGCGCCCGGCCGATCCAGGTATGGTAAAGAAAGAGGAGCAGGAGCCCCAGCATAAGCAGGGCGATGGCGGCAGCGGTCAGGCGGGGATTAGAAAGGCTCACGGCATTGAACAGCATGAGGCTGCCCTGGGTAGTCTTTATCAACCAGGGGTCGGCCATGCTGGGAATGCCGAGGACAGGGAAATCAAAAAAGCGTCTGGCCTTCACCGGGTTGGTTCCGGCCACCGCCTGCACAAAGTATTGAAGGAAAAAGGCCAGACCGAAGGTTACCAAAATTCCATATTCAACCGGCCTCTCGACCTTCCCTCTATACATGGGCTGCAAGAAGATGCACTCGAAAACGGCTCCGATCGCAAAAGTGATGACGCAAGCCGCCGCAAGCCCGAGAAGTGGATGGCTCCCTGGAAACCAAGTGGTGGTGAAAAAATAAACCACCATGCCGCCGACCATATAGAACTCACCATGGGCAAAACTGACGACCCCGAGTATCGAGAAGATCAGGGAAAGCCCCAGAGCCATAAAGCCGTAAATGATTCCCATGGTCAGGCCGTTCACGAGCAGAGATGCGACAAATGTTCCATCGCTGACACAGGGGTTGTCGGGATCAGCGAGGGCAAATCCCCACGCCAGCATCGCCATGATGAAGAGGCTCGACAGAACATTCCAGGAGGTCCGCAAACGGGGGCCGAAGTACCAGAGCGGTAGGAGCCCGAGGGGGCCCGTTGCCGCGCCGATGGTTGCGCCAGCAAGCCCCGCTCGGGAAACATCGAGGTTTTTACGCGAGAATATTCGCGGGGTAACGATACCTCCGAGCATACCCCAAAAGGTCAACCAAGAGACAACGCTCCACAAGAGTGTCGAATGTCCCATCGGTCTTGGCACTCACAGAAAGACGGATCGTCCATTCAGACTACTTTTTCTTTACATAAACCGGCTCCCCGGTTTTGTAACTGGTGGGATAGACCACTACTGCTTGAGTAGAATCCTGACCCTTCTTTTGGTACTGGAGCATCGTAATCGCCGGTTCGGGGAACTGATGCCACCATTTATCTTCCTTATTGTTCTTGTCCGGCGGATTATTCATGCCGTAAGGAAAGGTGATGGTTCCCAACGCACCCACGTACTTGATTTTTTCGAGCGCATTGATGATGGCTTTCTTGTCGGAACTCTTGGCCTCCTTGATCGCGTACATAAGAATCCGGACAGAATCATAGGCTTCGAACGCATAAGACTCGGCCGCCTTCTTTCCGGTTTTTGCCATGTAAGTCTTCTCGAACGACTTGGCAACGTCGTTAAAACGCTGGGGCGGGATGCCGACGCGCATAACGAACGCATAATTGCCTGCCGGCACGTTGGTCCAGTAGGCCTTGCTCTCGAGAGCGGTCTGGTCACAGATCATCGGCAGATTCTCGGGGCCGATGCCGGCATCGGCAGCCTGCTGGGTGAAGTTATAACTGGCCTCGCCAGTTACTATCACAATGATCAAATCCGGCTGTGCTGCCTTCATGCGCTGAATGATGCTAGAAAAATCCTGCGTGCCGATGTCCACCGGGAACATTACCGTCTGAATCCCTGCCTTCTCCAGCACCTTGACCGACGCTTCGGCATTGGGTCTGCCGAAATCGGTGTTCTCAACGATCATCGCGACCTTCTTCACCCCGGGGACGATCGCGGCGAATCTCGACTGGAAGTCTGCCACTTCAGAGCTCAGCGGCGCAACGCGAAAAACCTCCGGGTACTTCTTCGCGGTCATGCCGTCATTCCAGGTTTCGGCGAACACTATCGGAATGCCGTACTTGTGGGCGACTTCCATTGCGGCAATACCGGGCGAACTGTGATATTCCCCACCAACAGCCACCACTTTGTCCTGGTTGATGAGTTTCTCCATCACGGCGGTCGCTTTTTCCGGCAGGCCTTCGGTATCGCCCATCACCAGTTGGACACGACAGCCAAGCAGACCGCCTGCGGCGTTGACCTCATCAACCGCAATCTGCATGGCATCACGCATGGCTTCGCCGCCGGTCACTGCTCCCGGGGCCGAAAGCGGCGCCAGACCACCAATCTTGATGGGGCAGTCAGCCGCAGAGAGGTTGTGGCTCCACAACGCCAAAACTCCTGCACAGATGATGGCACAAAAACACAACGTCTTCCACTTTCTCATCTTCTTCCTCCTCCTGGTCTCGGGGTCAGTTCAGTGCTCTTGCCACAGAACGGATAAGTGGTAGGGTGTAGTAACTCCGGCAAAACCAGGCATCTCGGTCGAAAAACAAGCCGACTGGCTGAGCGACAGCCGCCCGCCCCGGCATCATTCCTTCGGCTGTTCGGATTGCTCCTCCTGCCGCTGGCACTTGGCTGGCCAAGACACGACCCGTTTCCAGCTCAACAAGCTTCACCCTGCAGCCTGCTGCCGCTGTCTCACTCGGGAATGTTAGGGAGCGTGGTAAGCTGTCCCTTGTAGTTCCTGAGGGTGTATTCCCGTTCGGTGCGATCCACGATGTAATAGTCAGGCATCAACGGTATCTTACCAACATTGGTGGCGATCACATACATGGGTTGGGCCAGGCCGGTGGTATGCCCTCTGATCGCGTCCCTAATGAGCTCAGCACCTTTTTCCACCGGTGTACGAAAGTGATCGATCCCGGGGGCCGGTTCGCAGTAAAATACGTAGTAGGGACGAATCCTCACGCACAAGAGTTTTTGGTGTAATTCTTTGAAAGAGACCACATCATCGTTGATCCCCTTCAGGAGGACAGATTGATTGCCCACGTTTACTCCACAACTGAGCAAGTCATACACGGCCCGCGCTGTCCTCTCAGTAATTTCTTTGGCATGGTTGCATTGTGTGTTTACCCAGATAGGAATCTTGTGAAATCCGGAAAGGACTCTCTTCAACCCCTCAGTGATACGATGGGGCAGGACGATAGGCGTTCTGGTGCCGAAGCGGATCATCTGAAGGTGGGGGATTTCCCTAAGTCTACGAATAATGTATTCTAGTTTCTCATCTGAGAGGATGAAAGGATCTCCTCCGGTGACGAGGACATCTCTAATCTCCTCATGTTCGCGAATCCAGCGCAAGCCTTCTTCAACGTCAAACCGCAGATGTAACTCCCGATCTACCACTAGTTCCTTGCGAAAACAGTGGCGGCAATAGCTGGCGCACATGTCCGTCACGGTAAAGGCAATTCGGTCATAGTACTGCCTGGCGATGCTGTCGGGTCTCACCTCGCCGGTTGCACGGTTTTCCTTATAAATGAGATAATTTTTTATGCCGTACCGATTTTCCTTTTCTTTGGTGGAGGGAATTACCTGCCGGCGGATCGGACATTTCGGGTCATCACGGTCCATTAACGAGGCAAAATAAGGTGTCGTCCCCCATTTCGTCTTGAGGGTCTCGATCCCCTCTCTTTCCTCGTCAGTGATGTTGATGAATTGCTCAAGCTTATGCAAGCTATTGATACTGTTTTGCAGTTGCTCGATCCATTCCTCAGTCATTACCTCTCCTTAGTAAAAGGCGTATAGCGCCTGACATAATAGGAAATATTGATCTGACAACGCTGTTGTCCGGTAAAAAAAACGAAGTAGGCCCCAGTCTCTCCTTTCGTGGCATATGGTGTCGCCCATAAGATTCTGACACAAAAGGCGATTGCGGCTACGGTTTCTTGTCACATCTCGGTTCATGAGACGGTTCGTTTTCCTGACAGACCTGATTTTCGGAGAATGGAGCGAGGGCGCTCCCACCTCCAAGGCAACTGGGGCACCCTCAGCCACCGGCGGCAGATAGGCGTGAGCGGGTCTTGGCCCAAAGGACGCAAGTCATTAAATATTTTGTTTTCTCTGTTAACAAAGACAATGGCCGCGCTCTTCTTTCCAGGGTGCCTAAAAGAATGGCCGGTTGCTCCTTACCACAAAGGAATCGAGATTGTCAACCAACCTTGCCCCGGAAGATTTGCCGCAATTATTTCTGCGCCTATCCCTTGCGAGCTGCCCAGCGAGGCTCCTCAGAAGATTGACGGTACTCCCCTGACTCTTCTACCACGTGGCTGGAAAGAGACAAGGCGGCACCAGCCCTCAGGCGGCCGGGCGGCAAGGCTGGTGGCTTGCTGATCAAGGGCATCGCAAAGGCTGTGAACCCTTGCCTGTTGGTCTCTCGAGATCGGGCCGGGGTAATGCAAGAGTTACCCGTTTTCAGAGAGGAAGAAGGACGTGGCGAGAAGGCGATACCGCTCTGAAGAGAGCGTCAGCAAAATCCAGGAAGCCGGCGGGGTGATGCAGGTCGGAGTCACTGAAGTCACTTGCCACCGGCTCCATTTCCCGCCAGGATCAAAGTTACTGCCGGACTCATGAGGGAGTGGTCTTGGGCAAAATGGCGCGATTGACAACGCGCCGCCGGATGTGCTAAGCGAAAACCTCCGCGACGCAATGCCTTATGACCTCAACGATTTCGCTCCTTGATTGCCGCTCCCCAAGTGAGGGGCACGCATGAAAAAGATCGCTCGCACAGTCGTCTATAACGAGCACAGCCGGTTCAATCGTCCAACGCTGGTTGTCGAGCCGGGCGAGACCTTCGTAGCCGAGACCGAGCTCTGCACCGGCCCGTGGCTGACGTCGCTGAACGACCGCTGGTCGCCGGAAACCAGCGAGGGCTGCAATCCGACCGTCTGTGTTGCGGTCAAAGGGGCCAAGCCCGGCGACGCACTCGGCGTCACCATCCTAGAGATCCAACCGGACGAGCTGGGTTACACTGGCTTTGCCCCCGGCCAGAATCCCTTCCCTGACTGGATCCGCCGGAAAGAGTGGGGCACGGTCACCCGCACTGTCCGCATCCGCGACGGATTTGTCGAATGGACCAACGGGCTGAAGTTGCCCCTCCGACCCATGATCGGCGTGCTGGGCGTCGCCCCCGAGCGTGAGGTGTTCAGCAACAGTTGGCCGGGCCCACACGGCGGCAACATGGACGTTCAGGAAGTGACTACCGGGGCGACGGTCTATCTGCGGGTCCAGGTGCCGGATGCGTTGCTTCACATCGGCGACGTGCACGCGTTGCAGGGTGACGGCGAGATTAACTCCGGCGGCGGTATCGAATGCCGAGCCGAGGTCACACTCAGGGCGGACCTTGTGCGCGCCCCGAAACGGATGATCTGGCCGCGGATCGTCGATGCCACGCACCTGACCGCCGTGGGCTGCGCTCGGCCAGCCGAGGATGCCTTCCGGATCGCCACCGAGCAGCTTGTTTATTGGCTGGCGGATACCTACGGCTATGACGAGAGAGAAGCGTTCCTGCTGCTTGGCCTTGTGCTCGAGGCCCGCTGTACGCAGTTCGTCGATCCGCTGTACAGCTATGTGGCCAAGTTGCGACGAAACCTCCTGCCGGCCGAGCCAGCAATGTAATGGAGAACATCAACTCTGCGGACCAAGGCCGAGGCCAAATTACCGACGGGCTGCACGGCGGTGTCGCGAGACGACCAAATACGTCGGGCGGTTGGGTACCCGGCGCGAGAGGCTCACCGCGATCCGTAAGGATAAAGGCACCGAGAAGATGCTGTCGGCTATAGCATATCTAAGATCCTATCCTTGTATGCAGGATTTAGGGAGAGGATCGACCTCGCCTCCTCCGGGGTGGCAATCGTTCGTCCGACCTCCGTGGCAATGCGAACGACCTTCTCGACCAGCAAGGGATTGCGAGCGGGGGAGCCATCGGGCATGTACAGATTATCCTCCAATCCCACACGTACATGACCTCCCATGATGATCGCCGCTGTTGCCAGGGGGATTTCCGTTCTGTCTATACCAGCAACGGACCAAGTGGAACCCGGAGGAATACTCTCGGACAGGAAGAGGAGGTTCTTTACACTTCCAGGCATAGCTCCGGGAGTTCCAAGCACGAAGTCGAAGTGCAAAGGTGGATGGATCAGGCCCTTTTTCTGGAGGAAGAGGGCATTATTTATCATTCCTGTCTCGAACACCTCGATCTCCGGCTTGACCTCAGTTTCGTTGAAAACGCGAGCGAGATACTCAATGAACTGGGGCGAGTTCTCGTAGACGATACCAGGCAGATTGTTTGACCCTGTGGTAAAGGAACCCATCTCCGGCAACAAGCGGATAGGGTTTACCCTCGCCTCCCAGTCCTTGCCCGCACGACCTCCCGTTGAAAGTTCGATGATGACGTCGGAGGCCGACTCTTTGATCTTGCGAACATTTTCCCTGAAAACTGAAAGGTCCAAGGTGGGCCGGTGGTCACTATCGCGGGCATGTATGTGGAACAGAACGGCGCCAGCATCAGCGCAGCGCCTGACGTCTGCTGCGATCTCTTCAGCGGTCACAGGCAGATGAGGATTTTGTGCCTTTGTCACCACATTTCCCGTCAGTGCCACCGTGATAATGAGCTCTTCCATGGTCTTCCTCACTAGTTAACGCTTATATCGATGTGCAATGATCACATTCGACTCCGTCGTAAGCATCCCTTGTCTTCCGGAGGGCTCCCGCGTACGTTAATTGTTCGGGCATGTTCACTTCGTCAGCAAAGATAGTATCAATCCCCAGAGCGTTCAAAACGCCGACGAAGCCACATCAAAAATGCCGTTTGATGCATACACGCTCATAATGAATTATGCCAGCCCCCGGTGAGGCAGGGAATTCTGATGCATGGTGTATTGTTTCCACATTTACTGTTGCCAAAACTCCCTGTCAAGAGTAAAGTTGCCGAGGAAATGAACAAGTGCAATGTCGATTACCGGAGAGAGGGGTGCGTTCCAGACAATCTGGCGGTTCTTACGTTGCCTACTCGATCTCTCCCGAAGACGTATTTGGTTTACGGCTATGCGTAGTGCCGCCACTATGGAAGACGGGCAATCTGAAAGCCCAGGAAAGGGAAGAGAAGGATGAACGCACTTGCAGGTAAGGATCATGTCTTTTATCGAAACCTTCGCAAAACATATCCCGTTGTTGATCGGGCTGAGGGAATATTCATTTGGGATAAGGATGGCAGGAGCTACCTCGACGGGTCAGGAGGAGCCTGCGTGGTGACTATCGGACATGGAGTACCTGACGTTCGGAAAGCCATGCTGGCACAGGCTGACAGGCTGGCTTTTTCCCACGGTACTCACTTTACGAGCGAAGCCGCCGTCGAATGCGCTGAAAGGCTCTGCAAAATGGCCCCTGACAACCGTCTCAGCAAGGTCTACTTCCTTTCGGGAGGCTCTGAAGCAGTGGAAACGGCAGTAAAGCTGGTTCGACAGCACTGGCGGGAAATCGGAAGGCCCGACAAGTATAAGGTTATCTCGCGCTGGACAAGCTTCCACGGCAACACCACCGGGGCCTTAGCCCTTGGAGGCCATACGGGAAGGAGGCGTCACTACCAGCCGCTCTTCCTGCACACGCCTCACATAGAACCGTGCTACTGCTATCGCTGCCCCTTTCACGGGACCGAAGGAGCGTGCGACCTGGAATGCGCGGATCAACTGGAACGTACCATCAAGTACGAGGGGCCGGATGCCGTTGCTGCCTTCATCGCTGAGCCGGTTGTTGGAGCAACCGCGGGCGCCGTTGTGCCGAAGGAGGGCTACTGGCAGAGAATCAGGGCGATCTGCGACGCCTATGACATCAAGTTGATCGCTGACGAGGTCATGACCGGCTGCGGACGTTGCGGTCACAATTTCTGTCTAGATCATTGGCAGGTGATACCGGATCTCATCGTAACCGCTAAAGGCCTAAGTTCAGGTTACACTCCTCTCGGAGCTGTGATAGTGATGGAGGAGATCCACGAAGCCATTCGAGCAGGCTCAGGAGCCTTCATTCACGGCCACACCTATTCCCAGAATCCGCTCTCAACGGCCGTCGGGGCAGCGGTCCTTCGATACATTGAAGAACAAGGGCTGGTGGAACGCTCAAGGCAAATGGGACAGTATCTGCTTGAAAGGCTGAAAAGTCTGCTCGACCTGGAGATCGTTGGAGATGTCAGGGGATTGGGCCTTTTTGCAGGTGTTGAACTCGTGAAGGACAAGAGTACGAAGGTGCCGTTCGATCCAGAACTGAAGGTCAATGCCCAAGTGGCTGCCGAAGCCTTTAAGAGAGGACTCATAACCTATCCCGGGGGAGGAGGCGCAGACGGAATCAATGGCGACCATATCCTCCTCGCTCCGCCTTTCATTATCACGGAATCTCAGATAGACGAATTGGTGCGGATTCTTGAGGAAGCCATCGAAGTTGTTCAGCAGAGCCTCTGGAAGTGTTAACGAGTAAAGCGTTTACTTTCAAAGTTCAAGCCCCGTCGGTCCTGGGGACAACCTGCCCCACGTGATCGGTCCACCGTAAATGTGCATTGAGGGCTAGAGACGCTTAACTCTTCCATGGCGCGGACGCTTTGTCGTACACCTGAAACACCAGCTTCGGCGCGCGAATGGCAACCAAAAACCGAGGACTCAACGGTTCAGTTCCACCGCGTTCTTACTGCAGCTCCGCGTCGCGACAACTCTTGTGTCGAAGAATCGCCTTGGCAAGCGGTCGGTCCAAAACATCTGTTAATGACACTCTGCATGAGAGATAAAAAAGGAGATCTTTATGATGACCGGCAAAGATTATGTGGAGAGCGTCAAGAGCATGGAGCCGGTGGTCTACGCATTCGGTGAGAAGGTAGGGAGCCTCCTTGAGCATCCCTGCTTCCGCCCAACCATCAATGCGGTCGCGTTAACTTATGATCTGGCTACAGCCAAGAGCGACCTTACGACAGCCGAGTCTCCCTTTACCGGGACGAAAATCAATCGCTTTCTCCATGTATGCAAGTCACCGGACGACCTGATCAGAAGGGCCCAGCTCGGGAACTTCCTTACCCCCAGGCACGGCGCCTGCGTCGGCGCCCGGTGTGCGGGTACGGGAGCACTGAATGCCCTGTTCGCCACAACCTTTGAAATGGATCAGAAACTAGGGACAGAGTACCACAAACGGTTTCTCCAGTTCCTGGAGCGCGTGCAGAGGGAAGATCTGGCCTGCAGTGGCATGGTGACAGACGCCAAGGGCGACCGGTCGCTCAGTCCGGGAAAGCAAGCCGATCCCGATGTTTTTCTCCATGCGACGGAAGTACGGGGGGACGGGATTGTCGTGCGGGGAGCAAAGGCGCACCAGTCCGGTGCCGCCGTCGCCCACGAGAATATCGTGGTTCCCACAACAACCCTGGGAGCGGATGAAAAAAAGTTCGCCGTGGCCTTCGCCATCCCGCCCGATGCTCCCGGCATGATCCACATCGCCGAGGCCCCGGCTTCAAATGCCCGCAGATTCATTGGCGACGAAAGGGATTTCGGAAATTACGCCTATGGCGTGCACGGCTCTACCCACGTTATTTTTGATAATGTCTTCGTTCCCTGGGAAAGGGTATTCATGTGCGGAGAACATGAATTCACCGGGACCCTGGTTCAGAGGTTCGCTGCCTTTCAGCGCTTGGCGACGGCGGCCTGTAAATCGGGACACTGCAATCTCGTCTGCGGGGCGGCGGCGGTCGCTGCCGAGTATAATGGATGCGAGAAGATAAGCCATATCCGCGACAAGATCACCGAGATGTTTTTCCAGTCGGCCCTAGCATTCGGGACGGCTATAGCTGCCGGCTACACCTCCACGTCGACACCCTCAGGCGTTTATGTTCCCAACCCGCTCATGGTCAATGCCGCAAAGCTTCAAGCGGTCAAGGCCGTGTGGGATGCCTCCCAGCTCGCCTGCGACATAGTCGGGGGCGTCGTGTGCACCGCGCCAGCCGGCAAAGATTTCGCCAATCCGGAGATCGCTGGCTATATTGACAAATACTTCAGAGGGAAGGCTGAGGTCTCGACGGAAGATAGGATTCGTATCGTCCGGCTGGTGGAGTATCTCATTGGGCAATCCTCGGTCGTGCCTACAGAATCAGTACACGGCGCGGGTCCAGCGGCTACGCAAAGGCTTATGATCCGTATGTCGGCGAATCTGGACTACCTTAAACGTTGTGCCCGGGTAATGGCGGGAATCGAGAAATTAGAGAGGGCGGAATGAGTCAATAGAAAGTGCGTCATCAGGATTCCACCTCAGTCTTTGGGATATCTGTTTCCCTTCCTTTACGCCCGTGGCGCCATGGGCTTGGGCTTTTCCTCTCCTTTCGCGTCTGCCGCCGACGCGTGCCAGGCGCCAACCAAGTCCAACGCCCCCAGTTGCAATAGTGCTTGACATACCCAGTCACATAAGCGTATAATTTATGTAATCATATCAAATATTTAATGGTAAATTTCTGCCAAACCTTAGCAAATTTTTCCATCCCTACGTCACTGCCGGCCTCGCCCGAAATATCCACGTATCCAGACGCGGCACCGAGGGGGAGGCGATTCAGCAACTGAGGGGTGATCAATCCGAGTTGGAGCATGCGGAGTCACTGGCTTCGCTCGCTCGTAGGTCAATATGGCCAGAGACAGGGAAACCGGTCTCATAAAGGCGAAGTGCCCGAACTGCAAGGCAAGCCTCCTGGTGAGACCCAGCCTAAAGAATTGCCCGGTGTGTGAGACGACCCTCCGAACACCAAGGAAGAACGACGGGAGACGGCGTCCCTGACACCTCGCATCATCTTTTGCCATCCTGAACACATCAACCTCCCGCCGCTGATAACATCTGAACCTTCCGACTGCCCGGGTTCAGATTACTCATCATAATCTGGAAGTTTGTGAGTCATGACCACATCGAGTGCAGGTGCCTCGAGGAAACCACTTTCGCGGGGGCGTCTCCGCATGAGCACCGCAGATCCTCCCCCCACGCCGAAGAAGATCCCGCGCTGGCCGCAACGGGGGGAGGTGAAGCCGGGGGTGACACCGATTGATCCAAACCCCCTTCACCGTTCGGCTGAGCTCAAGGGGGATTCGCGGCTCCCTCGAGTAAACCTGTTGGGGGTTACAACGTCTAATAATTTCGGATCGAGTTTGAGCGTCTTTGTGGAGTCGATATGGAGCAAGAAATGAGAAAGGTCATCTGCGCGATTCTTTCGACGTCTGCGCTTCTCCTCGCCAGCCCGTGGTCTAGTTACGCGGCGGTCGGGGGTGCGCGTCGGCTGGTCCCCACGTCAGAGTAGGTCACGCGGCCTGGAGCGGACCAACCGGCGGCGGGGGATCGCCTCCCCCCGGCGGCGGGGGACACCCTCCGGGCGGCTGGGGACATCATGGAGGGGGATCGAATTTCTATTTCTCAGGTTCAGTAGTGGTGGGGCCGTGGTGGCCGTGGTACCCGTGGTACTCATGGTACCCATATTACCCGTACTATCCATACTATTATCCGGCTCCAGGGGCGCCCGTCCAGCAGCAGGCTCCGGTCTATGCCGAGCCAGATCCCTCGCAATCCGAGTATTACTGGTACTACTGCCAGGACCCACAAGGGTACTACCCGTACATCACGAACTGCCCGGGCGGATGGATGAAGGTGATACCTCAGACCACCCCACCTCAGCAGTAGAAGGGATAGGACGATGAACTGGGCACGAGGTTTTCTGGTGTTTGTGGGCGTGTTGGCCTTCGGCGGGTGCGCGACGGCTCCCACCGGCCCGAGCGTCATGGCGCTCCCGCCCCCAGGGAAGCCCTTTGAGGCCTTCCAGGCTGACGACTCTGCCTGTAGACAGTGGGCTGCACAGCAGACTGGAGCCGGTCCGAGTGAGACGGTTAACCAGAACCTTGCGGGCGGCGCCGCCGTTGGCACGTTGATGGGAGCGGGACTTGGTGCGGCTATCGGCGCGGCCTCCGGCAACACCGGCACCGGCGCTCGGGGTCGCACCGGCAAGACGGAAAAGGGTAATGCTCCTCATCGCCCTGCGCTCTCTTTCTCGACCTTACCGTTACGATGCAAACTCCCGCGGAATTGGTTATGCTAGCTCCGCCCTGCGTCGATCGTGGCGAGAAAGTGGAGGCCGAGTTCTTGGGGGTTGGGAGTGCATCGCTCTGACCGGACTGGTGCGAGGGGTGTTTTTGCAGATCATGCGGCGTCGGCAATTCTGCGTCACAAGGCATTTGTTCTGTTCTGGACGGCACGCATGTCCAGTATCATCGCTTTCCAGGTGCAGGCGGTCGCCGTGGGATGGCAGATCTACAATGTCACGGGGAGTGCTTTCTACCTTGGGCTGGTCGGGCTGGCCCAATTCCTGCCCATGTTCTTCTTGACCCTAGTCGTGGGGTATGTAAGTGACCGCTGCGATCGCCGCTCAGTGGTGTGGCTCTGCCAGCTGACGGAAGGGCTTGCGGCTTTGACGCTGGCAGCAGGGAGTTTTACTGGTTGGTTGAACGAGCAAGGCATTCTTGTCCTAACCTTCGTGCTAGGCTCGGCGCGGGCCTTCGAGGGCCCGGGCATGCAGGCTTTAATGCCCGGGCTGGTCCCTCGGGAGCTCTTCCCGCCGGCGGCGGCCTGGACTGCTTCAGCTACCCAGATGGCGGCCATCTTCGGGCCGGCCCTCGGCGGGTTGCTCTATGCCGCCAATGGGACCATCGCCTATGCCGCAGGGGGACTCATGTTTCTGTTGGCTGGTCTGCTCGTTCTCCTGATTCCTTCGCCAAGCGCCCCTGGCGAACGGGAGCCGACCACCGTGCGGTCGGTGTTTGCCGGGATCGCGTTCATCCGCAGTCATCCGGTGATCTTGGGCGCCATATCCCTCGATCTCTTCGCGGTCCTTCTGGGGGGAGCGACAGCGCTTCTGCCCATCTACGCGCGTGACATCCTCGCCACGGGACCGTGGGGGCTGGGACTGTTAAGGTCGGCGCCCGCTGTCGGCGCGCTGGCGGTGTCACTGTTCCTCATTCGGCGCCCGCTCCGGCGACGGGTTGGGCGAGCCATGTTTACGGCGGTGGCGGTGTTTGGTCTGGCGACGACCGTGTTCGCCGTATCCATCTCTTTTCCGTTGTCCCTGGCCATGCTGGTGGTGCTGGGCGCAGCGGACGTCGTGAGCGTGGTGATCCGGATGTCACTGGTACAGTTGGAAACCCCGGACGAAATGCGCGGCAGGGTAAGCGCGGTGAATTCGCTGTTCATCGGCACCTCGAACCAGCTGGGGGAGTTCGAGGCGGGACTCACGGCGGCGTGGTTCGGGACGGTTCCAGCGACCCTCATCGGCGGCATCGGCACTCTGGTGGTGGCGATCTTGTGGATCCGCTTCTTTCCCGAACTCGCGCGAAAGGATGCCTTCGATCGATGAAGGACGGCCAGGCGCCTTGTGAACGGCTGAGGGGACCATGGGCAAGCTTGATGGAAAAGTGGCTATTGTCACGGGCGGCGGGCGCGGCATCGGGCGCGCCATCGCCGAGGGGTACGCACGCGAGGCGGCCCGCGTCGTCGTCACCGCGGCGCGAGAGCGCGGAGAAATCGACGGCTTCGCCGCCCTCTGGGGAGGCGAGCGCGCGCTCGCGATCCTCGCCGACGTGACCGACCCTGCGGCATGCGAGCGCGTTGTCACAGAGACCGTCGCGCGGTTCGGGCGCCTCGATGTGCTCGTCAACAATGCCGGGCGCGGCATGAAGTACGTCAGCCCACGCTTTCTCACCGAGCCCACGCGCTTCTGGGAGGTTGAGCCCGCAGTCTGGCGCATGGTGATCGACACCAACGTGAACGGGCCGTTCTTCATGGCTCGTGCGGCGGTGCGCCACATGCTCGGCTATGGCGCCGGGGCCATCATCAACGTCAGCATGAATTACGAGACCATGAAGCGACGAGGCTTCTCGCCGTACGCCCCGTCGAAGGCCGCTCTCGAATCGGAAACCATCATCTGGGCGCAGGACCTCGAGGGCACGGGCATCACGGTGAACGAGATTCTGCCCGGAGGGGCGACGGCTACGGGCATGATCCCGCCCGGCATCCCCGAGGAGCTTCGCCAACGCCTCCTCTCGCCCGAGATCGTGGTCCCGCTCGCCGTCTTTCTCGCCTCCGAGGCGGCGCGCACGCTCACCGGCAGACGCCTCGTGGCCACCGAGTGGAGTCTGCAACGCCCCGAAGGCCATGCCGCTTCGAGCGGCATCGGCGACTAGCCGCGTGGCGCCCGCCCTTGCAGCTTTTGTCGCTGAGAATTGATAGTAGGATCCATCGGAGCAGATCCGGTTGGCAACGAAGGATAAGGCTCAACGCCTCAGTTGCGCTTGCCCTCACTCAACCCTTTCCTCCATCGGCCGGCAGTCTCATCCTGAAACTCTGATCCGTGAAACTTTTCTCCAGTTGACTCGTCATATTGACCCCATCCGGTTGACGAGTTAGGGGAACTCTAACTCCTGGCGACAACACAGAATGCCGTGTGCGGGGGTCTCTCGGGGAATCCGCATGGCTCATGAGGATGCCTGAACGTACTTGAGCTCTTGCCATGCGGAGGCGGCAGGATGACCGTGGTTTGTACTCAGGTGCGGGATAAGAAAGAGCCCGCCCTGCGGAACGCGATCGACCGGCCGGGGCGCGTCTGAGACGGATTGAGGGAACCGAGGCGGCGCGGACGTCGACGGGACATGGTGGATGAAATGTCAACGAGTCTACCCTCAGACCATACGAGGCGTAGCGGCTTCATAGAGGAGGATTATCCCATGACAAAGGTGCTCGCTGAGGCGGCTCAGGCCCTTACGGGCGAAGTAAAGGGTCAGGTGGTGCTTCCTGAGGCTCCAAATTATGGAGAGATTCGCAAAATATGGAACGCCATGATCGATCGGCGACCCGCTGTCATCGTGCAGTGCGCCAGCGCCGATGACATCCCGCATGCCATCCGGTTTGCGCGGCAGAACCGACTCGAGATATCCATCCGCGGTGCCGGGCATAACATCGCGGGTAACGCCCTATGTGAAGGCGGCATGATGATCGACCTGTCAACCATGAAGACAGTCCGCGTTGATCCCGTGAAGAAGCGCGCATATGTGGAACCGGGGGCCACATTGGCTGACTTTGACGAAGCAACACAGAAACATGGTCTGGCCACGCCTGTAGGCATCAATTCAACGACCGGCATTTCAGGTCTGACGCTGGGCGGCGGCTTCGGCTGGTTGACACGCAAATACGGAATGACCATCGACAATCTGGTCTCAGCAGAGGTGATCACTCCGGAGGGCAAGAAAACACGGGCAAGCGAGAACGAGAACGCCGACCTGTTCTGGGGGCTTCGCGGCGGCGGCGGTAACTTCGGGGTCGTCACCCAGTTCGAATTCAAGCTCCATCCCGTGGGACCCGAGATATTGGCCGGGTTAATCGTTTTTCCGTTGGACCAGGCAAAGCAGATCCTGAGACAGTATCGCGAATTCGTAAAGTCCGCGCCGGAGGAGCTCAGTGTGTGGGTGGTGCTGCGCCAGGCTCCGCCGTTGCCCTTTCTTCCCAAGGAGATCCACGGCAGGGGCGTTGTCGTGTTAGCTCTCTTCTATACTGGGGATATGGCAGAGGGCGAGAAGTTGATAGCGCCGCTGCGCCGCTTCGGCGACGCCCATGGCGAACATGTCGGTGCACAACCGTACGTACAATGGCAGAAGGCCCTTGATCCTCTGCTCACGCCCGGCGCGAGAAACTATTGGAAGTCCCATAACTTCACAGAACTTCGCGATGAGGCACTGGAGACGATGATCGGGTTTGCCAAGAAACTGCCCTCTCCGCAGTGCGAGATCCTTGTCGCGCTCATCGCCGGCGCCGCCAATCGCGTCCCGGCAGATGCGATGGCCTATGGTCATCGGGACGCCAAGTTCGTGCTGAACGTGCACGGGCGATGGGACGAGCGGGCGCAAGATGAGAGCGGTATTGCCTGGGCGCGGGCGTTTTTCAAAGCCTCCGCCCCGTATGCATCAGCCGGCGCCTACGTGAACTTCATGACTGAAGACGAAAGCGACCGGGTCTCGGCGGCCTACGGCTCCAACTATGCCCGCTTGGTACAAATCAAGAGACGCTATGACCCCGAGAACATTTTCCATCTAAACCAGAATATCAAACCATGAAAAGACTAGGATCGAACGTAAGAACGACGTGTCTCAATCGCCTCCTCCCACGGCAGGTAGCGGCTTCGTGCATTCGGCATACGGCAGGATTCACGACAGGGTATCTCGGGCGGAATAGATTGGGGCGTTTGCCTGCTGTATCTGGGAGCATTTGAGTCGTCAAAGACCTGGATGTGACTGTGGCAGAAGAGTATGGCACGCCCTCCATGAGGGAAAAAAACTTGCCGGCAACGCGTGATTATCGAACTCCATCCGCTTCTGGGAGAAGGGGGCCCGGACGCCAGAGCGGACCGTGTTTTCATCCCGTTGTCCACGGGCACTGACTTTCGATATCAACAAGGTACCGAATGGCACTTAGAGGACGGTCATAATAACAGGTCTTTGAAGAATGGATTCAGCATCCTCCCGCCGGGGTCAACCGTTCTGATCCAATCGCTCAGTCTCTTCCACCGCTCACCGTAGGCCGTCACGACGTGTTCTCTCTCCACGAACGGGCTCTGGTTCAATAAGGGTATCCCGCCTCTACCATGGGCCCAAGTATTAAACTCCTGGAGAAAAAACTTCCAGGCGACTTTTTCGTCATCGCCACATGCGTGAATGGGATCGATGGAGATGATATCTCCAGCGTAGGAGTACGACAGAAGCGAACTCGTATCCTTCCTGATGAAGTACGAGCCGAGCGGCAGATTGCAGCGGAAGCCATACCTCCTGAGGTGGTCCTCTGCGAAATCGAGATAGGCTTTCAAGTTCCCTACCCATTCCTCCCGAGGGAAGGCCCAAAAGGTGAAGGCATATTTGGCCGATGGTGGCGTTCTCTCGTAGTTGACCGTCTTATCGGGGTTGTATAGAGCAAAGCCGCCAGTGAGACCCAACAATCTGTAGGCGGCTCTTTGCAGGGCGAACCAGAGATCTTCGACCAAGTGGGTGAGAAGGGTACCAGGCGTGTAGCGGCGAATGGCGCGTCCGACGAAGGCGCCGACAAAGTTCCACGTCCGGCGCCGCGCACCGGCCAGCCAGGCGCGCTTGAGGCGCGCTGCGCGATTCCGCGTTTGAATGACCACGGATCGGCCGATGGCCCAACAGACGATGCTCTCGTTCGTGGCGATAGCGCGTGAGACCTGTTCTTGGGTGAGGTCCTTGATGTTGTGGAGGGAGTAGTTGAACTGGATGATTTCCAGGGGCTTGATTCTGAAGGTCACTTCATAGACGATACCGCACATCCCATAGCTCGCGCGTACCAGAGAGAGGAGTTCAGGATTATCCTCCTCAGATGCCTCTTCGAGTCCCCCCGTCGGGTTCACCCATTTGATCCGTGTGACATATGAGTTCACCTGACCATGCTCGACCCCATCCAGACTGTCCTTGGTCTGGCAGCAAGCCGCCGAACCAAGGGTCATGTTTCCAATCTCGATGTTGAGCATGAATTGAACGCCATGCCTCCGCAAGATCGCCGCCGCCTCCACGAGCTGGAGCCCTGCTTGGGCCGTCAGTCTCATATTCTCCGTGTCGAGGTGCACTATCCTGTTCAAGCCCGACATGCTTACCATGGTCCCGGAAGAAGAGGCGCACGGGGTCAAGGAGTGATAACTCCCCATGGCGCGCACCGGGGCAGGAAACTGCTCTGCATCCCGCAGAATCGTCTGGAGCTCTTCCACACTCTCGGGGCGCACAACTTTTTGCGGGGACGTGACGACACTCCCGTCGTAGTTTGCAATCATCGTATTCACATGCTCTCCCCTCGATGCGGATCTCCGTTATGCAGTCTTTTTCGAGACCCTTTTCCCCCACTGTCTCGCTGCTCTTTGGTGTGCCTGTGCGGCCATATGCTCTGCGATCAATGCCCTTCGCTCCGGAGTGCTCGGCAGAGCCTTGTCGCAACGAGGCCTTCTCCCCCAGTCCTCCGGCGCCCTGGATTAGCCACCGTCACTTGGATCTCGCACCGGCAAGGGGAGGCTTGGTCGACGGAGTCTCGATGCGATATCCCTGATGCGCCTGCGGAGTTGTTCTTTAAGGTTCTCCTGGCCATCCCAAAAAATGACGGGCACGTCCGAGATATCGAACGGCAACGAGGTTCCCTTTTTCGCGGTCACCACGACCTCTTTTCCGCAGCCTTGCGCGAAACCGAGCTCATAGAAGACGTTTGGCTTGATCTCGCTTACGTCCGCGATAACGAAGGCGGCGGTTCGAATTCCATCAATTATCGTTTGCACGATGCGCTCATCGGTCTCTACCTCGTCAGCGCGCAAGGCCTCGAAAGCGAACTCTTTGCAGACGTCACGATAAGAGGCAAAAACGTCGCGGAACCCGGGCGTGAATGGCATTACGGTAAAGACTCGGTGGGGTGTGACGATTCGCTCCGCCAAGCCGATCACGTCTTGGGCAAGAAGATCGATCTCCAGCGTATCCTGGTTGAGGACCTCGAACTCCTCCCGGGTAATCGACCCGGCGTATTTCTTCTGAAACTGCTTGTATTCGAGCGCGTAAAGCGCCTCTCCAGCTCCGCCGAACTGAGCAACTCCTAGAACGGGTATGCCCGCAATCCGGGCCCAGTTGGCGGCGATAAAGGTACCCTCCCTGCCAGCGACGAATATGGCGACGTCGGCTGTGGCGATCTGCTCCGGCGGGGTAAGCTCGGGCTGGGTAAGTTCCCAGTCCTTGAGAGAAGAAATATAGATAGTGCCGTAACGGAAAACGGGCTCGGCATCTCTGAGTCGATAACACACAAGCTGCGGGCGACTGTCCTTCTGGAGCACCTGTAGGCGACCATGTGCGGATTCAACGATCGTCTTGTCGAGAGAGCCGCGACAGCCGGTGAGCAGGGTATGGTGGCGCTCAATAATGAGTTCTCCGAGCCTGGAGACAAACTGAGCGCAAATGTCCGCATGACAGGGGACATCGCGCAGCGAGCCTACCACCACGATCTTCATCTTGCTGGAACTCCGAAAGGCGACGCCATGACGGAACAGACCTTCGGTCTCGGTGCGCCCGTGATCGGCATCTGCCCGTCCCATTTTGGCCAGGCCGGGGGATTGACCTCGCACGTAGTCGCCTTGGTCCGACCGCAGCCAAAAACTACCTCTCCCTTCTTCTCCATGGTTGACCACACCCCACTATCCCCTTGCCTGACACCCTGCCCGGTCAACTACTCGAATACCTCAGCCCCCGTCGGTTCGAGATGGGTCGTCTGATTCATATCCTGGCGGAATTTTGATAATTCATAGTACATTCTCAACCGGGCGCGATTCTGATTGCCAAGCGGTCGATGTTCCGGCAGGCAGTGCCAGGGATTCATTTTAAGCCGCTTGGCAAAGGCAAACTGCGCTTCGGAATCAAACTTCTGCTGCGGGATGTGGACCGTAGCCGCCGGGATAAAAGGTGACAGTCTTTCCGGCCAGCGCACCGAGGCGTTTTCTATCGGCATCAAGAAGGGATCGGTCTGGAGTTGAATCAGGAGATCAAATTCCACATCTTTCTTATTCAGGGTCTTGATCATGTTTTCCCGCAAATAGTTGAATGAGACCTTGCCGAAGGGCAAGCCGGGCACCTTGGTATCGACCTCTGTTTTCGGCCGAAACGAATACATCATCGCCTGACCTTCACCGAGCAGATAGGGAGTGCAACTCCAGTAACGCTGTCCCAGCGGGTTGTACTGGGTTTGATTCCAGAGACTTTGCATAAAGGCGTCGAGAAGATGTGTGTCTTTCGGGTTCAGGAAATAGTAAAGCGGCATCTCCAACAGGCTCCAATACTGAAGCTTGGCATTTTCCCGGGTGTTGGGCGTGACAAAGGTCGGGGTGCAAATGGTGATGAAATCCTGAGTGAACTTTTCCTCATCCATGAGTTTCTTGCCGGGTACACCCATGAGTTTGACGGCCATGCTGACGAAGCCGACATCATCAATATCGGCCGGAACAGTCGGGCCGGGGCCGGAGAATCGCACATAGGCCGGGTAACTTCGCGGGTTGGCGAATATGCCCTGGCGGCAATGTTCGGGCAGGTCATCGCGAATGGTCACGGTTGCCCGCAGGATGCCGTGCGTCTTGGTGTTGCCGCCCCGTTCGTAGGCGCCCGGTTTGAAATGGTTGCGCATCTGGTTGGCCATGAGGTCGATGATCTTATTCAGGCTCTCCTCTTCATCGGCATCTATCTTTTCCTCTGCCGGTCGCAGACCTTCATCCCGGCGTCGCCGGTTAATGAAGTACTGGATGACCCTGCCACTGGGTTCGCGGAACAGCCAGTTCCACTGGCGGCGGAACAGCGGTTCGAGCCGGCGCTCGATATGGAGCATTCCCATGAAAATATCGTGAATGAATTTCAGCAGGCGCATCTTGATGTTCATGGTTTCTTATCACCTTTCGTGATGGGTGACGCAGCGATGTACCGCAGGGCACGTAGCCCGGGCATAAAGAAATAGCCGCCGCCGCGTACCGTCACGAACTGGGGCATGCCGGTGATCCGGCGTGGCAGGGTATTCTCGCGCGGGGTCGAGAACCCGTCGGTACGAGGGCATCCGGGGATGGGCTCACGGTTACCCAGCAGGGGATCGCTCTCCCCGGTGAGGCCGTTGAACTTGGTCCCCATGATCCAGGCGTTCTGCACGAACTCGAACTGGCGCGAGATATTGGCGTTTAGGCAGATGAAGTGCAGCCCGCGCTCCACTCCATCCGCCCGGTCGAGGCGAAGCGCTTCGTTCAGGGCGAGGCCCGGACCGTACTCGCGCCCCCGGCGGAGGATGCGGTGGAAGCGGGTCGAGGCGACCAGGTCGCCGCGGATCCCCTGGCGACGGAAGCCCAGTATCCGAATCAGACGCGACAGCAGACCGCCCGTACCGCCCGGGAGGTCGGCATTCCGCGGATTGGCGCGCCGAATGTGGGCCCCGAAGGGGCAACGCGTCCCCGCCTCGTCCGAGGCGTAGGTGAACTGATTCTGCCGGGTGTCCTCCGGGTCGGGGCCCACGCCGGCGATCGGCGGGCCCCCGGCAGGGACCAGCGACTCGCCGGACATGCGCCGGCCCACCATCGCCTCAGCCAGCCTCTGCCGCTCCGCCGCATTGGAGTTCGCCTGCCGGTCCAAAAACCGCCAGAAACCCAGGACGTCCTGGCGTAGCTCGCGAAACACCAGGTAGGTCCCGTTCCGCCCCAGATCCCTCCTGCCGGGAGCGTCCTCCGCCGGGAGTAACTCCCTCCGGGGATCGTCGGACTCCTTGACCAGGGGCCGCTCGGTGTACTTCCCGTACTCGTTCGGATACCCGAGTAGGAACTCCCCCAAGGCGAGGAGATTGCTGTACCCCAGTTGGTCACCCTCTACCCGTCGTTCGCGGTCCCAGTCCAGCACGGGCTGGCTGATGCCGTCCTTGAAGCCAAAGGGCTCGGTGCCATCCAGGTTCGACGTGGTCAGGCACTCGATCTCCTGGAAGGCGGCGGCCCAGCGCTCTCCTTGGATCGTCCGCTGCCAGTCGGCGAGGCGGCCGGGCTCGGCGTAGAGCAGGACCAGGAGATGGGGCACGCGGCCCGGACCACCCCAGCGCCAGCCGGTCGGGGCGTTTGCCCCCACATCGCCCAGGCGCCGCGAGCGACTCTCCTCGCCCGCCATGCCGGAGATGAATTCGGGGGCGAATCCCTCGATGAGGGCCGCCGGGACCCCCAGGGCCCTCAGCCCCTCAGCGGTGAATGCAACCTGCATCGCCGTCGCCGGAGGCGGCTTGCGCCCCACGGCATCGGCCACAGGCGCCGTCGCCAGCCACGAGCGAGCCGAGGCAGGATCCCGGACGGCAAGGAGGAAGAAGCAGGCCTCGGTCATCCGGCTGTAACCGAAGCGCACCAGTCCCTGCACGTCGCCGTAGTCGACCCCGGGGCCGCCAGCGGTCGGCCGGGCTAGAACAGGCTCAGCCATTGCGACACCTCCGTCGCGGTCATCTCCAACTGCTCCAGCCCCTGGCGGATGCGCGTGTTCCGTTGCAGGTCCACGCTCGAGAGTCCGGGATAGGCCTTGTACCAGACCTCGGTGGCCAGCTCGTGCCGGCGAAGGAAATGCTTGAACTTCTGCTCATCCTTCGCCCCGTCCAGGATCAGCCAGTTGGTCCGGGGGTAGCCCACGCCGTTGCTGAAAGCGAGGTTCAGCCCCCAGGCGACCTTGTTGATGAAGTCGTCCATGTAGCTCTCCAGGCTCCCGTCGTAATTGCTGGCGAAGAGGAGGCGCCTCTTTCCATCCAGGAAGGTCCAGTGGGCGAAGTGGATGGTCGTGACGCGCGTGAGGTATCCCTTGTTGTAGACATGTCGGATCGCGTAATCCAGGAGCCAGAGGATGAAGGTGATGAGCCAGAGGCGGAAAAGGCCCGGCTTCAAGCTTCCCAGGGCGCTGAACTGGTTGGTCACGTCGTGGTCTTCCAGCTCTGCCAGCCGCCGCACGCGGTCGGGATCCGGGAGGGGTACGATCTCGGGGTCCCGGCGTTCCCGGCGTCGGAGCTGGTAGACGAATAGGGGCAGATAGAGGAGCAGGACCGGTGCGAGCAGCAGCAGGACGAGCGGTACCCCCACGGCATGGAAGAGGTTCCGCACCCGCCAGGCGAGCGGGGTGGGCTCAGGGGGGGTCAGAGTGAGACGGCCCGCCTGGCGCTCCCCGGTCACGAACTCTCTCAGGCGCTCCCGGATCCGGCTCGCCTCCATTCCCGCGAGCGCGGCCCCGTTTCGGTCCAGGTAACTCATCAGTGCATCGCGCAGGGCGGCCTCCTCGCGGATCTGTCGCACCGTCCGCCCGATCCAGTTGACATAGCTGGCGGCGGGTCGAACTGCATGGGCCTTCATCCAGGCCGTGAGATCGCCCCCGGGGTCGAATCCCCGGCAATGGGCGAAGATCCGCCGCAGCCCGTCCCCCGCCCGGCCCACCAGGTCGGCCAGGAAGTCCTCGGCGGGCCCGTCGCAGTCCGCCAGGAATGCCAGGGAGGTTCCGAACTCCGGGCGGGGCAGTCCATAGACCGTGATGTCGGCCATGGCAGGATCCTCGAGGACCACGAAGCGCGCGAAATGCAGCCGATCGAAGCGCCCGAAGGGGACGAGAGCGTTTTCCGGATCCGCCACCCCGGGCCGAAGGTTCATGGAGGCGAGGAGGGCGCGCAGGGCTCCCTCTCGCTTCGCCTCCAGGGGCGCTACCAGCATGAATATCGATTGTGGCGTCATGGCAGTCACTGAGCCGATCCGAACTTCAAGGCGAAGTCGATCAGCCGTTTCTTGTCCCAGTAAACCTTGCCCAGGTACAGGCCCGGCCCGATCTCGCGGATCTCGTCGCGGATCCAGTGGGCGACGAGCGAGGTCTCGGAGTAGTCGAGGACGATGCACTCCTTGCCGTCGAGCCAGCTCGGGGCCTTGTAGACCTTAGCGATGATCGCATTGATGCCGAAGGGGAGGATCCGGTTGGTCAGCCGGCCCCGCTTGGCATCGAAGGTCTTGCCCTGCCAGGCAAAGTGGTTGACGAGGGTGGCGATCTCCGCCGAGAAGACCGTGCCCGGGGCGATGATCGCCGTGCCTTGCGCCTCCCCGTCAGGAATCTCGCCGGGCGTACTCTTAGTGAAGAGCTCGTCGAGCTCGGCCTGTGACATCTTCAGAAGCTGCGGAACATCGTAAGCCATTGTTCCCCCTCCCGTCATAGTGAGAGCCTAAGGCGGCGGCGCCGCCGCCAGAATGACGTCAGCCGCCTTTTCGCCGATCATGTATACTGCGCTGACAATGAAGAAACCCGGGACCCGCGGGAAGACGGAGGCGTCCACCACGCGGAGCCCCTGGGTCCCGTGGACCCGGAAATCGGAGCCGAGGGCGCCGCCCTGCTCCCGCGGCCCGATCGCGCAGGTGCAGGAGGCGTGGTGACCCCAGGCGTTGTCGCGGACAAAGTCCCGGAGCTCCTCGTCCGTCTGCAGCCGCTCACCCGGCACCTCCTCCTCCGCGATCAGCCGGTCCCGCTTCAGCTTCGCCATCAAGGCGCGGACCAGCTTGATGCCCGCGACGACCGAATCTAGATCCTCCCGGGTCGCGTCGTTCCCCTCTTCGAAATACCGGAAGTTGATGTAGGGGGTGTCACGGGGATCTGCCGAGCGCAGCGTCACCTCGCCGGCCCGATTACGGGTGTGGGCCTTGAGGATGGTCCAGGTGAGGTAGTTGAGGTCTTTGGCGCACATGGCCGAGTAGGTCGGGAAATAGCCCTGGAACGACGCCAGGAGCGCCATGCAGAAGAGATCGGGGAGAGGGCGATCGGCTGCGGAACGGGTGATCAGGCCGAGCATAGCCCCGTTAGTGGCGTAAACGCCCTCGCGGCCGCCGGCCCACTGCTGGTACTGCTGATCCCCCTTGGCGAAGCGGGCCCCCTCGAGCACCCCCCAGGCGTCGAAGCTCATGCGGTTGACCACACTCACCTCGTAGCGATCCTGGAGGTTTTTGCCCACACCCGGGAGGTCGACCCGCACGGGAATCCCGTGTCGCTCCAGCACGTCCGGGGGGCCGATGCCGGAGAGCATCAGGAGCTGCGGGGTGTTGAAGGCTCCGCCGCAGAGGATGACCTCCCGCGCGGCGCGCACCGTCCGCCGCTCGCCGCCCTGTGCGCTGGGCCGGCCGTGAGCCCGGTAGAGGCGCTCGCCGGAGAGGTACTCCACCCCCACGGCCCGGTTCCGCTCATCGAGGAGCACCCGGGTCGCCAGCGCATTCAGCTCGACCCTCAGGCGATCGGGGTACTTCCGGGCCGTCTCGAGCACCCGTTCCCGGGCGCCCACCCGCGCGTGGTTCCGGGTGCTAAGGGGCAAATACCGGATCCCGACGGCATTCTCCCGCACCAGCCGCCAGTCGTTCGGATCGAGCTGGCCCTCGAGAAGCCATCCCAGGCGATCCAGAGGTCGCCCCACACGGTCGAGAGTCTCGGAGACGCTGTCGAGGAGCACCCGCATCAGCGGCAGATCGCCCAGTGCCGCCTCGGGGATCGCCCGCTCGCTCTGCAGCCAGCCCTTCCAGCCGTGGCGCGTCGGGTTGAGACCGATCCAGGAGAGCCATCGATAGGGAGGGCGATGATGGCAATTCTCCACCCGCTCGAAATAGGCCCGCATGCGCCCGGCGCTCCACGAGGAGTCGCCGGTGCGGCGCGCCAGGTCGTCCCAGTCGGCATCGTGCGGGTAGATCAGGATCATGGCATTGTGGGCGGTACAGCCCCCGAGGGTCCCGGCGCGCGGGTAGAAGACCCCGTCCGCCCTACGGCCGTCCCAGGTCTCCCGATACTTCGGGTCTCGCCGCTGCCGGGCGTCGCTGCCGTAATGCCGGACGAAAAAGTGCCAGGCCATCGCGTCGTTCTCCGACGCGAACGGGTGGAACGCCGGCACGTCGTAATCCTCCGGCAGCCGATCTCCTCCTCCGGCGGGGGGACTGCCGCCAACGGCTCCCCTCGGGTCGCCCCCCGCCTCGAGCAGCACCACCCGCCGCCCCGATTGGGCAAGCCGCGCCGCCACCGTCCCGCCGCCGGCGCCTGAGCCGACCACGATGTAATCACAGTCAGCAGGTTCCCCACTCGCCGAAATCATGGCCCCTCTCGCCTGCCCGCCGGCGACCGGTTCCGTCGACCCTGCCTGCCGGGTCGGCGTCCGGCCGCACGGGCACTCAGAATGTCTTGACAAACTCGATCAGTGCCCGCTTGTCCTCGTCGCTGAGGCCGGGCTCCTCTTTCAACTTATCCGTGCCGAAATAGTGACCCCGGTTCACGACGAAGTCCGGGCACTTGTTGAGCTTCATCAGCGGCTCGGCCAGGTTGGCAAAGACCTTCCGCGCCTCCTCGTCGCTCGCGCCGGGCGGGAGGGCCTTCAGGTCGTGCTTGATCTTAAGCAGGAGTTCGAGGAGCTCCTTGCCGTGCTGGAGCCGCTGCGCCGGATCGGCGCTGTCCAGCACCAGGTTCAGGTTGGCGAGGAGATCCACCGGCGTCCCCGCCGGGATCGGCCCGATCTCCACCCCCCCCTCGCCGAAGAGCCATGGGAAGTAGCGGTGGAGCGGGCTCAGCATCGGCCGCAGGAAGTCGGGGAGATACCCAGCGGCCACCCGCAGATAGCTCCTGGTGGTGGTGCGGTCGATCACCCCGGGGATGCGATCGCCGAGGACCGGATCCTTCTCCCGCCGCTCCGGCCAGAGCAGCTTCTCGATGGAGTCTTGGAAGGAGCCCATCCGGGCCTCGACGGAGGGGCTGGGGTCGAACTTCCCGACACTGTTGTTCTGGAGAAAGGGAGCCGTGGACCAGACGCTGATGAGGGAGGCGGGCCGCGTGTAACCCCGGCCGCCGGCGGGCATCTGGTAAGGCCGCGGCTGCCCGGTGAAGGGGTCGTAAACCGTGATCGTCCCCACCGACGGGAGGTCCTTGTAGGACTGCGAGGAAAAGTTGTCCCAGATGTTTCCGGCGAGGGCGTTCGTGGCCAGCGGGCTACAGGCGTTGGTCTCGAGCAAGGTCACGGGCACGCGCAGATCGGTGGAGAGGTAGTTGCCTTCCAGGAAGTCCGGCGCGAGCACGATCGCGCGCATCTTCTCCTTGAACTCGTCGGTCTTGGTCCATGCCCAGTACCGGTTCCAGCACTCGAGATAGTTGGCGCCGGCGCCGCCCTCCGGGTCCAGTCCCGGGGCCGGCTCGGGAATCTTGCTCGAATGGCAGCGCGCACAGCGCTCGGCGAAGACCACTTTGCCGCGCTGGAGCACCGCCGGATCCGTGGTCAGGTAGGCCTGGCCCCCCGGGGCGTCCTTCAGGTGGTGGGGCGCCGTGCTCTTGAGGAAAAACAGCGCCATGTTCGGCGTCTGGGCCTCGGTGGCCTGCCAGTAGACGGAGTTCTTGCGGGCGACGCTGATCTCGATCGGCGTGATCCGCTTGCCGCCTACAAGAGGATTGAAGTGCTGCAGCCACTCCTCGCTGAAAAGTCCGATGTTGAGGTAGACGCGATTGAGGGCGCCCAGCGCGCCCACCGAGTCGGACCCGTCTTTGAGCACCCGGGGCGTCCAGACGGTGTCGGGCGCCTTGAAGAACTGGGTGAGCGGTCCCTCCTTGACAAAGTCGTTGAACTGGCTGTTATTGAGCCCGCCGCCCGCGAGGGTCTCCTTGCCCCAGCGCTTCGCAATCCCGAGCCGCGCCAACAGATGGTAGACCGCGTTCATGGAGCGCGGGTTGTTGATGTAGTCCGTGGAAACGAGGGAGGTATCCAAGGTGCCCGGCCGCGCTGTGTGCAGCAACTGGAACATGTAGTTGGATGGATCGTCCTTCCAGGCGAAGATCCGGTCGACCCAGAAGTACTGCGCGCCCACGTTCGAGCTCAGGTTCTCCCACTGGGGGTGCTCCGGGTCGGCGGGCGGTTTGATGGGGTTTGGGCCAACGTGGCAGAAGGCGCACGACATGCCGACCCGGTAGGGTCTGATCAGATCTTTCGAGAGGTAGTAGCGCTCGTCGGTGTAGTATCGCTCGGGGTCCCACTTCTTGGCCGCCGCCTCGTCGAAATCGGGGTTCGGGAAAAGCCGCAGCCCCACGATGCCGGTGGGAATCCCGTAGTAAGAGCCCACGGGCAGCTTCCCGTTCGGCAGCGTCTTACCCCGCGCGCCGGCGGCGATCCCAGGGTACTTCTGCTCGTCCGCAAAGGGGTCCGGCGGGGCGTCGGCGCGACGCTTGTCCAGCCAGAGTCCCCAGTGCTCGGGATCGGGACCGGTCGCCTTGTCGAAGCCGGGCTCGTTGACCAGGCCCAGGTACCTCCAGCGATTGTCCCGGCTGAACTTTAGGCTCGGGTGAGAGGAGACGATCTTGAGCAGATCGAAGAGGCCAAAGCTCGAGACCGTGATCCTGTCCCAGAAGCGATCGTTGCCTCCGGTCCACACCAGCCACATGTTGCGGCCCTTCACTTCCTCGGGGCTCAGGGCGATCCCGCCGTCCATGTCGTGGAAATAGTCCTCGTCCGCCGCGGGAAACGAGCCGACAGTCCGGCCCGCGCGCCGCGCCTCATCAAGCACCAAGCCCGGTCCCGTTTGCTCCTTGCCACAGGCCCAGAGAAGGATGCAGCAGAGCACCGTCAGGATCCCACCCCTCCAAAAGCGGCTCGACGTCATTCGACTCCCCCTCCTTTCATCTGTACACGCCTTGCGGGACAGGGTCCGAGCGTGCGCCCAGCGATCAAGAACCAACACGCCGCTTCCTGCCCCACTCGTCTGATGAGAACTCGCTCTTGATGAAAGACCTATGGATCATAGGAACTCGCTTCTCCTGAGAAGTGAAGAGGCCACGACAGCGATAACCTTCAGGGCTCGGTGCATCACTGGTGGTTTGATGGTTTTCGACCGCACCAGCAGGATGCTGAAAAACTCCTCGACCGGGGCTCACCGTGGACAGGCCTGCACGGGAGACCTGAGCCGGGCTGGTCCGTGCCGCAAGGCTGCATAGTCGCACCATGAATAAGATCGGGGTGGTCCGGCCTGCTTGCAGAGCCGTGGTGCAAGGTTCGGCGGGCCTTGCGCCAGGCGAGAGAGTTAACCCGCATTATGCACGAGACGCCGTCGCGAGATCGTGGAGATGGTCGTGCCGCCGGGCAGCCACAGGGGCTCGGACCCGAGGCGTACCGGTGCAGTACGTCGCAAGGTTCGAGACCCGAGGACGCCCGGAAGGACGGCCAGATCCGCGGGCGCAGCAGGTGGTTCGTGCATAATGCGGGTTAAGAGGAGGCTCCAAATGCACCTTGCTTCACCGACCGGCCCGGCTCTTGTGACCGTCTCCCTCAGGCACCATGAAAAAGAGGTTTTCAGGAACCTGCTAGCCCGCGGCCGGCGACGGGCCTTCGAGGCGGCTCCAGGGGGCAAAGGGATTGGTCACGCCGTGCAGCGCCGGAGCCAGTTGCGGGTAGTGGCGCAGGAGGACCGTCGCCATCCCGTTGGCATCGATCCAATCCAGGCCGATGTGGGTGTAGATCTCGGGGGTGTAGTCCTTGGTGAAGAACCGGTCGCTCTTGAGGCGCCGGGTGGCCATGAGGATGAAGACGCGGAAGGCGGTGTCGGAGAAACCGAAGCCTTCCGGCAGATCCTCGGCGAGCAGGCCCACCAGCAGGTCTACCTTCTCGATGTTCCCCCCGTAGACCTCCGCCATCTCCCGGGCCCAGGTGGGATTGCTGGTGATATCGGAAAATGTCCGCGCCGGCTTCTTGTGGAACAACCTCCGAAAGGCATTATAGCGGGGAACGCCCCGCTCCCGGTCGCGGAGGATGTCCACCGCCGCGAGGTCCAAGGGCGGTTGGCCGGGCATCTCTCGCTCGAAGCGGCGGAGCGCGCTGGGAAAGTTGTGCAGGCGGATGGCCCCTGGATGGGCGAGGCCGAAGGAGTAGAGCAGATCGGCAATGGTCACGTCCTGCATGAAGGGACGCGTGTACCTTCCTTGGGCCTCGGTGAAGCCCTTCTCCTTGATGAAGCCCCCGGTCGTCGAGGAGTAGACAGCGATGGTGTCCGGGATGAGCGGGTGCAGCCGGTAGACGGCAGCGAACTCTTCGGTCATGGCGTAGGGCGCGGTGTGGTGATCCGTCGCGGAGCCGATCACTCCACTCAGCTCCTCGGTGTCGCTCAGCCGGCCCAGGCTCTTCTTCATGTTTTCCCCGAGCAGCCCCCACCAGTTGCCGCGCATCGAGACCCGGAGCGCAGGATGGGCGAGGATGCCCGGGGTCCATTCAACGGTGTGAATCTTGGCCATCAGGGCGCAGTTGATGAGGCGGGCGGTGGCAAACAGGCGGTCGTCGTCCCAGGCCGGATACTCGACGGCCAGCCGCTCGCAGATCGTGTTGTGCTCCCGGGTGAACAGGGTGTGAAGGATCGACAGCCCGACCCAGTAGTTGTCGAAGGCGCCGGTGTGATCCACCGTCTCCAGGCCGGGCGTGGGATTCGGCTCGAGTCGCAGATCCGCTCGCCCGTCGACCCGCTGCACCATCAGCTTGAGCTTCCCCTGCCGCCCCGTGCGCAGGGAGCGCTGCACCGCCTCGTTGTCACCGTAAATCTGCGACTGGTCCCACCAGTGGGACTCGGTGTTCACGTAGGTGGGTGGAACATCCGCCGTGGCCTCGGAGCTCCTCACCGTCTTGGCCACCCGCATGGGTCGCTCGGCCTGCGGCCAGTCATCGTCGCCGGCGATGGGGATCTCGTGGAATGCCTTGTCGCTCCGGACATGGTTCATCCAGTCGTGGACCTGGAACTGGATCCAGGCGGCGGCCAGGAGGTTGAGGGTGGTGGCGGGTATGAAGGTTTCTCGCGCGAGGAGACGGCGGCTGACCTCGCGAGGATTGGGATCGAGCAGCGAGGCCTCGTCCGGGTAGGCGCAGCCGGGCGGGATGTTCCGGCCGAAGCGCATACCGGCCCTGCCCATGTCAGGGTCCCCCAGGTCGTTGAAGGACCCGTCATTCGTACGGGAGCGGGTGGCCGCGGGGGTCCAGTGCGCCGGGGGGAGGTCGGAACGCTTCGGCGTCCCGTACAGGTTCTTCTGCCGGAGCTCGAAGCGGAAGGCAATTAGGTTCATGACGGCCAAGGGAAGCGGGAGCCTGTGCCAGGGCACGAGCCGATTGATGGCCTTGAACAGGAAGACGAGGATCTGGTGCCGCCAGCGGTGCAGGAGAAGCCCCAGCGCCGCCAGGATGAGCCCTACCGGCAGGAGGATCTTTAGTAACAACGCGCTCGTCATAAAGAAATTATATGACGAGAGAGCGCCGGGGCAAGAGTCAGCCCCTCGCCGTCTGTTGTGGCTTGAGGACTTGCGCCTGCACCAGCGGCCAGGGCGGAGGCCTCCGGCGCGGGAAATCTGAGGCCTCTACCGGTTACCCAACCAACAGTCACGGGCTCGATTTCTGTTCCGAGCCAAGTTTCTGCAAGAGCTCGTGGAACTCCTGGGCCTGCTCGAGGAGTTCGCCGCCGACCTCGATCAGCTCCGCTACGTCGTCTCGTTTTAACGAAAACGTCGTTGGCAGAGAGAGCAATTTTTCTCGACGTTGGGGGTCCCGCACCCGGAGGAAGTTGATCTCGATGACGTAGACGCGAAACTCGTAGGCCAGAGGAGGGACCATGTAGCCCGCGCCGCAAAATCGGTCCACCATGCGCTGACACGCCTCAACATCTTGGCGCGCTTTCTCGCTCGCGAGCAGTAGGTCTCTCGTGATCTGCATCGTTTCGAAGCTGTAGTTATCCATGCTTACCGTGGCGGTTTTGTAGGCAACGTCCTTAAGGCCTGGAGGCGATTCCCGCCGGTCAAGGTTTTCCTGCGGCTCGGTCTTGGCATTCACGCAGATGACGACGAGGTGTTTGATTTTCCCTTTACGTTGGGCGAGGAAGCCTGTAGTCCTGAGGTAGCCGTCGGCGATGTAGCGGAGACCCAAATTGTCTGCCAGTCCCCCATCCATCAGGTGCAGGTATGGGTGATCCTTCTTGTCCTCGTAGTAGGTTGCCCGCTCCTTCGCCCACAGGTAACGGCGTTCGTTCACTTCGGCGTCCTGGAGGCCGAGCCGGATTTCGGTAG